>Ga0207701_10004636_pt1 | contig 13924 bp, 14 predicted proteins | sample KBSSwiSSwithPhiX_FD_184294 | JGI IMG/M metagenome (GOLD analysis project Ga0207701, IMG submission 184294) | Switchgrass rhizosphere bulk soil microbial communities from Kellogg Biological Station, Michigan, USA, with PhiX - S5 (SPAdes) (version 2) | ecosystem: Environmental > Terrestrial >... | reverse complement strand
TCATCCGTGTGCTGATGGCCGCGGGCTCCCACTATGAGCCTTTGTCGACGATGTCGATTGCGATCGCTTCACTCATCCTCGGCAAGGCCGTACTGATCGCGGACTTGTTGCCGCCGATCAATCGTTATCCGAAGAAGCCACTGGCTTACAACATCGCATGGAAGACGATGCTCTACCTTTTGATGGCCACCATCATTCATTATCTGGAGCGACTCATCGATTTCGCCCGGCACGCGGGCGGCATCGTGGCCGGCAACGAAAAGTTGCTCGCTGAGATCGTGTGGCCGCATTACTGGGCGGTGGAAATCATCCTGTTCCTGATAATCCTGGTCTATTGTACGGCCCGCGAACTAGCGCGAGTGATCGGGAAAGAGAAGATGTTGAGATTATTTTTTGGGCCAACTCCGCTGCCAGCATTCTGAGCGAGAATCGCGGCTCTCCTCCGCTCTGCCGATTTTCCAGGAAAAGCATCGACATCCAATCGAACGACGTGATAGCCTCGGCGGCTAAACCAAGTAAATCTATGCTACACATCATTTGGTACATTATCGTTGGTTTTATCGTTGGTTTGATCGCACGCGCGATCATGCCCGGCGCCCAGCATCTTGGCTTCATAATGACCACTCTGCTTGGGATCGCTGGTTCGGTCGTCGGAGGGTTCATCGCCCGCTTGTTTTCCAAACCAGAACCGGGGTCAACATTTCATCCGGCCGGTTTCATCATGTCGATCATCGGCGCGATCGTTCTGCTATTCATTTGGATAAAACTGGTGGCCTAACGAACGTCAGTCCATTTCCCATTGGCCTGAAACGAGAGGCAAGCTGCGCGTCTCTACTGCGCTTTAGATATCCGCTTTTGGGCGCCGTTGTCCCACAGCTGATAAGACCAAAGTCTCATGCTGATGCGGCTTGCTTTTCTCATGCTGTCTCGGCTAAGAATTGGCTCATGAACAAGTATATAGCCGAATTCATCGGAACGTTTTTTCTGGTCCTGACGATTGGCTGCACGGTAATTGGCGCGGGTACAGGTGTAATCGCGCCTCTTGCAATCGGCGCGGCGTTGATGGTGATGGTTTACGCCGGCGGCCATATCTCTGGCGGACATTACAATCCAGCGGTGACACTGGGCATTCTGATCCGTGGTAAAGTGCAACCGGCCGACGTGGTGCCTTACTGGGTCGCACAATTCGCCGGTGCTGCCGTCGCTGCGTTGTTGGTGAGCAAGTTTTTTCGTGCCGGTGTCGTTGTAACTCCGATCGCGCCGCATGTTGGTCCCGCGCTAGTTGCGGAATTTCTCTTCACGTTCGCGCTGGTGTACGTGGTGTTGAACGCAGCGACCGCTGAAGGTACTTCGGGGAATTCGTTCTACGGACTGGCGATCGGCATGACCGTGATGACTGGCGCATTTGCAGTGGGTGATATCTCAGGTGGCGCATTCAATCCGGCGGTTGCTCTTGGTATTTGCATCCTGGGCATTTCCGATTGGGCCAATATCTGGATTTATCTTCTGGCTAACTTCGCAGCCGGCGTGGCCGCAGCAGTAGTGTTCCAGTTGATCAATCCACCGATGCAAGTGACTCCGATCGCAACAGACGAGCCGCCTTACGAGACACCTGATTGAAAATATCAACCCACAATTATTTGAAGTATGAAACAAACTAAAATCATCTCAGTTATAGCCGGAATCTGCGGTTGCATCGCCGTGTCATCTTTGAATGCGGCTACACTCCCAGCCGGCACAACAATCACAGTAAGTACCGTTAGCGCGTTCAGCTCGAAGACTGTTGTAGGCAGAACTTTCGAGGCGAAACTCGCTCAGGATGTCTCCGTCAAGGGGCACGTTCTAATGAAAGCTGGGAGCAAAGCATTCGGAAAGATCGCCTCGTCTCGTTACAATCCGCGCAAAAACAATCCGCTCACCGTCGAACTGACATCTGTTTCGGTGAACGGCCGCAACGTCGCGGTGAAAACGAATGCTTTCCAGCCTGGAAGCCCGCCGGTGACAGGACGTCAGGCCCACTATGGACACACCGCGGGCACGTTAATGATTACCCCTGGAACCTTGATGCAGTTCCAGCTTCTTCAGCCAGTGACGTTCTAGGTGTTGTGCAGCGCACCCAAAGCGGCCCCGAAGTTGCCGATTTCTCAACGCGCCGCCTGAGCAACAGTCACCGCCGGCTTCGAAGTGGTGTCGATTCCAATATGCAGACGAAGAATTCGGTCAAGCTCGGCGATCGTTTGTGGCAGTTGGCACGATCCGTGCGGACCGGGCACAATGCATTCGGATTTCGCGCCGTCGAAATGAGAGCTCCAGTAGGGCACGACGCCGTCACTACTGTCCGCGAGTGGTCCCGGCTTACCGCGATTACCGATGATCGAGTGGTAAGGCGCGTGGATTGACTCCTTGTTCATAACCGCGAGATACGGAGCGTTCGGCTTAAGGTTGCTGACGCTGTTCGGAAGCTGGCCATTGTTTATCTTCCTCAAGGTTTCTTCTGGAATCTCGCTTTTCAGCGTCGTTGTAAGATCGACCGGAAGCGATATCAACTTGATACCGAGTTCGCCGATCCCGCCTGACGCCATTTTGCTGCCGCGATGGGGAGTACAAACGAACACAACGCGTTTGATCCTGGAATTGGCCCTGAAAATCGTGGCTCGGGTAACAAGGTCCGTCGGTTGCAGCGTGGCGAAGATCTGCATGGCTGGTGCTCCGAGTGTTTTCTCCCAATCGGCGCGGGTCATGTTCGTGACCTGCGCTTGCGAAAGCAATCCCCCCATACTGTGGCCAACCAGGACATAGTCTTTGTGATTCGGATAAGCTTTATCTACCCGGGCCAGTTCTTCGCGCAGACGTAACGCAGAATAGAGGACGGGATTACCGGTGGGATAGGCGAAGACCCAGAATTGGTAACGTTTGCGTATCTCAGGATCTGCCTGGAGACCGTTAATCGTCTTTACCCAATCAAAAGGAGTTGAAATAAGTCCATGGACAAAGACCACAGGAATCCGATCCGGATCATAAGGCTGAAGAAAATATAGCCCCGTCTTCTTTTCGTAATGAGCGGCTCGTAATGCTCCCATTAATCCTATAAGCAGCGGATTGCCCGGCGGCTGGTAGTAGCTGATCGGAGCGGAGAAATTGGCTTCTAGAGGACGAACTTTCCCTTCAACACTTGCAGTCGGTTGTTTGGCTGGACGGCGAAGCGCGAGCGTGGCATCCGTTGCATGAAAATCGAGTGTGGCCGTAACCGGCGCGGTGATTCCTCTGGCCGGCGCGAATTTTTCGGGTGGATTGACGATTCGCACCCCGACGAGCGCACCGCCAACACCCTCCTGAATGTTTTCCTTCCTGATCAGTTTTTCTTTGATCTGCTGTTCGAGCTCGAGGCTGGTGAAGTAGTCCGGCGCCCACACTGCTTTAGCCGCCGGTTCAAGCCGTAGATGATAAGTGCTGCTGTTCCCGGCGAGAGTTAGCGGATGGTTCCACAGCTGTCCTCCTTCACTGTTGCGGAGCAGAACAGCAAGTTCACCGCACGCTGCGTTGTAGGTTTCACAGACGGGTGTCCCAATGCCTGTCCCGAGCAGTGGAGCAGTCATCGCCGCGGCCTGCAAATAATCGGCTGCTCGTTTTTCAACTGGCACGCTTGCTGAGCGCGCCTCGTGCATAATGCTCGCCGTCGGCGCGTATTCGGGAGCGCGTGCTGTCCGCGGCGCCGTCGCGCAGCTGGCCAAAAAGGCCAAGCACGTTACAGCGGCGATCAAACGGATAGATAGTTTCGCGTTTTCAAGCCTCATAAACTCGGGGCGTCTTCAAATGGTTGGCGACAATAGCGAGGAAGTATTCTACGCGCAGCAATTTTTCCTATAAGACTTTGGGGTATTTCTGCGTCGTCGAGAAATTCGCGGCCATCCCTCGGCGCGGCTATTAAACTGATTAAACAGTTGCTCAGGAATCGTTGGATTTCGCAGTCGAATAAAGTGAAACCAAACGGGCAATCAGGACCGCTACATACAGCAAACCAGTCATCGCTTCCATTGCCGCAAGCCAGCGCGCAGCTTGTGAAACCGGAGTGATGTCGCCATAACCGACAGTGCTCAATGTGATGAAGCTAAAATAGAATCCGGTAAATCCGTTCATCGAATGCGCGCCGCGAGTGGTGTTGAAAGAAAAGGCCCCGCCAGGCGTCAACTGATCCACCAACCAGTACGCGACTGTCCACGTCAAGCCCAGCATCAGGTAAGCCGCTATGCTGGCGCAGAGCACTTCCACATTCACCACAGGCGCATGCAAAACGAAGTACAGGAGATGCCCGATCACAAACGCCAGGAGCACGAGTGCGCACACGAGAAAAACAGTAGGGTGAACCAGATCCGGGCGAAGCTGATTGATCCATCTCGCAGTAATAGCTGGAATCGCGAGCACGAGTGCAATGACAAGGCTGCGCTTCCGATTGGCTACAGCAAACACCGCAGCGATCAGGACCAACGAAAACAACAACGATAGAATGAAATGGCCGCCTTCGAGTTCTTCAACAAACGGGGCCGAGACCAGGAGAACGACGAGAGCCGCGAGAAGTTGCACGGTGGAGAAACGACGGAATCTGGGGCGCTTCAGCACCGGGTTCATTGATCGTCTCGACTGCGCGCTCTCGTTCATTACGTTCTGCACGAGTCTTCACTGCGACGCCGAAACTGCTTCGTCACAGCCGCCGGCTTGGCTCTAAAAGCCTCCCGGCATCGGGCCGCCCATGGGCCCCCACACTCCTTCTCCGCCTTCCCACATACTCCACTCCATCGTCGCGTCCTGATACATCTCGGCGTCCTGGAGATCTTCCCTGGAGAGCTTCTTGTCGGCGCGGAGTTGTTGGTAGGCCTGGTACTCTTTGGGTCCACCGACGTATGCCTGATTGTGAGCCGGGTCAGGGAAAACGTAATACGTTTTCTTGCTCTTTTTTATCATCGTCACCGTTCCGGCCGGAAGATTCTGGAGCTTTTGCTTTTGTGCGGCCGTTTTCGGAGTGATGACTCTAAACCCGGAAGCCACGAGCATACTTTCTCTGTTTTGGGTGGTCTCCGTCGTGGCGCAGCTGTTTAACACTGCTGCGCAGCCAGCGGCGATACTGGTGAGGAAAAGACGTGTTGTTGGTTTCATAGATAATGATCTGTCGTTCGTACAGAATCCGTCGAACCTTTGCAATGCGTTACTTCGGTTTTAAATATTTCATTTGTCTGGTGCCAGCTTCCTTGCCGTCATCCGGTCGCTCTTCAATTAGTTCCTCGGCTGGCACAGTGTGAAAGGAAACAACTGCCCAATCGGTTTCGGCACTTATGACCGGACGATGCCAGACATTTGTCGGGATTGAGATCCACCGCTGTTCCAGCCACGCGTCAGGATCGCTAACCAAAACATTCGATTGCCAGTTTCGCGGCTCACCGGTTTGCAAATCACCGGAGCCTTCGAAGGACATCATGCGTTGATGACTGTTTGGATGCCTTTCAGCGCCTGTGTCCGCGCCCGCACGTAAGACAAATACCCACGCAGATCGAATCTCAGGGGGTAGTCTCGTTGCGAGAACGTCCAACGGAAACGGCTCCCAGCTCATTAGCACATCTGTTCTGCAAGCCAGCCGCTCGCGAACACGTACCACAATGGAGCGAATGTGTTCGCGCACGCTTTCCGATCGCAATGCCCTGTCGAGTGCCTCAAGCCGTGAACGTTCTTCTGTCGTCATTTGTGTATTCTTAACCGTTATTTTTTAATGATCCTATGAAACAGCTCGCGTTAATTAGTTTTCTGTCCGCTGCAACTATCGTCTGCGTCGCAGATGTTCCGATTACACAGGACGAACTGGTCCGACGCACTCAGGAGCTGTACGATTCCCTGGTATCCGGCGATCAGGCGCCGTGGAAAAAACATTTTGCCGATGATTGCATGTTTGCCGACGAGAAAGGACGCTTTTTTGATAAACCGAAGCTGATCGCCGACATCACACCGCTTCCAGCCGGATACTCTGGAACGATCAAGATTGAGAACGTCCAGAGTCGGATCATTGGGAATACCGCGGTACTCAGTTACGAGGCGAAGGAAACCGAAACGATCTTCGGCCAAAATCTGAAAGCGCGTTATCATATCACTGACACTTGGCTGCAGCGCAATGGCAATTGGCAGATCATCGCCAGCCAGGCACACCGCTATTACGAAGATCCTGCGGTGGGAAAAGCCGACCCGAAAAAGTTTGCCGAGTTCATAGGCAGCTACGAACTGGCGCATGGCCAAACGAGATCGGTTACTGCGGAAGGGAATAAGCTATTGATTGAACGGAAGGGTAAGAAGGAAGAACTGCTGCCCGAAACATCAGAGCTTTTCTTCCGCAAAGGTGTCGAAGGCAGAATTCTGTTTCGTTACGCTGCCAACGGTAAAGTCGATGCATTAATCGACAGAAGAAACAACGAAGATGTTGTCTGGAAGAAGATGACGGAAAATAAGAAGTAAGAAGGAAGATTTAAGAAGGAAGAATTAAGAAGGAAGAAGGAACGAATAGCGAGGAACAATGCAGAATGAAGAAAGAGATTTGCAAGATCGAACGAAGCGCTTCGCGTTAAGCATCATCCGAACCTTTTCGGTAATACCGAAGATTGCGGAAGCACAGGTCCTCGGAAAAACAAATGCTGCGCTCGGGCACGTCAGTCGGAGCAAATTACCGCGAGGCGCATCGCGGGCGCAGTAAGGCGGAGTTCATAGCGAAATGTGGCGATTCACTGCGCGAGGCAAGAATGTGACGAACTGATCGCGATCTTTGTTACGATCGTGAGGCGCTCAAAAGAGACTTCTTAATTTTTCCTTCTTCCTTCTTACTTGCTCGGCACGAGCACGATCTTCCCCAACGCCCCCGGTTTCATCACCGCTCGATGTGCCTCGGCTGCTTCGGCCAACGCAAATTCTTTGCCGATCACCGGACGCAATGTTCCGTTTTCCAGACCGGCCACGAGCCCGGCGTGAATGCTTGTCATTTCTACCGGCGGCGTGTTCGGCAAAATCATCCCACGTATATCCGCATCCCGCTGCATGGTGTCGCGCGGATTGATCTCCACCGGTCCGCGGCTCCCAATGATCACGACGCGTCCCCTTTTTGCCAGAATCTTGAGATCCTTTCCGAGATTTACGTTCGCGAGCATTTCCACGATGATGTCAACACCGCGCCCGCCGGTCGCTTTCATCACCTCTTCAAAATGATCGGGCGCGCGATGATCGAACACTTCGTGTGCACCCTGTTCGCATGCGAGTTTGAGTCCTTGGTCACTGCCCGCGGTACCAAACACGCGCAGACCGTTCGCGCGCGCAAGTTGCACCGCTGCGGTTCCAACAGCTCCGCTTGCGCCGTGCACCAGCACTGTTTCACCCGGTTTGGCGACCGCGCGCTGCAACAATCCGCGGTACGCTGTCGCGTACGGCGTGCCGATCGCCGCCCCTTGTGCGAACGAAACATTTGCCGGCAACGGATGGACCTGTTCCTTTCTGCACAGCGCGAACTCCGCATACGTTCCGGTCAATGATCCCGCAGTATATACATGATCGCCGGCCTTGAATTCAGTCACATCGGCGCCGACCTGCTCGACCACGCCCGCACCGTCATTGCCTGGTGTGTATGGCAACTCTGGCAATCGCGCGTACGTTCCCGCGCGAATGTAAGTCTCCACCGGATTAACGCCGACGGCGTGGATCCGCACAAGCACCTCACATGGCCCGGGTTTCGGCGTCGGCACTTCTTCCAGCCGAAGAACTTCCGGTCCTCCGAACGCAGTCACTCTAATTGCCTTCATCGTTTTTGCTCTTATCTACGTTGAATTAAAAGGGGCAAACGGCGCAATTCCTATTGCTTTTTTTGAAACCTCGCTCGGTGCCCACGCTCGCTCGCTGCTACCCTCGTTACTTTACCTTCTATCTCGCAATGCCTTCCTGCGTTCCTGATTCTCTGTTCCGCTTCCGAATCCGGAAGTTGGGCGTTGGACGTTGGACGTTGAGCGTTTGTGCCTACTTAGTTGAAACGCGCTCGCTTCCCTGCTCGCTCGTTCCTACCCTCGTCGCTAAATGCCAGTCCGGCTCGGACCCTTCTATTTTCGCGTTCAACCTGTCTAATTAACCAAGGCTCAGCGCGTTTCACCTCCGAAACCCGATTTAGTTGAGACCATGCACTTAGCATCTGTGCTCGCTTTCATATTCGATGTCGACGGCACCCTAGTCGATTCAAATGAATTGCACGTCGATTCGTGGGATCGCGCATTCCGCCGATTCGGGAAACAATTCGCTCCAGAAAGATTACGCACGCAAATCGGCAAAGGCTCCGACCAATATCTACCTGCATTTCTCACGCCTGAGGAGATCGAACGTTTTGGTAAAGACTTGGATGAATACCGGTCCGAGTTGTTTAGAAGGGAATATCTTCCAAAGGTCCGGCCGTTTCCGAAAGTGCGCGAACTTTTGCAGCGCATTCACGACGACAACAGACGGATTATGCTCGCCAGTTCCGGCAAAAAGGCTGACACAAAGTATTACATCGACTTGCTTAATATCGGGGATTTCATCGATGGCTATGTGTCGGGTGATGATGCGGACAGCTCGAAACCGGCGCCCGATATCTTCGCCGCTTCATTGGAAAAGCTTGGCGGCATTTCGCCTGCCGACGCAGTGACCATCGGCGATACAAGATTCGACATCGAAGCCGCTAAAAAGGCCGGCCTCAAAACAATCGCGTTTCTCTGCGGCGGAACATCGGAGTCAGTGTTGCGCGAAACGGGTGCAATCGCCATCCACCGTGATCCCGCCGACTTTCTAGCCCATTACAACGAGCTCAAACGCTGATCGTGGTCGGCTTCCTCAACGCCTTCTCGAACCAATTTTTCCGGAATGTTTTCACACGCAATCTCGCGCGCCCGCTCCTCGATCATCTGCCGGCGTCACCGTTCCCACTCCTTCGGTTCTACGAAGGATTTTTCCTTTGGAGTGTGGTTCCTCCATCGTCATTTGCTGAATTCCTGATTCGTGCTTCTAGCAAAAAAAGCGCCCCGCATTTAGCGGAGCGCTTTCATAACGCGACTAGAATGTGCTAGTCAACAACTTCAACAAAGTCCGGCTCGCCGGCGCAGATCACCTGCTGCGTGTACGTAAAGCCGTCCACGTCAACTGCGACCCAGCAGCCGTCCACAAAGACGAAGTACGAATTCCCAATCAACCGGAAATGATTCGCACCGTATCGCTGGACGAAGAACTCTTTAGGATGCCGTCCAAGACTGAACACTTCACTGTGACGCGTTCTGAATTCTTCCTTGTTCACCGTCGTCCTCTGACCTGTGTTCACGTTCGTCTGGCTCGTGCTGGAACGCTCTGCAGGTGCACTCTTCTTTATCTCTTGAGCGCGACCCTTAACGTTCGTTTGTCCACGTACGTCGGTGCTGGTCTCAGGTTTGCCTGTGGGTTGCTCTGCTCCTGAGCCTGCGCGGGACGCATTTTCTTCCCCTTCGCTGGTGCAGTAGTTTGGGTATCCTTTGTCTGCCCCTGCGTCTGTTGTGGCTCCTCGCTTGTCTGGCCTAAGGCCATAAACGGCAACGCCACTGCCGTTATTGCTGTCATTATCAGAATTCTCATAGTTTTTCTTTTCACTCTATGTAATTCGTATTCCCAAAAATTTTGGCCCTGTGGATAACTCACGTTTTTCGACATCAAAAACTTTATCCCGTTATCATAATGGCTTTGGCTTTTTTTGTTTAGGAATCCACTTCCTTAAGTGAAACTCGCGTGTCTTTCGGCTTGCTCGCTCTATTTCTGGATTTGTGATTTGTTGTTCCGCTTCTACCGAATCCGGAACTTCGGCGCGGGGCGTTCGCCACGGCGAATCTCCGATTGGACGTTGAGCGTTGGGCGTTTGGCGTTGATGTCTTCCTCGCAGATTAGTCTTCTTCCTTCGTGGTTCGATTCATCGCGAAGCCGATCCGTTTCAATTGAAACTCGTTCGCTGCCCAGGCTTTGACTCATGTGCTCCCGCCCATATCGACCTTTCGGTTTGCCCATCTATGTCGCTCGCGCCCCGCGGCTCCATTCTCGCTCCTACCCTCGTCGCTTTACCTTCTATTTCGGAAATCCCTTTCCTCAATTCCTGGTTTCCTGATTACTCCCTCCTAATTCCGTTCATCTTGAACCCGATTGCTCCCAATTGCTCAGCGAGCAATTTTGTTTGCTCGGTCGTGAGCTTGCCCAGCGGCGGCCGCACTCTGGCCCACTCCGGGTCATTCGCGTAAATCGCAACCGCCTGTTTTATCGCCGCGATCATCGACGGAAATTTCCTGCTGCTGAAAACTTCGCGCACGACATTTAGGTCCGCCTGTTGGCGTTCCATTTTGGATGTTTGATGTTCTACGTTTGATTGATTTTCATGCCCGTGCTGCAGCCCCGAAAGCATTCGGGGCTGTCTCAGCGGACTTTTTAATTTCTGATGCTTCGAGTTTCCCTGGTGCTTGGGGTTTGGTGCTTGGGATTTCGCGCTCTGGTAGAGCCCGTTTATCGCTGCCGGATTCACGTTAGCCGTTGCCGAAATTGTACCCGCACCACCGTTGCGCATATTTGCGAGCAGGAACGACTCGCTGCCGACAAACATGTCGAAGTCCGAACCGGACTGGCAGCTTTCCCCTGCAAACGCGTCGAGAAAAGTTTTGGTGTTATCCCAATCGCCCGAGCTGTCTTTCATCCCGGCTGTTGCGCTTGGATAAGCTTTCAGGAGACGCTCCACCAAATTTGGTGTGATCCCGACGACCGCCACCGGCGGAATATGGTAGAGATAAATTCGCAAACGCGCGTCGCCGACGCGTTGCACGACTTCGCTGAAGTAACGGTAGAGGCCTTCTTCGGTAACGTCCTTATAATAAAACGGCGGCAACATCAGCACACCGGCGCAACCATGTCTCACCGCATGTGCGGTGACCTCGACGGTTTCCGTGATCGAGCAGCAACCGGCGCCGGGCATCACGCGCGACGGATCAATGTCGGCGGCCACGAGCGCATCGAGCAAGGACATGCGCTCGTCTTTCGACATTGAATTCGCTTCACTGGTGGTGCCAAAAGGCGCCAGCCCGCAGTTCTGCGAAAGTAACCATTGGCAATGTTTAACGAACCGCTCTGGGTCAGGTGCAAGATCGGCTTTGAACGGCGTCACGACAGGCGCGAGCACGCCATGGATACGTTGACTTGATGATATTATCTCGGCTTCCGACATACTTGCATCTCTAGCGGCAGCCGTACCGGCTGCAACTCACTGGGATATCAAAGGCGTGTCATCACAGGAAAGATCGGCGGTCATAGACCGCCGCTACAACAAAAAGCGCACTAATCCCGGATTACGAATCACAGATCACTTCTCCCATCGCCTTGGTTTCCTAATTAGTTTCTCTCTCTTCGGCAATGGGCGTTGAACGTTGAGCGTTGGGCGTTGGACGTTTGCTTCTTCTTGGCTGCAACTCCCTCTGACATCAAACATCTTTGAATCATGAACGACAAAGCTCATGTGAATGTTACGTTGCGCGCGATAACACTGATCAGAAAATCCAAATGAAATTTACAAGAACGTCTATCGCTCTCGCCGGGGCCGCGATCGTTCTCGTGGCTATTGCGATGAGGCCGCAGTCAGCCACAGCAGCTAGACCTGAACCGACATCCCAGGCCTCGCAATTACAGAATGACTCGGCGAATCGGCTCTTTCAGGCAGGTAAGTTTGCCGAAGCCGCCAAAGTTTTCTCGCAAATTGTTGCTCAAAATCCGAAGGACTATTCAGCAATACTCCAATTGGGTCGAATCGCGTTGCTTTCGAATCGGCTCGATGACGCGCAAAAATGGTTGGAAAAGGCGATCACGTTGCAGCCGGGGAATACCGATCTAAAGGTGATGTTGGCGGAGGCGTTTTATCGCCGCGACGATTTTCAAAAAGCAGCTGCTGCGCTGAACGGCGTCGACGTGAGCGGCAACAAGCTGATTAGGGAGCAGTACCCGACGCTGAACGTTGCGAAGTTGGAGAGTTTCAAGGGCCAGACGCCCTATGAATTGAAAGGCAACGGGACAAGTACGCGCGTGAAGTTCGTAAAGACCGATCCGCTGCCCATCGTCAACGTGCGCGTAAACGGTGGCAAAGAAGTCACCTTTTTCATCGACACCGGCGGCTCGGAGGTAACGCTGGACACCGAGTTCGCGAAGGAGCTTGGTGTCCCGCAATTCGGAGCGGTACAAGGCACCTTTTCAGGCGGGCAGCACGCTGAAGTTCAGCTTGGGCGGATTGAGTCACTCACACTCGGCGATTGGACCGTCAAAAACGTCCCCACGGCGATGCTTCCTTTACGCCAACTTTCCGAGGGATTTGGCGTAAAACAAATCGACGGAATCATCGGGACCACGCTGTTTTACCGTTTCTTGACGACCATGGATTACCCGCACGGCGAGCTTGTGCTGCGCCGGAAGGACGCGAAGAGGCTGGAAGACTTTAAGAAATCGGCAGGCAAGAGAGTCATAGTTCCTATCTGGATGGCGAGCGATCATTTCATGGTAGGCTGGGGTCGCGTGGAGACGCTTCCGCCTACGCTCCTCTTCGTTGACACAGGTCTGATGGGCGCAGGCGCCAAGCTAGCCGAGTCGGTGATCAAGGAAGCCGGCATCAAGCTTGACGAAAGCAAAGCTTCAGAGGGAGCCGGAGGTGGCGGGACACTGAAGGTCGTTCCGTACACCGTGCATCACCTTTCCTTCGGAGACATAAAGGAAGAAAACGTCCGAGGTCTGTATGATGGACCATTCCCGTGGGAATACACTTTTGGTTTTCATCTCGCGGGGATGGTCGGTCACGATTTCTTCAAGCCCTACGCCGTCACCTTTGACTTTGAGAACATGCAGATCTTTCTGCAACGCTGAGATGGGTACCGGGTTGGCAGGGACCGCAGTCTCACGCGGTCCGCGGACGGCAACGGAGTGCCGTCCCTACCTTCGGCAGACAAATTTAGAGGCGGATGACGTTTTATTGAGCCGGTTTTTCGACCAGGTACACGATTCTCGACAGCCGTTTTTCGCTGGTAAGGCGATGCACGGCCGCAAAAAATTCTTGAAGACCTGCGAACCGTTCTTCTCCCTCGATCTTCGTCAATGCTTCTTTGTGCCGTTGCCGCGATTCATGCCAGCGCCCCGAGACCAGGGCAGCATTTGCGCTGACGTCTTCCTGCTTCAGCAAACGAAATCCCGACGCTTCGATAAACTGTTCGTTCGCTCCAGGCGGCACGAACAGGAAAAGACCGATCGAACTACGCAGAGCTAATTCATCATTGGTCACCGGCCCTGCAATCACGACCGGATCAGTGAACACGGCGCGTCGACCGGGTCGAAGCACGCGCCGCCATTCCTGGAACACTTTCAGTCGATCGGGGAAGTGGTTCATCGAGTCGATGCAAAGCACCGCGTCGAACAAATTATCGTCGAAAGGCAATCGGGAATTCGCGTCTGCGACTTTGAATGTTATCCGATCGGCCTGACCGGACCCCCCCACGCTGTGGTTAGCGGTAGCGACCCCTGCCTCATTCGCGTCGATACCGGTGACGCGGCAACTCACGCTACTCGCGAGATACCGCGCCGGCCCGCCGGAGCCACTGGCGACCTCAAGAACGTGATGCTCAGGGCAAAGATCAAGCCACGAAATGAAACGGTCGTATTCGTCGATTGTGGTCCAACTGTTCTGGCCAATGTCCTGACCGAAAGTTTCCTTACGAATCGTCTCAAGAACCTGCTGGGTGAAATGGCTGTAGGTACTGTCAAAGAGATTAATGCGGTTTGCCACGGCGAAGGCCTTTCGGTCGATAGAATGTGGCTTGATTACTGAAGTAGCAAGAACGCCTCGTTGTAGTGGCGG
>Ga0207701_10004635_pt1 | contig 13926 bp, 12 predicted proteins | sample KBSSwiSSwithPhiX_FD_184294 | JGI IMG/M metagenome (GOLD analysis project Ga0207701, IMG submission 184294) | Switchgrass rhizosphere bulk soil microbial communities from Kellogg Biological Station, Michigan, USA, with PhiX - S5 (SPAdes) (version 2) | ecosystem: Environmental > Terrestrial >... | reverse complement strand
CTCTTCGCCGAGTTGCTCGTGACGGTTGCACGCAGGCAGCAGCGTGTGGACTCCATCGCGGCCGCCCGCCGGGCGCGACGCGCCGACTCGCTCGCCGTGTCGACGGACTCACTGCACCCGAGCACCCCGCCGAAACCCTGACAGAACGTTAGGCGCGGGCTACTTGTGGTAGAACCGCTCGTGCACGACGCGGCCGTTTTTCCAGCGGCGTACGGCGACCTGTTTGATGCTCATGGCTCCCATACCTTTGACGGTCGAGCTCGAGCGTGTCCATGATTCCTAACGCTACTCCGACTCCGATCGCGCATGTCCGCTGCGAGACGGAATACGCGATCTCGGTCGGAGGCGTGATCGGAGCGCGTGCAGGATCAGGCGATGACGACCGAGGGACGAACCGGAGTGCGCTGCTGTGACGCTGCGCTGGCCGCAGAGGTATAGTGGAGGAGGCCGACCTGGAGGCAGGATGATTCGTTGGATGTCCGCGATCGTTGTGATGTGCATGACCACGGGATGCGGCGGTACGACGGGCCCCGCGTCGCAGGACGCGCTGGGCACGGTGGTCAAGGTGCCGTCGCCGGAGGCGTTCGCTGGCACGTGGCGCTCCGTGACGCCGTCGTTCGAGTTCATTGGGTTATCGGTCCAATCGAAGTCGAGCGAGATGGGCGTGCTGGCGGCGCGGCTCACGTTGTCCGGTGTCGCGTGGGAAGGCGCTGGGCGGATCGACGGTGATTCGTTGGTCCTCGACATGACGGTCGCCGGCACAACGACGCCGACCGGCCTGATCGTGGCTCGCGCGTCCGATGCGCGTACCCTCCGTTTGCGCATGAAGCCTGCGGCCGCGCCGGCAACAGATCTGACGTTCGTGCGCGAGAACTGAGCATCGGCATTGACACCGCTGACGCTCGGGACGACACATCGCACATTCCCTCCTCACGACACGGAGACCACGTGCAGAAGCGCATCCTGAGTCTCGTACTTCTCTCCGCGTTAGGCGCTCGGCCATCCCAGACCGCTCCGGTGTCGGGAGTCGTGTTCGCCGACGCCAACGGAAACGGAACGCAGGACGCCGGCGAGCGCGGCATCGCGGGCGTCGCGGTCTCGAACCAGGACGCGGTGGTTGCAACCGACGCGACAGGCGCGTTTCGCCTGGCCGGAGCCGGCACCGGCGTGGTGTTCGTCTCGACGCCTGACGGATATCGTGCCGTCGGTTCATTCTGGCGCGCGGGCGACACGACGCGACCGCTGTCGTTCGGCCTGACGCGCGACCAGGCGGGCGCGGAGATGACGTTCATCCACGCGTCCGACACACACATTTCGCCCGCGTCGCTCGCGCGCACGCAGCGGCTCCGAGCCCTGGTCGATTCGATCAACCCGGGACTGCTGCTCATCACCGGCGACCTCGTGCGCGATGCGCTGCGCGTGCCCGAAGCCGAAGCGGTCGGCTACTACGAGCTGTTCATGAAGGAGCGCGGTGCATTCCGCACGCCCGTGTTCACCGTACCGGGCAATCACGAGAACTTCGGCATCGAGCGCGACTCCTCGCACGTGCCGGCCACCCATCCGCTCTACGGACGCGCGATGTACCACCACTACCTCGGCCCCGACTACTACTCGTTCACGCGGGGCGGCGTGCACTTCGTCGGACTGAACACCGTCGACATCGACGACCAGCAGTACTACGGCCACGTGGACAGCCTGCAGCTGGCGTGGCTCGAGCGGGATCTCGCGCTGGTGCCAGCGACGACGCCGATCGTCACGTTCGACCACATCCCGTTCTTCACGACGTTCGAGGTGCTGAACGGCTACAACGATCGACCACCGGCGCCGTCGCTGATCACGGTGCGCGGCAAGACGGTGTACCGCCACAGCGTATCGAACGCGGGCGACGTGCTCGCCGTGCTACGCAAGCATCGTCATGTGCTCGCGTTAGGCGGACACATGCACGCCACGGAACGCATCGAGTACGAGATGAGCGGCGGGACAACGCGCTTCAATCAGGTCTCGGCGGTCGTCGGCAACTCACGCGGGGCCGGGCTCGAGTCGATATCCGGCGTGACGCTGTACCGTGTAAAAAACGGCGCGATCGGTGCGGGACGATTCATACCCCTCATGCCACTCGCCCCGCCCGATCGCGCGAAGTAATCGAATCAGTTCCGGTACAGCCGTCGTACTCAGTCGCCGCCGGGGCGCGCCGTAGGCGGGAGCGCGGTGGGCGGCAAGATGTTGTTCAGGCGCATGTAGTTCGCGATCTGGCTGTAGTGATCCGCCATGTCGAGCGCGTGGCCCAGGACCATGCTGGCGCGCGGGCTCTGCCTCGATTGCCCGCGGAACGTCAGCGTGATCTGTTCGCCCAGTTTCGCATCGTCGAGTTGGGCGAACGCGTCCTCGCAGAACTTGAACGACGCCTTGAGCTTCGCGACGAGCGTGTCCTTGGGCCACTTCGCCTTGACGGAGTCGGCCGTCGTCGTATCCGCTGCCGACAGCGTCGCCTTCATCTGCCCGAAATTATTGCAGAAGAGATAGTTGTCGCTCGCCAGATGCTGCGCGATGTGCCCAACGGTGAGCTGCGCCGGCGTCGGCTTGTAGCTGAACTTCGCTTCGGGGATCGAGTCGAACGCCTGGGCGAGGTTTTTTTGTAGCCCCATGGTCCGCGTGCGGAATACCGTCGTGATCGGATTTGCCTGCGGAGCGCCCGAAGGCTGCTGAGCGACGAGGCCCACCGGCAGGGCCAACGCCACGATCGCTGCGTATGTGAATTTCATTGAGTCTCCCGGGAAAATGGGAAGCAAGAGTCTGTGATACTGGGTGGCGTCCCGGATTTGCGCAACGTCGCAGGGACGAACCCGCCACCGCACGGCTCCCACAATCACCCATCCAGCTTCCGCAGCGACCTGCTATCCACCGAATCGGGGCGTGGTCCGTACCGATCTGGGGTCAGACTCGAGTCTGACCCCAATGACGCCCCAAGCACGCCGGCGGCTCCGCTCAGAATGACAGTCCCCTACCCGCGACAGCTTTTCGGTACGTCGAAGGCGTCTGGCCCGTCTGCTTCTTGAAGACCTGGTTGAATGTCGACTTCGATGCGAAGCCCGCATCCATCGCCAGTGTCAGCAGATTCATCTGCTTCGCCTCCGCCTTCGCGAGACGACGACGGACTTCTTCGACGCGGTAGCTGTTCACGAAGTCGTAGAAGGTTTGCGAGAGCTCGGCGTTCAGAACCTCCGACAGTTTGTGCGGCGTCGTCCCCAACCGCTCGGCCAGGTTGGGCAGGGTCAGATCCGGATCGCGATAAGGCTGCTCCTTGTTCATCAGCGCGACGAGCGCCGCCTTGAGAGCACCCGCCTCGGCATCCCCAAGTCCGGAGCGCTCATATCGCTCGTTTCGCTCACTGGGCGCGTCGCCTCGTTCGGCGGATTGCGGAGGGCTCTCGGGTGGGGTGGTCGTCGCGGCGGCCGCAGCGGGAGGCGGGCCGTCGTAGCGAAAAATCTCCGGCTGACGCAGACCCAGATAGCCGATGGCGTAGACGAGCAGCGTAATCGATAGTGCAACGACGGCGTCGCTGGGGCGCGCCATCCGCCAGAGAGTGATGTTGGTCGCATCGATCAGCGACGCGAGCAGCCAGATGCACGCGGCAGCTCCCGACAGCCAGAGCAGCCAGAGCAAGTTGACGCGCTCCGTGTTCGAGTAGCTGTTCTCCACACGACGCCGATGCTGCCGCAGGTTGGCGACGGTCGCGGCCGAGTATGAGAGTCCCGACATGTACTTGAACGGCTCGAGAACTCTGACGAGCGTCGGCGCATCGCCCGACTGCAGCCGGTCGAACAGCGCGACCTTGTCGGCACCACTCATCATATAGATGGGCACCGCTGCGATGAGCACGACGATCACCGGCACGAAATGGAGCGCGTCGCGCGCGCGGAGTCGCCGGGTGCCGTCGCTCGCGGCCACGGCATAGAGGTACACGAGCGGACCGAAGACCCAGGGCAGCGGATACGAAATACCGAAGAAGTGCGGGTAGGCCCGTATCAGGCCGGCCGAGTAGTAGACCTCCTGGATCAGGTAGACGGTGAACGTCGCGATCAGCACCGCGAGCAAGCGGTTGGCGGTCCGGTTGCTCCGATGCGCGGCGAGCGCGCCGGCCAGAAGAAACCCCTGGACGGCACCGACGAGCGTGGCGAGGTGGATCCAGTCGATGGTCACGTGTACTGACAGAGGAGGAGCGAGAAGCCGCGCGTCGAGTCAGGGCTCGAAACCCAGCCGGCGCATCAGCAGTGCCCAGCGTCGGTCGGCGTGCAAGGCGTCGAACGCGGGCGTGACGTGCACGCTTCTCATCTGCGCGGCATGCTCGTCATAACCGCGCTCCAGCCAGAGAAAAGCGGCATCGACATCGCCAAGGCCAACGTACGCCTTCGCAACCGGGATTGGCGGCAGGTAGGCGCGACTGGGCGCGGCGAGCAGCGCACTGAGCACACGCTTCGCTTCATCTCGGTGGCCGGTGACAGCGAGGACGTATGCGATCTGCGCGGAGTCCCTGCCTCCGTTCAGCGCCGCGGCTCGGCTGAACGCCCCCAGCGCTGACACCGGGTCACCCTGCTGCAGGTATGCATCCCCCAGCTGAACGTACGCAGCGGCGAACAGCGGGTTCAACTCGACCGCGGAGCGAAGCGAACGAATGGCCTGGTCCGGACGACGGGCAGAGATGTAGGCCCGTCCCAGTTGCATGTGCACCGGCGCCGAAAGTGGATCGAGCGTGCGTGCCTGCGTGAGCTGTGCGACCGCCTGCTCGAACATCCCGCGATTCAACAGATGGATGCCTTGGTACAGATGCGCCGTTGCATACCCGGGGTCGAGCGCGACAGCCCGCGCGAGCTCGCGGTCGGCACCGCGCGCATCCCAATCGAACGCCTCTCGAATGTTGCCCACCGCTGCATGCGCCTCCGCGAGCGTCGAATCCAGCCGGATCGCCTCGGCTGCGGCGACGCGCGCGCGCGGCAGCTCCTCCGCCGGAGGACTGTCAGCGAGAAGCACCAGCAGTACGCGGGCGTCGGCGAGCCCCGCGAAAGCCTGTGCATACGTGGAGTCGCGCGCGACGGCCTGCTCGAAGTAGCCGACGGCACGACGGAGGTCGCCCGGTGTCCGTCGTCCCGAGAAGTAGCGCCCTTTGAGGTACAGCTCGTACGTCGCGAGGTCGCGCGTCCGCACGCGGCCGACCGCCTCGGCTGGAGCCGACATTGTGGGCCGCAGCGCGCCAGTGATCGCGCGCGCAATGTCCGTCTGCACGGCGAACACGTCCTCGAGCTGCCGGTCATACGTGTCCGCCCAGACCACACCATTGTCGCCGGCACTCACGAGCTGCGCGCTGATCCGGAGTCGATTACCGACTCGGCGGACGCTGCACTCGAGCACTGTTCCCACACCAAGGGTGTCGGCGATCGTCCGAACGTCGAGCCCGCGGCCTTTGAGCGCGAACGCTGACGTGCGGCCAGTGACTCGCAGCCCCTGCACCTTGCTGAGCGCACCGATCAGCTCTTCGGTAAGGCCATCGGAGAACGGTTCGTCAGCCGGTTCGCCGCTGATGTTCGCGCATGGGAGAACGGCGACAGAACTGCGCGACACGAGTCCGCCCGCCTCGAGGGTAGGGGCGGTGCTGTGAGTCGTCGTTAGGCGTCCCTGCCACGCGGCGCGCACCCCGAGCCCCGCGAGCGCGAGCAAGGTCGCGCCGGCGATAAATCTCACGGGCCACCGCCGACCAGCAGCTAGCCGCACGGCGGGTGTCGCGACTGCTGAGGAACGCGTTCCATTCCCGTTGTCCGCCACACGTTGCATGGTGTCCGCCGGCGGCGTTGGCGGATCCGACGTCGCGACTGGCGCCGGCCGATTCGGCGGTCGCGCGAGCTGGGCGCGCAGGTCCTCGACTGCCGTGGCCCACTCGGGGCCCGGTGTGCTTTCGAGCTCCTCGCGCATCAGCGTCTCGTGGACGCGTGCGACGCGGAGCGCCTCGCCCGGGTTTCCCGCGGACGCAAGCGCGGCCAGCAGGCGAAGCGTTGCTGGTGTGTCGAGAGGATTGGCGGCGAGACGAGCCTGGTGCCATCTGATCGCCGCGACAACGTCGCCGCGTGCCGCGGCATCCGCGGCGAGGGTCTCGAGCAGACGCATATGCGCGTGCAACCGTCGGCCACGCTCGGCGTCCACCCATCGCTCGAATTCCCCGGCATCCGGAACGAAGAACCCGTCGAGGAAGGGGCCGGCATACAGCGTGACGGCGCGCTCCGCATCCCCCGCGCGAAGTGCGGCGGCATGATCACCGAGATCGCTGGCCAGCAAGTCGCGGTTCAGACCGACGCTCGCGACACCGAGGAACAGGTCATCGCTCCCGAGCTCGCGCCGCAGCGCGGAGAGCGCGTCGTCCAGCGAATGGCGGGCGCGCTCCGGACCCGAGTCAGGCCAGAGGTAGCCCATGAGCCGATCGCGGCTGACCGGCGTGTCGGCGGATGCGAGCAGCGCAAGCAGCGCGAGACGGCGGCGCTGCGTGGCGGGACCCGCGTAGGGCGCACCATCGCGCTCGAGTGTCAGCCCGCCAAACGCGCGCAATCGAAACATCGACTGCCCTGCGCCGGAACACCGACGCGGAGGGGATTGAGCCGCGGCCGAGGATCGGTCGAGGATCGGTCGAGGCCGCGCCGAGGATTGGACGGGGCCTCGGTGCCAAAATGGACCGCACACACCGGGGGCGCAACCGGCGCCCGATGACCGTAACCCGAGGGCTGAAGATGTCTACGAATCCTGGCACCATCGCTAGTCGAAGCAGCGCCTGCGTCACGAGCGCTGCGCCTATCGTCCACCGTATTCACCGCATCGCCATTGCCGGTGCGATGGTCGCCACCGGGCTTCTGCTCGTCGGCTGCGATGGTGCCGCACCGATGCCAGCTGATCCCACAGCGCCGAACGCGTCTGTCGCGAACGCATCTGTCGCGAACGCGTTCGACCATGTCGGGCCGCAGCACGGAGATGAGGCGGCCGTGGCTGGCATTGCCGCGGCATGGGACGCCGCATGGAATGCTGGCGATGCCGGCGGGATTGCGGCGTTGTTCGTCGATGACGGCGAGTTCATCAACGGACGCGGGCAGATCGCTCAGGGCGCGGCGGCCATCTATGCAAATCACGCCGCCTCGCTGGCTGGCGTGTTCAACGGGAGCCACACGCACGGGACCGTACGCGGGATCGCGTTTCTTAGCGGCACCACCGCCGTACTCGACGTCGACAACGCGCTGACGGGTTTCAAGGCGCTTCCGCCTGGGACTGTCGCAACCGAGCCTGGCGTGCAGCGCGGGCGTCACAAGCGCGTGGTCGTGAAGCGCGCCGGTGTCTGGCGCATCCTGCAGATGCAGATCACCACCATAGCGCCCACGCCGTGACACGGGGCAGGCTGTCATTCCGAGCGGAGGCCGCAGGCCGCAGTCGAGGAATCGCGATCGTCCCGTTCGAGGGGCCAGTCTCTCTACCCTACAAGCCAAGGATTCCTCGACTCGCTCCGCTCGCTCGGAATGACAAACTCCGCTCGGAATGACAACGGTCGCCCGGAATGACAAGTTCCGGCATGACACGCCTACTCAAGAGTCTCCTGCTCGTCGTTTCACTCGCAAGCCCGCGCCTCTCGGCGCAGACGCTCACGATCACGAACGCCACCGTCGTCGACGTTTCGAACGGCGCACTACACCGCGGTAGCACGATCGTGATCGACGGAAATCGGATCGTGAGCGTCGGACCACCGTCTGCGAACACGCAGCGGCGCGGGCAAGTCGTGGATGTGAAGGGGATGTTCGTCATCCCCGGGCTCTGGGACATGCACACCCACGCGTACTTCGGCTGGCCCGCCGACTTCGGCGACACGTACGTGCTGCCGCTCTTCATCGCGAACGGCATCACCGGCATCCGCGACATGGGGAGCGATCTCGACGCCGTGCTGCGCGCGCGGAGCGAGGTCGCGGCACATCGGCTCGTCGGTCCGCGCATGGTCGTCTCTGGTCCGATGCTCGACGGTCCGCAGGTGGCGTTCGCGGCGTCGATCGCGATCAAGACGCCTGACGATGGACGAAAAGCCGTCGCCACGCTGAAAGCCAGAGGCGTGGACTTCATCAAGATCCAGTCGGGCGTCCCACGCGACGCCTACTTCGCCATCGCGTCCGAGGCGAAGAGGCAGGGCCTCGAGTTCGACGGGCACGTGCCCGATGCCATCCGCGCGTCCGAAGCCGTCACGGCCGGTCAGCGGACGTTCGAGCATCTCATCGGGATCTTCGAGGCGAGCACGCCGGACGAAGATCAATTCATCAAGCGCAAGTACGGCGCGGGAAAGGACTCGGCGGCGAACAAGAGCCTCGCCGCGTTCCTCGACCGGTACGACCCCGCGCGAGAAGCCAGCATCATCCAACTCCTCGCCAGCAAGAACGTCTGGCAATGCCCGACGTTGTTCTGGGAGCGTGGTCAGTGGCTCGTGGACGTCATCGACTTCACGAAGGATCCGGACCTCGCGTACACGCCACGCACGTGGGTCGACAAGAAATATCCGTCGATGCGGACGTCGATCCACGAGAGCATGGGCACGGACCCGTTAGGCGTCCGCCGGCGATTCGTCGATCACGAGCTGGATATCGTCCGCAAGCTGCACTCGGCGGGCGTGCCGTTTCTCGCGGGAACGGATACACCGGCAGGCGTCGGTGTAACGCCGGGCATCAGCCTGCATCTCGAGCTGCAGCGGTTCGTCGCGGCGGGCTTCACGCCGCTCGAGGCGTTGCAAACAGCGACGATCAATCCGGCCCGCTTCTTCCGGAAGCTCTCGGACTACGGCAGCGTCGAGACGGGACGCGTCGCGGATCTCGTGATCCTGCGCGCGAATCCGCTCGAGAACATCGCGAACACGCGCGCGATCGGCGGCGTGGTCGCCGATGGAAAGTACTGGTCGCAGGCGGAGATCGACGCGCTGCGCTCGAGACTGAAGCAGGTCGCGGCCGGGCGCTAGCCCGAGCGGGTTGTCATTCCGAGCGGAGCCGCGAAGCGGCGGAGTCGAGGAATCCTTGGCCTGCAGGGTAGAGGGCTCTATCGGGACGCCAGGGATTCCTCGTGCGCCCAGAGGGCACCCGCGCGCCTCTGGCGCTCCGCTCGGAATGACAACCTTCCTCGATGGTGTATCGGCCATCGAGCGCGGTGCGGAGGCGGGCGAGAGTGTCGTTCACGCCACGAAGTAGACGCGCGCGCTCGGAGCGTCCATGTTCTGGCCATGGCTACCCAGGCTGACGTTCGGCGCATCGCCCTATCGTTCCCCGAGACCGAAGAAGGGAAGGATCACTTCGCGTTCTCGGTCCGCAACAAGGGCAAACTCAAGGGATTCGTGTGGGTCTGGCAGGAGCGCACGGTGCCGAAGAAACCGCGCGTGCCCAATCCGGCGGTGATCGCCGTCCGCGTGCCGAATCTCGCCGACAAGGACATGCTCATCTCGGCCGAGCCCGGGAAGTACTTCACCGAACCGCACTACGACGGCTACCCCGCGGTGCTCGTGCGACTGGCGGCGGTGAAAGTCGCGGACCTGCGCCCGCTCATTGCGGAAGCCTGGCGGTGCCAGGCGCCCGCCGCGCTGACGAAAGTGCCGAAGGCAGCCGTGAAGACGTCGGCGAAACGCACTAAGCGTTAGGCGCCGGCTCGGTCGCGGGAACATCTGCGAACACCGCGATCACCGGACCATGGTCGCTCGCGCCGAATTCACGCTGCACGACGCACGACACCGCGTGATCAGCAATGGAGCGACTGGCCAGGATCAGGTCCAGCCGCCATCCCAGATTGCGCTGCTTCATGTTTCGCCACGGCGCCCACCACGTGAACAGCTCGGCGTTGTCCGGCTCGAACTTGCGGTGCACATCCACCAGCCCGCGACTGATGATGCGCTGCATCAACGCGCGCTCCTCCGGCCGCTGCCCGATGGTGCTGGGGTTCCGCTCCTTTGGATACACATCCATCTCGGTGAGCGCCACGTTCATATCGCCGCACAACACCAGCGGCTCACCGTTCGCTTCGAACTCGGCAGCCAGCGCGTCGAGCGACTCGAGAAACCGCATCTTCGCGGGAAAGTCCTTGCCGCCGTTAGGCACGTAGATCGACGCGACGGTCATTCCCGCCACACGCGCGGTGACGATCCGGCTTTCGTAGTCGAACGGCGGATGCTCGAACGTCGGACGCTCCGGAGTCGTCGCCTGGCGCACGTGCAGCGCGACCCCGGAGTATCCCTTCGTGCCATGCCAGTAGCACCAGTAGCCCTCGAATTCGCACAGCCACACCGGTAACTGATCCGGGGTCGCCTTGATCTCCTGAAGACACAGGACGTCAGGCTGCTCACGCTCGATGAATTCCTTGAGCTGCTCCTGTCGTGCCCGAGCTCCGTTCACATTCCACGTTGCAATGACCACGCGTTGGTTACTGCTCCCGGTAGAAGAAATACTCCGCCGTGTACGGCACCCTCGCCTCCTCTCCCGTAACGCTCCCGGGATTGGCCGGAGCGTTTCCGCCCACGGTGTTCACGCGCTGGATCTGCGTCACCCGGTGAAGCACACCAGGCCCGTCGGTCGACACGGCTCCGAGCAACAGCCACGGGATCGAGCCGGCATCCGGCGTGCAGCGTTTCTGGACCGCACCGACCACCGTGCCGCCACTGTTGCTCTCCCACGTGGGACCAGCATAGTGAGTGCCGACCGTGCTCTTGCCGTCGGCATCCGCGGACAACACCGCCGAGGGCCCGACGAAACTCCAACTAGCGCCGGTCCAGCGATAGATCTGCACGCCTTGGGCGTACACGTGGAACGCGAGCTTGGTGTTGGCCGGCGCCTTCAGGTCTGGGCAGGCGCTCAGGTCGGCGATCCGGCTTTCACTGGCCGAGCCTTGCGCCCAAAACGCCAGCCCTCGGTTCGGACCCACAGGCGCATTATCGACGCACGCGCTCAGGAGGGCCGCACCCGCGAGCGCCGCGAACGACTGCCCGATCCACTTCAATGCCGTCGTATTCATTGTCGTCGTCCTCTTCCTATGGTTCGTAGGGGGCGCAGGCGCCCGAGGTGAGCCGGTTTTCACCAGGATTCGTTGCCACACCTGAGTAAGGCGCGAAACAGCCGCGAATGAGGACACGGCGGAGACGGCGTCCACTCGCGAGTTGCTACCGAGTGCCGAGTCCGTAGCTTTTCGCCCGTCCTCACTCCGAGCGCCCAGGTGCCACTTCTCAGGTCCGCGTACGTCACTCTGCTCGCGACGGCTGTGCTCGCGACGCCTGTCATCTCGCAGCAGCGTGGAGGCACATCGTCGCGCGCCACAGCCCCGTATGTTCCCGGCGCTACATGGGAACGCCGCGACCCCGCCGCCGCAGGATTCGACCCCGCGCGCCTAACGGCGGCGATCCAGTTCGCGATCCAGAGCGACGCGAAGGCACCGCGCGACATGGAGCAGTCGCACTACCAGTCTTTCGGCCGCGAGCCGTTCGGGCAGGGTATCGGACCGTTCAAGCCGCGCGGCGAGCCGTCGGGCGTGATCCTGAGAGGCGGCTACATCGTTGCCCAGTGGGGAGAGCCAGACCGCGTCGACATGACGCACAGCGTTACGAAGAGCTTCCTCTCATCCGTCGTCGGCGTGGCGTTCGACCGCGGCATGATCCCGTCCGTTCGCGACACCGTGTGGAAGTCGCAGGCGCCGATCTACCGATTGCGACTCGAGGCGCCGAGTGAGCCGGGAACGACTTCGGGTCAATCGATGTTCATCGACCCGTTCGCGACGCCGCACAATCGCGAGATCACGTGGGACGACATGTTGCGGCAGACGAGCGACTGGGAGGGCACGCTGTGGGGCAAGCCCGACTGGGCCGACCGCCCGTCGCAGAATCCGGCGGAATGGCGAACGCGCGTGCGCGCCAAGCCCGGAGCGACGTACGAGTACAACGATGTCCGCGTGAACGTGCTCGCGCTCGCGGCGACGAACGTGTGGCGTCGTCCACTGCCGGAGGTGCTCCGCGACTACATCATGGACCCGATCGGCGCGTCGTCGTCATGGCGCTGGTTCGGCTACGACAACGCGTGGATCACGCTCGACGGGCGTCCCGTGCAGGTCGTGAGCGGCGGCGGCCACTGGGGCGGCGGCATGTACATCAACGCGTGGGACATGGCGCGGTTCGGGCTGTTGACGCTGCGCCGCGGCATGTGGGGCGACAAGCGCATCCTGAGCGAGGCGTGGGTGAAGATGGCACTCACGCCGACGGGGCCGCAGCCGACCTACGGGTTCATGAACTGGTTTCTCAACACCGACAAGAAGTGGATGCCGAGCGCGCCGCCTAACGCCTTCGGACACGTGGGGAATGGCACGAACCTCGTGTTCGTGAGCCCCGACCAGGATCTCGTGGCAGTCGTGCGGTGGATCGAGAACGGCCAGATCGACGCGTTCCTCGGGAAGCTGCTCGGGGCGATCGCAAAGTAGCGAACAGGGTTCTTGCGCGATCGGGTCATGTGGCTGGTCGTCGACCCCACGCACTCCACAGCGTCGATGACGGCATCATGAAATCGGACTCGTCCATGCGAGCCAGGTCTCGATCGATCTGGCTCGCGGTCGCGTAGCCCGCGTTAATCAACTCACCACGCAACTGCTCGGCGTTCGCCCGGATCAGCGCGACACCGGCTGACTCGCAATGCAGCATCTGCACGCGCCCCTCAGCTCCGACGTCGATCAACCCTGCCGCGCGGAGCCGGCCGAAGAGGCGTCGTCCGAACCGTCGGTCGAAGCCATGATCCGTCATGAGCTTCGCGAGCCCCGTGTGCGTCTCCAGGAGCACCTCACCTGGGTTCGCCGTCGGATTCGGTGGCAGCGAATCGGAGTCGAACTCCTCCGCCACGAGCCACCCACCTGGTTTGAGCGCGGCCACGAGCTGCTGGAGCACCTGCGCCCACTCGCGAAGGTGAACGAGTACGAGCCTAACGTGGACCAGATCGAACGTGGACTCCGGCAACCGGGCGGTGACGATGTCATGCCGCCGGACCTCGAGGTTCGGTATCGATAGCGTGTCGAGATACCGCGTGTCGAGATCGGTCACCAGTACATCACCCTCCGGCAACACACGCTCGGCGAGCCACGTCGCGATGGATCCGTTGCCACCGCCGACCTCGAGGCATCGCCAGCCGGGCCCGACCCCTCGGTCGAGTAGATGACGCCTTGTCGTCGCGTCGAACATGTCGGTGAGAGCCGCCAGGCGCGCCGGAGCCTGGGCAGCGGCGTTATCGAGTAGGTATCTCGGAGCGTTGGTCGTCATGAGCGGTCCCTCGCGTTGTTGGCGTCAGTCGGGCAGCCACTCGCCCGAGGGCTCGCGGAGCGCGAAGCTTGCTGCCAGGGCGATCGAGTAGAGCATCGCGGCGACGATCGCCGCTGAATAAGCGAGATGTGTCGCGGCCGTGGACCCTGGCATCACGCTCGTCAGTTGGGTCGTAAGGACGGCCGCCAACGTCCCGAGCATCCGGGTACCGACATTCTGCGCGACGCCTTCGCCGGTCCCGCGCAGGTGCACTGGGTACATACGGGGCACATAGGTCCAGAGGAGACTCGCCGGTCCGTTGATCAGCACGGCCGTCGCGAAGATGCCGACGTACAGGAGACCGAGGCTGTGCGTGGCGGCGAACGAGTAGACGAGCGGGATCACCACCAGACCGGGCACGATGAACATCCGCGCGAGACGTCGCTGACTCGTTATGCGCACGATCAGGAAGGCGAGCAGTAGCCGGCCGGCAAGCACGCCGAGCTCACCGACGAATTGAACGCTCCCGACCGCCTGCTCGATCTGCCGCGGCGTCAGGTCGCGTACGCCCGGCAGTCCGGGGACCATGCGGGGCGTCTGCAGCAGCACGCCGGATGCCATCC
>Ga0207701_10004632_pt1 | contig 13935 bp, 18 predicted proteins | sample KBSSwiSSwithPhiX_FD_184294 | JGI IMG/M metagenome (GOLD analysis project Ga0207701, IMG submission 184294) | Switchgrass rhizosphere bulk soil microbial communities from Kellogg Biological Station, Michigan, USA, with PhiX - S5 (SPAdes) (version 2) | ecosystem: Environmental > Terrestrial >... | reverse complement strand
AATCCAGTTTCGCCAATCAATCGCTAAATTCTGCCAAAGTAGTGCTAGGCTCCAGACTCAATTGGACCACCAAGTTATGAAAGCGGCGATGTTGACGGCTGCTTCGAAGTTTCGTGCCAGCTTGTCGTATCTGGTAGCGATACGGCGCCAGTCCTTTAGCCTGCAGAACATGCGCTCGATGAGGTTCCGCAGCTTATAGGCTTGGGTGTCGAATGGATGCGTTCGCTTTCGCGTTGGATTGTTCGGGATGACCGGAATGGTCCCGCGTTGGCGCAGGAAGAGCCGAAAGCCGTCGCTGTCGTAGGCGGCATCGGCGGCGCACAAGCGCGCCGCTGGCAGGCCGGAAAGAAGGGGCAGAACGAGGCGAAGATCGCCACGTTGTCCGGGTGTTATCTCGATGGCGAGCGGCCGGCCCTGGCTGTCGACAACAGCGTGGATTTTGGTCGTGCGCCCGCCGCGCGAGCGCCCGATCGCCTGTTCTTCCGCCCCCCTTTTCCGCCCGCCGCCGAGCGATGAGCCTTTGCTGTGGTGCTGTCGATCATGTGAACGTCATTGGGGCTTGCTGTTACCAAGGTGCGAAATAGCTTCTGCCAGAGGCCGCGCGCCGACCATCGATGAAAGCGGTTGTAGATCGTCGTTGGCGGGCCGTAGCACGAGGGACAATCCTGCCAGCGGCAGCCAGTCCTCAGCACATGCACGATCCCGCTGATAACCCGCCGATCATCGACCCGGTGCGCCCCGGGACGGTTCTTCGGAAGCAATGGATCGATCACCGCCCACTGCCCATCGCTCAACCAAAACTCGTTCGCCATCGTCAAGCTCCTTGCAGAGCTTGAATCTGATTTGCAATCTGACCTCAATAGCCTGATTGAGTTTGGAGCCTAAGGCATCACAATCCACCCTTCGGCACGAAGAAGCAGAGCTCCATCCCCGTGTGCCTGTTGATGAACAGCACGGGCAGATGGTCCGGCGTATCCTCTTCCTTGATGATGTCAGGCGGGATGGTTTTCCACTGTCCATCCTTGAGGTATTGCCACTGGTCCGAGCGATCTTCACCCACCCTGAAGCGGGTTTTGAACACGTCGCCATTATCGCAGCATGACTTCCAGGGAACACCGAGCCGTTGTTGAGCTGCGGGATTCATTTCCTGTTTGTTGAACCACTCGTGGTTCGCCATCGACGGATCGTGAGCGTCCGCACGAAAGGACATCAAGAGAAGAATGCCGAACATCGTTAGCACGCGACCGAACGCTTTCATGGCAGCCTCCATTGTGGACTGTCATCAATTTTAGCATCCGCGAATCACACGAACTCTCCGGCAACCAAGGAGGCCAGATTCTGGAAAAAATGGGAGCCCCTTTTCTGGGCGGCTATCTTTTTAGACAAGACTGTTGCTTTCCTGTTCGTGCAGAACGCAGTCCAAGATCCTGCCAGTGCAGCGAAGAAGCCATCGGCGTTCCTTCGACAATGCACCGGTTGACCTTCAAGCGAGCGACTCAACCGTCTTATGGTAGTATCCTGCCATAACAAAACGGGCTGAAATGCGGACTACATTCATCGTCGCAATCACGCTTGCGTTTACGCACAGGTGCAAACGGGGCCGACCGATGCCAATCGGGCGGATCTGCGCAGGCTGCAGGCACAGGGCGCGTCGGAACACAAACGCAGTGTGAGGCGCGGCAACAGCAGATACGCGACCCCGTCTCCGGCATCCGTATTAATGCGGTGATGCGGTGCGGTTCTGCAACAGACAACGGTCGAGGCGATGATGCGCGACGTCGACACCGCCACGTTATCGGTGGACTGCGACTTCCGCTGATCTACCTACGCATTGGTTGGAGCGGGGGAAGAGAATCGAACCCTCGTATGCAGCTTGGGAAATATTACTGGCTCCCTGTCAAATCAATGGGTCGGCCGTTTTTGGCTTTTTTTGGCTCCGGATTTCGGAGGTTTTGTGCGCGGTGCGGCGGCGCGCTATGAGCTACTACCGTCCCGCTTCTCAATCGCTTTCAATGCGCCTTCAAGCTGGGTTTTGTTGGTGACTGTGGAATCAGCTGGCGGATAGTCGATGTGAACCGGGCTCATCTTCGATCGCGTCAAAAATCCATCCGTGACATCGACCGCTGTTTTTATCCGTTCCGACTGCACGCAACTGGCGCCGCACACCGGGACGCGCCTCGAGAATCACGATTGTGCCAAGCGCGGGAAAAAAAGAGCCGTCCCGAACGCGGGACGGCAGTTCTGGGAGGATCGTAAAGATGGAAGCCTTCGGCAGGTCGATTGCGCGTTGCCCGTAGATGCGGCTTCCAAGGCCGGCATCGGCGCCGAGCGCGGTAATCGTCAGAAGGTCGCCGCGCAACTCCACAAGGAGGGTCTCCTCATGAACCTTGCTTGTCGGAATGTGCGGGACTTCCCAGGTTGAGAATTGAAGTCTGTTCATCATGCGGATCGAGAAGTCGGCCATTCCGTCGTCCCGGGCTGATCGGCTAGGATTGAGAGATTGTCGGGGTTGGCTGGTGAACTGGAGGGGGGTGCCGTGGCGCCAAAGTATTTCGTTCTGGAGATAGCCCACTGCTCACTCTTTCTGTTGCTGTTGCATCGTATTGGCGCGAGTATGGGAAGCGCGTTAGGGCAGCGTGAAGCGCCGCTTGGCGGCAACGAAAGATCATTTCACGCTGGTTTAACGGGAGATGTTGTTTTGTAATCGCGCAGCTAGATGGGAGGACGCCATGGTATCACATGGGATCATTTCTTCCACGAGATTTCGCAAGACCGCAAATTATCAGCCGCCCTTGAAAGATTTTTCCGAAGGCTCCGGCTTCCGCCACTTCATCTCAACTCCTGCGGATGAACAGCGCTTTAGCCTCAATGGCAAGCGGTTTGATCCATCGGATCCCGCTCAATGGCAACAAGCCGAAAGGTTGATGTCAAAGCTGGCATTTCTGATCAGGTTCAATCCCGACCCGCTTAAAGGGAAGCCAAATCGTAATTTGCCCAGCGGTTACACCTATTTTTTGCAAATGGTTGCGCATGACCTGGTGCACAGCACGATATCGGCGTCGCTCGGGGACGGACAGACATCCGGGCTCAGCAACGTGCGGAACGCTCCATTACGTCTTGAGACAGTCTATGGCGGAGGGCCGACCGAATGCCCGCACGCCTACGAGGCAAGTCGGGTCGCGTTCCGCAGCAAGCTTCGGCTGGGCAAATCGAGGAGCAATGCGAAGGATCAGAATCATAAAGGCTCCAAAAAGGACATCGCGCGAGGCACCACGAGCACAGCCACGGAGCTTGACCAACAAGCCAGTTATGCCGATGCCCTGATCGCCGATCCGCGCAATGACTCCCACGCGATTATCTCGCAGATGTTGGTTCTCTTTCACGAACTGCACAACTTTATCGTGGACGAATTGGTGCGAGGCGGGAGTCTGGGTCCGACGGAGAATCCATATGCTGACGCGCAGCGACTGTTCGTGGCTGCGCGGACCGCGTGCATTCTGGTCTACCGCAATCTCATCCGTCGCGATTTACTTCCGCGCATTTTGCACAGAGACGTCTGGGAGGCTTACGAGAAGGGTCAGCGGCTGTCCCATCAGTTTGCCCCAGGCCAATGGCGGGCTCCTCTTGAGTTCACCAACGGGTTCTTCCGTTTTGGTCATTCCATGATAAGGCCGGCTTATAGGTTTGACGCACGTTCGCCAACGGCTTTTAACATCGAACAGATCCTGAATCGCACCTCCGACAAGTCGCCCTCCGACGTGCCTTTAGAAGCCGCGTGGCTGGTGAATTGGGAATTGTTTTTTAGTGATAACCCTGACGCCGGAAACGTCAGCATCCGCATCGGCCCGTGGTCTCAGGTCGGCATCGGGGAGGAGGTTCCGGGTGAAGGAAATTTGATCGCCCGCGACTTGCTGAGCTCCATTGCGATCCAGCCTTGGTCGGTGGGCCATCTGGTCGACCGCCTCAGGGTAACGCACGGAGCGTTGCTCGAAAAGTCTGAATTTCTCACAGCAACGCGCGATTCACGGCCATGGGCCGAACGCATTGAGAAATGGTTGACCGAGCGATCCGAAGCGACCCACGGCACAGAATTCCGCCTCTCAAGAGCGGAAATCCAGGCGCTCGCGAATGATCCTCCTATCCCGTTTTTCGCCCGCTTCGAGGCCGGTCTCGATTCTGGCAACGACGGCGAGCGCCTCGGCATCTTGGGTTCGATCGTGGTGGCCGACGTTATCTATGGTGTATTGCTGCACGATCGGTTGTTGCCAGACGCTCCCGCCGACGGGTTGCAGAGTCAACTCGCTGCTTTATCTGCGGCGACTGTGGGCCGCGGGAACAACATCTTTGCGTTTCTAGCGGGCGTCGAAGGCCCCGAGCGGAGAATCAGCATGACAACCGTTTGCAAGTTTCTCGGCAATCGACAACGCAACAACCCGGCATGACAATCGCGCACCGGCAAAAGGAGAGCAGCCATGACTTTTCCGCGAATCAACGTCAGAAATAATCCAGGCAATCACGAGAGATGGGGGAAACTGGTCAAGACCTGGTCCACCGGCAAGAACTACGTTGACCATTTGATCACCGATGCCGCTCCGTTTCCCACCACCGTCGAGACTGAGCCCAAGTTTCCCAAGCCGGGAACTTTCCCCGAATTTGTCGCCCAGGCCCAAGCTGCCGGCGTTGAGCTTTTCTTCGATGAAGGCCTCAATGGCGTCACTGGTCCCGATGTCACAGGCGGCGAAGCGATCGGCTTTAAGATCGTCGAAGTTTCGTCCGACACACATTGCGTGAAGCTCCCGCCGGAGGACAAGATCGTGGTGACATGACCTGGCCAACCCAGCCGTCGGACACACAGGAAAAAATTGAGGAAATCCTTGTCGGCTGCCCCAAAAGGTAACATCAGCAAGAACGCTGGTCAGCGCATCTTATCATACGCCGGGACAGGAGTATTACGCTCAGACTCGGGTCGATTGGCTTTCAGGCGAGCGATGGTTTTGCTCCGAGGCCGATGCGCGTACGGCAGGATGGCGGAAGTCCCGAAGCCACGCCAGGCCTTCCACCAATCCAAAAGATACTCCTGAAAGCTGCCAAGCGCCGACGAACCACTGAGCGCTCGCCGGTTACTACATCAGAGCTGCGGCAACGGCCCTCGCTAATGCACGCAAGATTTGTACAGCGGTTGTACGCATTTCTCTGAGCGACGACTAAGTCGCCTTCCAAAAATTGCGGAAGCGCCCACTTTATCGAGGCTTGTCGGGCTGGAGCGGGCGAAGGGAATCGAACCCTCGTATGCAGCTTGGGAAGCCAAGCTAAGCTGTTGATCTAGCTTACCTGCGTTCCCTATCTAATGAATGGATAGAGAAGGTGCAAGGCAGCTTTGATCTTCTCGGCCTCGGCCGGCGTCATTGGGGTGTCAGCAAGCGCGAAGGTGCTGCTCACAAGCGCCGCAGCGAACGCCAACGAGATGTGCTTCATTTGTGCCTCCTCAGTATTAAGACTCAGCTTGTCACGGTCATCTACGGAGAGGATGGCCGCGAGGGAGCCTTCCTAATACAGCAGAGTTGGCCCGACGCACGACGGCTCCGCTCGACATGCGCCGGGCCACGCCAGCGCGGGTCACCCCCCGGATGGCTAGTTTGAGCTGGGTGTGATTCATGGCAGAATTGAGCGCCATTTTCAGGGAGGTGGGGATGGCTTCCATTCTGCCCTTTCTCCGTAAAACCGGGGTCGCCTTCGACGACCACGCCACGCAGGCCATCGGCGCAGCATTTGACGCAGCTTGCACAGCTCTCCACGATTCGGGCCAGCCGCAGATCGTCTATGAAGTTATTGCCAAGCGCATCATTGATGCGGCCAAGGCCGGCGAGCGGGATGTTGATCGATTGCGGGATGCGGGACTAGCGGCACTGGGCGCCCGGAGTGATGGGGAAGGTCGCCTTTAGTTAGGAACGGGCGGTCGCTAGGCGGCTTGACGCTGGACGGCCCCAGGACAGCCCCCCCGCTGTTGGGATCGTTTAGACTTGGCGGCCCCAGCGCGTATCTGTGTAAGCTGGGGCCGTTTTTCAAAGTCCCCACAAAATCGAGCAGGAACCGGGGCCCTCGAAAAGAGTCTTGTATTGGCTTCCGGAGGCCAGCTCCCAAGCTACTCCGGAAGAAAGGCGGCCCCCAGCTTGTTTGGGAGCTGGGGCCGTTTCAAGCGTGTCAATCCCGGCCGCGGTACGCAATACAAGGTCCGCGATGTTTCGAACTTACCGTCGATGGGTTAACAAACGCTGGCACGGATCAACCGCATTTGCCTCTCACGAACTGGTCGCGCATTTGTGCTCCGGTTCGCGCTCGATTAAGAGCTGCCTGGTCTCACGGATACCGTAGTCGACCTCCTCGTCGACCACTCGCCAGTGGTCAGGCAAGAGGTTGAGAGCTACTGGACCTTTGCCCGGCGCAGAGCCTCGAAAAACACCATTGAAAGTTGTAGAACTGGGAAGGCCAAGGCAAAGTGAAAAACTGGGAATGGACCAGAAATTTGAAGGTTCTGCTCGGGATTATTGGGGCCCTGGTCTTTCTGATATGGATTGTTTTGCAGAAGCAATATTACTGAGTTCCCGCCGGCTCGTAGATCCTGAGCTGAATGCGAAGTCGAAGGGCTGATGTGACTGACAAGGGCTGGCAGCTCAAGTTCGAGGAGCCGATACCACTGCTCGACGGGCGAAAACTCATCAGGCCAGAAGTGCTCGATGGCGGGCGCGAAGCATTCTAAAGCAGCAGCATTTGAAGGTCAGGCCTTCCAGCAGCAGCTGATCAACGACCGAGACGTTTTCTGCAGGAACGCGAACTGCTGGATTTTTGGCAACGTTGCCACGTCTCCGACGCGTTCAGCTTCAATACCTCTCACTTTTCTTAGGCTGCCAGTTCAGAACTGGTCGGGGTTAGCAATCTACGTTCAGGAATGAAGTCGAATGCACCGTCTCTCTCAACCGCGTACATCAGTTCACCCTCCTTTGTCGTGAAAATCGCACGAACGATTGCTGTTCCGCCCTTATCCTTCTTCACCAACTCGCCCAACTTGAAGTTCGCCATCAGTAAGTCCTGCTCCTGCTCCAGTGCGCATTAGATGCGGACAGATCGTGGAAAGATATGGTTAACACACTCCTAACAAGGATTATGCGAAACGCGTATCAATGTCGGCGCAATCTCCGGCTATTGCCAGCATCTGCCCATTAGAGGGGTGTGGGTCGCTACAAATCGCGATTTTCCTGTTGGGCTAATGAAGCTTGCTTCACTATAAGACTGTCAGGCATCGAAGCAGTGGCTCCGAAACTTATTGCGGAGTGACCTGAGCCCCAAAGATCATCCAGCGATGGGCGGAATCCTGGTCGGACAATCCTACGGCGGTGTCGTCGCACGCCACATCGCTGACCGGATGCCGGACCGGATCCGCTCACTCATCTATCTCGACGCCTTCGTTCCCGAGAACGGAAAAACTCTTTTCGACTACCTGCCCGATAACGGTGAGGGCGACCGGAAACTGGCTGTGGCCCATGGCAATGGCTGGAGGGTTCCGCCAAGACCGGCGTCGTTCTTCGCGGTCAACGCGGCAGACGCCGCCCGGGTGGACCGCCAGTGCACGATGCACCCGCTGTCCAGTTTTGAAGCGCCGGCGCAGATCAGCGGCGCCTGCGACGGCATCGCAAACTGTCGGATCAGAAGTTAAAACATCCTCAGGACTGCGGGTCTTCGAGCAGACCAAAACAGCCGGACATAGATGAATCGGGCATGGAAATCTCTCTTCCACACACCCGTCTCAGCCTACGGAAGCGCCGGCGTTTGCCCGGCTTATTCCGAGCACCAGAATGCGATGCAAGAGGCCCGGGTAATCAAGTCCGTCATGCCGGGCCGCTGTAGCGAACTCTTGGCTCTTCGCGATTTCGGGATTGGGGTTCGCTTCAATGAAATACAGGGTGCCGTCGGCAGAGAGGCGAAAATCGATGCGCGCGTATCCATCGAGCCCCAGTGTTCGGTAGATGCGTTTCGCTGTTCGCTGAATGCGGGCGAGTACCTCCGGCGCAAGGTTCTTAGCCGGCCCATCTACAATTCCCACGCGCTCCTGATAACCGGGATCGTGTTTGACCTTCTCGGTGGCTATGGCCTGGCCGCCCATGGTGCCGAATTTCAATTCCCAAACCGGCAACACCCGTAACCGATTGTTGCCGAGCACGCCGACATAAAGCTCACGTCCCTCGATATATTGCTCGGCGATCGCGGCGGTTCCGATCCGCTCGTGGACGAAGGCGACGCGCTCTGCGAGCTTCTCGTCCGTATCGACGACGGATGCCTGCGAGATACCCCGGGATCCATCCTCGTTCAGGCTCTTGACGATCAACGGCAGCGCAAGACGCGCTGGGCGTTTGACCTTTCGGCGCATCGGGAACACGGCGAAGGCCGGCACCGCGATCCGGCGATGATGCACCAATGTCTTGGACAGATCCTTGCCGCGCGCCAAGATTAGACCACGCGGGTTACACCCGGTATACGGGATCTGCATCAGTTCGAGATAGCTTGCGACATGCTGGTCATACGTGGGCTCGTTGTGAAACTGCTCCAGCAACGTGAATACCACGTGCGGCTTGAAACTTTCGATCTCCTCGCGCACCGGCTTGATTTCCTCCTGCGCACCAAGCGGGCGAACATCATGGCCAGCTGCGCGCAAGGTGCTCACGACGTCGTATTCTGTTTTCCATTCGTTGATTTGCCGCGCAGTGTATCCGTCGGTGGAGTCCGGGGGCATGAAGTCCGGGTGCATGAGCACCAAAACGCGCAGGCGTCTCATAGCGCGATCCATTTTCGCCGCGAAGGACCGAACAGCGCGTGCATGGTCTTGGCGGTCAACAGGACGGTGAAGTCAGCAACAAGCTTCCGATCGGAGCCGACAGCGCGCAGATTGAGCTCTCGGCAGCGGGAGATCATGTCGTCAAGTACTGCATCAAGCGTAAGTTGGTTCTCGCCCGTCCACCGCGCAACCAGCTGCCTGATGTGGGCGCGGTGCCGCCTGATGAATGCAGAAGCGGACTGCCCCCGGCGATGCCGTGGATCGGCGGAAAAGAGCCGGGAGAGGTCGCGGTCGTAAGTCTTCGGTGGCCTGAAGGCGTAGAACGCCTGCTTCTTTTTATAGTGGTCGTCGAGTGTCTGGCTGAGTTCATGCAGCGGATCAACACGCTCCCGCGTCGTGACTAGCGGCCGCTTCCCGGCGATTTCCTCCATCAGTTCGTCGACATATTCGAGCTTCTTCAGCGCTGGCCAGCCGACATAGCGCGTCCGCCAGTTCGAACGTGGCCGCAGCCACACCGCGAAGGTTTCAGCGAAATCCTCGTCCGGATGGCTCTGTGCGTACCAGAGCCGAAGATGCTGGACATATTGCCGGCTGGCCGGATTGGGCCGGTAGTAGCGCGGGTAGTGTTTTGAGGATCGGCCGAACAGCTGCTGCCAACGCCGGCGGCGCTGCAGCTGATAGCCATGCTGGATGGCATGGCCTGCCTCATGTCGGAGGATGGCCATGCATTCGGACCAAGTGCCGCCTTCGACGTCGAGCATCATTTTCTTCTCGAGCTTCATCAGGCGGGGATGGGTGAGATAGAATGGGATGGCAATGCCGGGCACATCTGCCGGACTAAACCATTCGCTCGATATCCATGTATGTGGCCGCAGCCGGATGCCCCGCTCTTCGAGCTCTTCATAAAGAGTGCTGATACAATCCTCGAGCCAAGTGCCTTCAACCGCAATCCTCAGACTACTGAGGCGTTGCTGGAGTAACTGCTCATCCGACAGCTTTTCCCAAGCATATTTCCGGCGGGTCATTGGCATCTAGAAGTCATAACAACTGGGTCCTCAGATGGTGTCATAGGATGCTGCTGACAACAACCGCCGAGTCTCCGCGCGGCACCCGTTGTTCAGCGACCCACGTCGGCTAATGGGATGGTCCGGCCGTGCTCCTGCCCCGCCAGCAAGCGAAGCTGGTAAGGGGCGCCAAAGACAAGGAGCACGAAATGTCTGAGACACCCAATACCGCGATCGGCATCGATATCGGCAAGTACACGTTCCACGCCGTGGGCCACAATGCGCGCGGCGAACCCGGAGGGCTTTCGCACGAAGTCAGCTTTGCCCCCGTGAACGGGCATCACCAGGCTAACCGGTCAGGTCCGAAAAGTGCCCCAGACGGCGACATCTCGCGATGCAGATTTACTCGATCACCTCGTCGGCGGCGACTAGCAGTCCCTGCGGAACGGTCAGGCCAAGCGCCTTCGCCGTTTTGAGGTTGACAACAGTTTCGAACTTGGTCGGCAGTTGCACCGGAAGGTCAGCGGCCTTTGCGCCACGCAGGATGCGGTCAACATACGATGCCGCCTGTCGGTACAATTCGACGAAGTTAGTCCCGTAGATCATGAGACCACCCGCTGCGACGAAAACACGGATCGCGTAAACTGCGGGCAAGCGATGTCGGGCCGCTAACGTGATAATGAGATCGCGATGGATTACGGTCGTGGTGTCCGGGGGCCCCCGATATCGACATAGACTCTGGTAGAGTACACCGCAGGCAGCCGGTTCTTTGCCGCCAGGTCCACGATGCGTCGTCGCTCAATCTCAAACGCGGGCGTTGACTGCACAACCAGACCACCCGCCCCCTTCGCGGACATGTCCGAGAAGGCCCGGTCGAAGTCAGCCGGACCCAACGCTTCGACGATTTGAAGCTGCAGCCCTAGCGCCCGCTCTGAAACATCGACTTCCTTCAGCAAAATCTCTCTGGTGCTGTCGGGCACGGAGTCCGGCTTCAAAAGGAGGGCGACCAGACTGACCCCCGGCACGGCCTGCTTGAGTAGTTCCATGTATTTGCCGGCCAACTGGGTGGTGAGGGTGGACAACCCCGTGACGTTGCCGCCCGGCCGCGCCAGGCTGGTGACGAGCCCGTCTGCTACCGGATTTCCGACAGCACCGAAAACAATGGGGATGGTCGTCGTCGCTCGCTTGGCGGCGAGGGACGCGAGTGAGCCCCCGGCGCTCATGATGACATTGACCTTGAGCGCAACCAGTTCGGCCGCGAGAGCGTCGAACCGCTCCGGCTTCCCCTCCGCCCAGCGATATTCGATCCGGATGTTGCCGCCCTCGGTGTAACCGAGCTCACGCAGTCCTTGACTAAACGCGGCCACAGCCGGTGCGCCCCGGTCGTAGCCGAGGAAGCCGATCACCGGCATCGACCTCTGCTGCGCGTGAGCCGCGAATGGCAATGCCCCCGCACCGCCGAGAAGGGTGAAGAACTCGCGCCGTCTCATTGAGTCCCCCGAAGGAAACGCACGACTAATTCGCCGCCGGGCGGGTCAGATAATCTGCGATGTAGGAGCGGGCACCATCTGCCGCAGCACCAGATTGAGCGGCAAGTACCGCGCGGGCACGGACGGTGCCGGTAAGGATGGATTCGACATAGCGGTCGGCGAGGGTGCCGGACTAGCGACCCGTGTACTCAACAACAGCATCAGATGTCAGGTCGTTGGGCGCGTCGACGACGCACGCACTATGGCCTCATTCGATCGACGTGTCGGCGCGAAAGAGCACCGAGCTAGGGATCGTCAGGCCAAGCGCCTTCGCAACTGGAAGGTTGATCACCAACTCCAGCTTGGTCGGAAACTCCACCGGGAGGAGATTGCCCGGCGGAAAACCGTGCAGGATTTTATCGACGAAATAGGCGGCGCGTGTAAAGCACGCGCGAAGGTCGACTCCATAGCTGATTAACCCACCGCTTTCGACATGCTGGCGATATCCGTAAATTGTTGGTACCTGGGCCGCTGCTATCAACGCAGCAATTGTTTTTCGTTCGCTCAATAACATCGAGGTTTGCAGTACAATGATCACGTCAATCCGCTGGCTGACCAGCGATTTGATTGCATTGTCGAGATCGTCCGGCGTGTCGGCCTCCGCCGCGACTACCGTGATCCCGAGTTTTCGGCCGGCATCCTTTAGCTCCTGCAACTGAGGTGGTGCCTTTGGATCAACCAAGTTGGCTAGCACCCCGATGCTGCCGGCATTGGGCAAGATGTCCCGCGCTAACTCCAACTGCTTGGCCGGCAGTCCCGGTACATACGGCGATATCCCCGTGACGTTGCCTCCCGGTCGCGACTCGCTTGCGATCAATCCCAGGTGCACGGCATCGCCGAGGGCCGGAGCGACAATCGGGATTGTCGCCGTCGCTTTTCTCGCCGCAACAGCAGGCCCACTACCAGGGGCAACGATCGCGCTTGGGTTGAGACGGACAAGCTCGTCCGCAAGCCCGGGCAATCGCTCTACATACCCGTCAGCGAACCGATACGTGAAGTCGAATTGTTTTCCCTCGACATAGCCGAAGTCACGCATACCCTCCAGAAAGGCCTCGCCGAAGGTCCAGGAGGCGGTCCGCCCGCCCCCTGAAATCCATCCGATGAGTGGTCGCGTCTTGCTCGGAGCCTGGCCAGCCGAGGAACGCGGCCACGCCGTCGCTGCACAACAGAGAAGGGTGATGAATTCGCGTCGCCTCATGGAGCTCTCCCCGGGCGAATGCCATTCAATTGCATGGAAACGCTACCACGGGCCGAGCCAGCTTGGTACGACAAAAAGGAACACGGTCGCCAAGGGACGTATGGACGGATCACTGACGCACTGACTTGACTTACGCCCGGCCCGACCGGGCTCCGACAAATTTCTCTTTCGGATCGACAGTGAGACAGTGGCGAAAAAAATTCGCCGGGAATTTAACCCCGGCGAGGTTCATTTCGAATTCAAAATGTTACTTTAGCGCCTCAACGCCGGCCAACGAGACCACATCGTCCTGAGAGCCCGTGCCTCCGCTCACGCCGATGGCGCCGATGATCTTGCCGCCGACCACCAGCGGATTGCCGCCGCGCGACATGATTACGTCATCGAGGGTCGACAGATAGGCGAAGAAGGGCCCCCTGCCGGACAGCCGTTCGAACACCAGCGTTGGGCGGCGATAACGCGCCGCGGTGCGGGCCTTGTGCTGCGAGATCGAGACCGATGCGTACTGGCAATTGTCCTGCTTCTCGAAATAGACCAGATCGCCGGACGGACTGACGACCGCCACGCATAATGTATTCCAGTTCCGCTTCATGGCTTCGGCTATGGCACCGGCGGCCGCCTTCTTGGCGGTCTCGATGTTGATCGTGTCGCCATAAGGCGGCAGGTTAGAAGCTTCCGGAATTGCTTCGTTCGGATTGGCCGGATCGGGCGGTGGCACCTGCGCAACAGCACCGAGGCTGGTCAAGAGCGCGACGCACAGGGCGCCCGTCATGATAGTTAGACGCATTTATTCCTCCCAAGTGATTGTTCGCGGCATTTCCCAGACGAACTCTGAAGCCGCGCTCGCAGGTTATCTCGAATATGCCCCCGACGGCAGCCCATTCTCGGCTGTCAAGACTGCACGGACGCGCCGTATCGAAGCGGCCGTCCAAGACGTGGCTCAAGTCGAAAAAACCGGCCAGCGATGCGGTGCAGCGCGAGCGCGAGGAGGAATGGTGTTAGCCCTCCCAGCGGTCATCAGGTGCATGAACCCGGCAGCATCGACGTGATGCGCCTCGTCCCGCGTCACGTTGCCTGCGCATCAAGCTGTATGTCGATGACTTCCTTTGAAGAAGGGATCGAGCTTCACAGGTTCGCCGGTATGTTCCCAGAACAGTTTTTGACCGAGGCTAGCAGCCACCGCGAGCCGGTGGTGACCGCCGACAGCGTATGCTCATCCGTTGCTTTTGCGATGATCTCGCCGGCTTCGTCCACGATGTTTTTCATGCGCCGCCTCCAATCCAACGCGCCGGTTAGACCGGGCATTGGTTCAAGCACTGTTTCATGCCGTCGCCAAGAAGGAAATCAGAACGTAGGCGAGGTAGCCGACCAGACCGACAC
>Ga0207701_10004630_pt1 | contig 13936 bp, 6 predicted proteins | sample KBSSwiSSwithPhiX_FD_184294 | JGI IMG/M metagenome (GOLD analysis project Ga0207701, IMG submission 184294) | Switchgrass rhizosphere bulk soil microbial communities from Kellogg Biological Station, Michigan, USA, with PhiX - S5 (SPAdes) (version 2) | ecosystem: Environmental > Terrestrial > Soil... | reverse complement strand
TAAAAGGGCCAGCCTTGTCTTTTCCTACCGAAATACTCTCCGAGAAGCTCGTTGTCGCCCTTGGTGAATGCCCGGATCGCGGTCTGCAAGAAGTGGATCGTGTTGATGGCTCCGGTCCAGCCGTAGATGTCGGGGTCCGATCCGGGGCCCCAACCATTCCGGTTGGCATTCGGTCCAGTCCCGGATCTTTGGGGCACCACCCAGACGTCCGTCGCTTCCATCGCCAGCGGCAAATAGAGATTGTCGACATTGGAGACGTCGTAGTTGATCAGCGTGACCAATTGATTGTCCGGAATTTCTCTGAAGGTTTTCGCCGTGATCTGCGGATTGACCAGGTAGCCGTGGTCGCGAATCGTCCACTCGGCGAGCTGATCCTCGGCATCGTCATTGGGAGCCTCTGCGATATTGGCCCTATACCACATCACCACGCCGTTCGAGATGGTGTCGCGACTGCTCTGGGCATTGGTGATGGAGCGGTGCGCGGTAGGCCTGTATCTCAGGGGATTGGGGTCTCCGGTCGGGCTAAGATATTTGCCGTCGGTTCCGATGCCGATGCGGGCGCCATTCCAGAAGACCAGCGGAAGGCTCACGAGAATGCTTTCGTTCCGTTTCAGACCGAAGTAAAATTGTCCGTCCTTCTCGTAGCCAATGTAGCCGCGGTATTCCTTGTCTGGCAGGTCGTAAGGATCATACAAGCCCCTCCCGGGATCAGTCACGAGGAGTTTCGAGTTCGGATCCCGCATGATCGGATACACTGTGTTCGCCGTGTTGTTCGTGATCCTCAGGGTCTTCACAGGGACCGCGTTGCCATCCTCATCCATCCCATACGTCAAAAATTGCCGGGTATTCGAACCCCTGGCGGCCGGATTCGGATCAAAGGGCTGAATACCATCGTCCGTGTGCCCTCCGCCACGTCCTGTTGGCATCAGGTAGGTGGAATCTTCGGCGTTCGCGGTCGAACGGGCGAGAAAGGAAGCAGCGGTGAGAACGGCGGCCGCCAGAACAAACGACGGCTTGATGAACATATGTGTCACTCTCTTTTGTTTCATCTTTTCAGTAAGGCTGGATTTTGAATTGGATTGACTGTTATGCAGTTCCACGCGTAACCAGGAATCATTCTCGCGAGGCGCTTTGGAATAGCGGCCTCGCTTCGGTTGACTCGGGGTTCCAGTTGGATCTGGGGAATCGCGCTAAACGGTGTCTCAGCGAAGATTCAGCTCCCCGGCTTTATTCAGCCGTGCCGAAGATAAGTTGAAACTGTCGGATGACGAAATCGAGGAAACCTTTACCGACACAGCAACAATCTGTCGACTGTTATTTCACGACTTCCTTGCGACGCTTGGAGCGTTCTGCAGGATCAAATCACCAATTCGATTTCACGAAACACAGTCAGTTTTGAATGCCGTGCACAACGAAATGCTTACCGTCGCCGCGATGTGGCGCTGCTTTAGGGATTGACGACTACTTGCGGCGCAGGTTTACTCGCTTCGAGTTGTGCGCTCACTTTCTGGAACCCCGCGGTAAGGGCTTCAATTTGCTTTTCCTGACGCATAATTCTCGCTTCCTGCTTCTCGATCTTGGATTCTTGCTGTTCGTTTTTGCGGTGCTCTTTGAGAAACTCATTGAGCAACATCGCGTTCACCTGGTCGTAGCGCACTGTGTACGGTTTTCCTTCTTTATCGCGCAGCACGAGATCAGGATTCACCTTTTCCACGTCCTCGGCTATCAAGCCGAACTGCGGGATGCCATCGGAATCCACCTCTTTCTTGTAACGGAATGTCACTGGCTTAAGCGCCAGGACCGCTTCGCTGGACTTGTCCATTGGCTTAATCTCCTCTTTAAAGCGCCGCGAAGAGGTGCTCGTACCAAGTTTGCCGCTGTTGTTAATGAACACAGCAGTTCCGCCGGAAGAGGTAACACCGAAAATCTCCCCGATATAGCAACTATTGCTCACGTTGGCGCCACTAACGTTAGCTCCGATACAAATAACGTGATCGGCTGTGGTCACGCTCGTGCCGGCTGAACGGCCCAAGCCTGTGTTGTTGGTTCCAGTGGTAACGTTACCCAGGGCAAAAAGGCCAATGGCCGTGTTGTAGTCGCCGGTGTCGTTGTGCAAGAGCGCGTCAAACCCAGTGGCCGTGTTGCCGCCGCCGGTCGTGTTGTCGGGAAGTGCGTCAACCCCCATGGCCGTGTTGCTCGTGCCGTCCGTATTGCTTTCGAGCGCTCGATAACCTGTAGCGGTATTGACGGTGCCAGTAGTGTTGCTAGAGAGCGCCTGCGCGCCGGTGGCGGTGTTTTGGTGGCCGAGCGTGTTGAACCGGAGCGCACCAACGCCGATGGCCGTGTTGTCGTCGCCCTCGGTATTAACCACGAGCGCAGCGTTGCCGACCGCCGTGTTGCGATTGCCATTGCTGTTTTGATACAGCGCACTATCACCGATGGCGGTGTTACGCTCACCGATGCTGTTGAAATAGAGCGCCCACGCCCCGTTGGCCGTGTTGAAATCGCCCTCGGTGTTACTAGAAAGCGCGAACGCGCCAGTGGCCGTGTTTTCCTCGGCAATTGTATTGTTTGAAAGGGCGGCAGCTCCGACGGCGGTGTTATTGATCCCGGTGGTGTTGAATAAAAGCCCAGCGGCGCCAAATGCCGTATTTGCGTCTGCGGTGTTGAAAAGGAGCGACCCCGCGCCGGTAGCGGTATTGAAGCTGCCTGTTGCGTCGCTAAAGAGCGAAAACCAACCAACTGCTGTGTTCGCGGCGCCGCTGGTAAGGCTAAAAAGTGCCTTTTGCCCTTCTGCTGTGGTGAAGCTGGGATAGCCCCCATCCGGAGCTGGAACAACAGCTTTTGCAATCGGTAGAAAGGCAAAACAGATAATCAGGAGGGAAACGAAGGCGAGCACGGGAGCAAGGACCAAAGAGAGAGTTTTCGTTTTCATATGTAGGGGATTCTGGCTCTTTTACCCTTTCCGCGACAATGATAAAATGATACCGATTGTCGCCGTAGTGCGTGCGACCGTTCTGCGACCTCACAAATTTCATCCCGGGAAACGCGAAGGAAAAGCATCCGGACGGTCGGTAACATGATGCCGGGCTAAAAGTGATCCGACATCGTAAACATTTGACATCGGCTGTTGCAATTAGGCATGCAGGAAATGGAATCGCAAAACGTAAACCTGCGCATGGAATGGTGAGCGCACGTCCCTCGCCGGACAACACCCTTTGACAACGGACCAGGAAGCGTGCGCCCCCAATTTCCAGCGTTCCTACTTTTCCTCCTCAGTAATTAGACCAAACAAACTGTGTTCTTCGTCCGCTCTTCCGCTCGTGAAGTAAACGCACATCGCTCAGCGCTCAGCGCTCAGCGGACAGAACCACCTAAGGTCTCGGTGGAGGTGACGGACGTGGCCTTGGCGTCGGTGCGTGCCGTGGCGTGGGCGTAGGCCTTGGCGTAGTTGTCGGTGTCGCCGTCGGAACCACCGTAGAAGTAGCTGTCGGAGTCGGTGTGACACTCGGCGTCGGCGTTGCCGTTGGAGTCGCAGTAGGAGTGACAGTGGCCGTTGGAGTTGGTATTGGGGTCGATGTCGGTGTTGGAGTTGGTGTGCCGCCGCCGGCTGTTCCGATGAGTCGGAACACTTGGTCAGGAGCAGTCTGGGCTAACTGAGCACAGGCAGTCTTGCGAACCCAGACAACGCAGCCGGTGCCGAAACCGTTGCCTGGGTTTTGCCAGGCAGCGCCTGAGTTGGATTGGACCGTCCGATTGTGCCACAACCAAAAACCCGATGTAATAATATCCTGCCGCGCCTGGACCGAGACCCAGTAGTGCCCCTGAGTGAGGGTCACCGGCTCGCTAAGCGTAATCACGAAATCGTTGCTCCCCGTGTAGGGGCTCTCCAGTCGACTGGCAACCAGAATCCCTGGCAGGTCGCCTGCGCCATTTTCGTAAAAGAAAACGTGAAACGATGCAGCCGGCCCATTGTTGTTATCATATTCTCCGAGCACATCCACTTCGGTGACCTGCCAGCTCTTGCCGGTCGGTACGATGAAATCGTCAGCGCCCTGGCTATCAAAAAAATCTAGCGCCGTTTCGGCGTCCTGTGATGGGATGTCAACGGGCTCCTTCGTCGCAACGTTGTCGTACTGATCATAGAGAACAATCCCGGGGTTCGGTGTTGGCGTCGGGCCTTCTTCCGCAAGCGCCGTCTCGGCAACCGCAGTTGCCGGGTGAGATCGTAGTCCGGAGGGATTTGCCGTGCCGAATGGTGCCACAAAGGCACCTGCTGCGACGATAAACCAAGCGCTTAAGACGCGCAGATCAGAGAATGCGGATTCAAAAGCGAATTTCTTTTGCATTTACCCTTTGTCCTTAGGCTTGTCGTGCCGTAGTTGAACGGAGGTCAGTAATGCGGATTTCGACGCATTCTTACCTCCTATGGGCGCGAGCGTGGACTCGGGCGCGGCCGCGGAGTGGGTCGCGGTCGGGGCGTTATTGTCGGTGTCACACCGGCCGTAGCAGTGGGTGTGGCCGTCGCCGTAGCTGTAGCTGTGGCTGTCGGAGTAGGAGTGCCGCCGCCAGTTACCGTCAGAGTAACCGGCACTCCGACCAAGGGATGCACAGGATCGTTGCTGCCGACACAAACATTAGCGTGGTGTGTTCCTACGGTTAGTTCGCTCGCATCCATTTGCACGATTACCTCGTCGCTGTTGCCGGGAGGTATGTTGCCCGAAGCAGGGTCAAGTGAGAGCCAGGGGACCTCGGTTGGCGGGACGCAAGGCGCTCCGGAAGCAATCGCCAGAGCTGCATGCTGATTTCCATGGATCAACTGGCCCACGATGTTCGCTTCACCAGTTGTGGTATTTATCGTGTAGAGGTTGGCCACGTCGCTATTGTCGTCGATGCTTGTCAGGTAAAGCGTTGCGGTGGTGTCATCGAAGTCGAAGCCGACGGCGCCGTTGGCATTAAAACCAAGCGAACCGATCGGCGACACCTCAGCGGTGTCTTTATCTATCGCGAAAAGCCGGTCGCCGAGAATATCGACACCGAACATGCGACCAATTGGATCTACCGCGATGCCGACAATCGCCACGCCTTGTGCAATGCCGAGCAGGTCACCGATTATGGTCGCGGTTACTTCGTGACCCCTGTCGATGCGGGACAGGAAAAAGTTTGTGTCAGCCGTGGGCGTGAAGTCATCCGCGCCAACAGCGAATAGCGTCTCTGTAGTAGCATCCCAAGTCATACCCCACCATCGCTGAATTTGTGGTGAGCCTTGCACTCTTCCCATGTTGATCGACGGCTCGCCTGTCGCGGTGTCGATGGTTAGGAAGTTCTTGCAACAATCGTCGATTCCGAACTGTTGACTGAAGTCGTTTCCAATAAATGCTCCTGCGAAGATGTCGCGCGCAACCAGATCGCCGATCACATCGGTGTCACTCGGATTGGTAATGTCGTTGAGCCGCTGGTAGAGGGTAGGGAAGGGCGGCAACGTGAACTCGTACCGGATAGCAAAGGCGTTCGTTGCAAAGATATCAGGCTGACTGCCCGCGCGCTTAGAATCGCCGGTACGTGGCTTTAACTTCTCCTGTGACGCCAAGGCCCATAAGCCGATCTTCGCACCTGCCTTCTCTTCTCCAAGGAAGGGGATAGGAACACGCGGGAAGTGCGACCTGCGACCCAGGGGGGAGCCGCCTACCTGCCACTGCAGATTGAGTGTGCCTGTATTGGTTATGGTTAAGGGAACAGAAGTCGAGCCTCCTTGTGGCACAGTTGCTTCAAGCGCTTCGGGGCTCGCCGCGACAGCTGGGGCATTCACATTGAGCGTCGCCGTTGCGGTCGCCGTGGCGTGAAAGGCTTCCGACGGCGGCCACGTCAGCCCTGACTGAGGATCAAGAAGTGGCTGGTGAAACGGAAGACTGCGCCACGCACCGCCAAAACTATCCCGAACGTAGCTTTGGAAACCCACGGTAGCACTGCCGCCACGATTCCATTCAGGATGCTGCGGGTTGTCGAATGTCGTATCAAGATACTGAAACGAGACGGCATTTGTTGTTTCATTTAGGACTGCTTCGAATGTAATTGTACCGGGGTCGCTCTGTCCGTTGGTGTAATGGTTCTTCTGGTGCCATTGCACGATGAATTGGCGGTTCGGCTCCTGGCCAACGACCTGGTAATAGACATTGCCGCTAGTAAAAAGGTCATCCCAGAATGGTGCGATCTGGTTGGATCTAAGTGGGACGCTCTCGTTCGGAATCGAGGAATCCTCATGGAAACCATCGCAGGGCTTTGACCAATCGAGTAACATGAAACCATTGTTGTTGATGCAGACCTGATCCGACTCCACTCCGAAGAGATTGAATCGGAACGGAAGTGTCACATTGGCTGAACCATCGTCTTCAAGATCGAGTGGCGTGCCGGAGCCGGAGATATCAATAAATGCAAAGCCATTTACGACTGCGAAGTACCAAGGCAGTACATCTGTTGACTGAGCCTCCGCAGCGATGGTCTGAGATTCAGCTGCTGTAACCAGTCGATTAAAGTGAAGACTCGCCCCCGGCTCCAGTAATAGCTGCCTGGCAAACGGCCGCGGCGGCCGATTGTCGCGCAACCAGTGATTCCTGAGCCGCGTCTCACCAGTGTTCGTGATGGTGTAACAAACGTTAACCCGCTCACCAGCTTCCACCTCTAGCGTTGTGGCGTTACCGCATTGTTCGGGATCCCCATTATCGACAGCCAGGGTGATAGCTAGATTTGAGCTAACCACTTGATCGGGGCATCCGACCGGCTTCCCGTCCAAACCAACCACACCGCAGATTTGAAACTTGAATTGATCACCGCTTCCGCCGATCGGCTTTCCATCTACGAGGCAGGTCGTAATATCAGACCAGTCGGTGCATCCAGTCCCGAATGCATCACCCGGATTACGCCAATGACCGTGCGCCCCCAGAACGAACGGAGGCGGGAATGGATTGGGCGAACCATCAGCCCATCGCATGCCTGACCCGTCACTGCGCACGACCGACACCCAGTAACGACCCTGTGCCAGCGCGCACGAGGTCGGTAACGGCACGCGCAATAGTGGCTGTTCAAAACCGTGCAAGCTGCCGGCAATTCCGTCGTAACTGCAGACTGCCGGCTCTCCCGGTTGGCCGTTGTTATCCGGATAGACGCGAATGTCCACCATGGCCGGTTCACTCCCCACGAAACCGATCTCCAATTTGAACTCACCAATAGTCCAACCTTGCGGATCGAACACTTGAAAGTCCTCGGCGGCTTCTGCGTCGGACGGACCTGGCGGGACGAACCGCTGTGCGGGAACATCTCCCAGGGTAAAGCCAGTAAGTTGATCAAAGAGAATACTCCCAGAGCCAGATGGAGTCTCGCGACTAGTTGCTACAAGTCGATGTCTGGGTCCAGACGGCTTTGCCAAACTAACTAATGCCAGAAGGATACCCAGCAGAAAAATACTGGACCCAACTGCAACGCGCAGATTCACAAATGCTGATTCAGACGTGGATTTCTCTTGCATAACCCGGATAAAACAAAGACCCCTCCGTCTTGTACTGTGCGAAATTCGCGAATCTGTTACGCGAAAACTGATCCCGGTTGCGTGAGGCGAAAGACTGCCGAGTGCCGCTTTGTGGCGTGTAAGTCTTTTCGAATTCTAACCTCGGTAACTATGGGCGAGGCCTTGGCGTCGGGCGTGCATGTGGCGTCGGGGTAAACCGCGGTGTCGGGCTTGGCCTTGGTGTTGCCGTCGACGATGGAGTTGCCGTCGCGGTCGCAGTTGGCGTGGATGTCGACGATGGAGTTGCAGTCGCAGTCGGGGTGGGTGTCGACGATGGCGTCGCGGTCACAGTCGCAGTTGGACTTGGTGTAGGCGTCGGCGTTCCATTTCCCAGTAGTTTGCGCCAGACACCTTCATCCGAGGTACCGGCAAAGAGATAGTTGCTATCAGCACACGAAGCTTCGACGTCAGGAGTCGGACATTGCGGAAATCCTTCATTGATTGGGACCCATGTTGCACCGCTGTTGGTAGACAAGAACATCCCGGCGTCGTCGCCAGCGAATACCGAGCTGCCTCTAAAGGTGTAAGTGAAGATGCCGCAGCCAAAGGGGCAGTTTCCAGGCGGAGAACTGGAGTTCCAGCTCTCCCCGAAATCCGTTGAGTAATAAGCAGCAAACAGATCGCCTGCGAGCACATTGTTTCCATTTGCGGCTAGACGGTCGATATCAACGTTTAGAGCAGGTCGTTGCGTCCAAGTAACACCTGCATCGGTGGATTTGTATAACCCTTTAACAGAAAAGCTTTGTCCAAACAGTGCAGCATAGGCGAGGGAACTTCCATCCGAGGCGACAGCAGTGACGGCCGTGGGTTCTATAGGCAACGAGGCCTGATGCCAGGTGCTTCCGTCGTCAGGCGAATAAAAAATACCATCTAGCGCGTCCGAAGAAGAGAATAACACCGTCACCGCTGCAACAACGTTACTGTCGGTCGCAGTGACCGACCAGGCATACACACCTATGTTGGGCGGAAAGCCGTTCAAGGTCCTTTGAAATGTGGCGCCGCCGTCGGTCGATTTGTAAATACCGTTGTCGGCTCCAGCAAAGAGTGCCTGATCCTTTGTGCAGAAGCTAAAAACGAACTGTTGAGCAAGCAAAGTGTTACTCACATCGGTTTTGGCCCAGGTGTCCCCATGATCGGAGGAACGGTAAATCCCGTCACCCTCTGTCCCTGCGAATACGTAAGCTCCAAACGATATCAAACTGCGAATAGTTTTACCGACCGGCAGTCCCGCAGCACCTGGGTCCCAGCTCGTTCCGCCGTTGGTGCTTCTGTATATCCCTGCTGCATCGGCTGGTGTCCCGGCGAAAATAGTGCTGCCATCATACAACAACGCCTGGATGCCTCCTTTGCCAAGGCCCGTACTGACATCAATCCAGGTCGCGCCAATGTCGGTCGATTTGAACACCTTGCTGTTAGACCCCAGGTAAATCGTGCTGCCATTCGAAGAAAAAGAATACGCACCATCCGAAAATGGTTCAAAGTTCCAGCTCGCGCCATTATCCGTGGATGTCTGAATGCCGGTCCGCGCTGCACCAAATAATTTTGTACCGGCTTTGCCGAAGGAAGCGATACCCGTCAGCGCAAATTGTTCAACGACATCCCAACTCGCTCCGTCGTCGGTGGAGCGCCAGATAAAATTATCTTCCGCAACAATGATCGCGTTGTCGCTAACAATGGATTTGCCCGCATTTGTTATGATTGAGGGAATTACCTGCCAGGTATTGCCGTTGTCGCTTGATCGCGCGATGCCGCTGTCATTGGGAAGGGCTGCGAACATTGCGTAGAGAAACGGACTCTTGAATGCAAAGGAACGGACCACCTTTCCGGCCAGGCCGGTAGTGCCGCTCCACGTCTGCCCATTATCGGTAGATTTGAAGACGTTTAGCAAACCGGGGCAGCCGCTTGAAACAGCAGCTAACAAGTTGGGTCCTGAGACAATCATGTCGCTGATTGAGGTCCGCTCGATGCCGCCATTCGCTGCCACCCAGTTCAAACCGTTATCGGTCGACTTGTACACGCCCTGCATTTCAGTCCCCGCATAAACGATATTGTTCGCCTCGAAGATGACGTTTGTCTGTATCCCGAGCGGTCCAGCTGTTTTTTCCCATGGTGCTTTTGCTCCGGTGGGAGCGCCTGCAATCGTAGGTGTCTTCGGCAGGATAAGCATTAAACTCGCGAGCATAACCGCTGCAATCCCCACCAAGGCCCTAAGCTTATGGTGCGAGTTTCCGGGCTTGCTGGCGGTGCGGAGCCGTGTCGGATCTGACCGCGGGTAGTTAGCTTTGTTGTCAATTGCGGAGCGATCGTGTTTCATAAGATGTACTCAGCGGTGTTAACAATTGATTCGCTTAACGACACTCAAAGCGACGCTCAGCTACAAGACAGGATTAGTAACAAGATTGTTACGTTGCCGAATACGCTGTACCGGAGCTGAAGGTAGTCATCGGACAGGACGAGGGACCGGTGTCGGCCGAGGTCTCGGTGTAAAGGCAATTCCCGGCGTTGGTGTTGTTGTTGGTGTTGAAGTCTGCGCCGGAGTCGCCGTTGCGGTTGGCGTAGGAGTTTGTGTGGGCGTTACGCTTGCGATTGCACTCGGGCTGGGGGTCATACTCGGCGTTGCAGTAGACGTCGGAGTAGCTGCTGCAGTAGGTGTGGGTGTTGGGGTGGAACTCCCGAGAGGGCAGTAAAAGGCGGTCATTGTTTGTGACCAAGTGAACGGTACCTCATAGTATCCAACCCGCCCAGACACCGGTGCCCGGCACGCTCGCTACCGAAGTGAAAACATTCCTAGCGCCTACATCGAATCCGGCCGGGTTCGGTGGTTCGGACTAAAAACAAGGTCCCAGCTACCACAGGTGGGCGTATGGGGTTTCGACTTCCGCTGCACGTGTGCGGGCGCTGCCAGCAGGAACGAAAGTGAGACAAAGAGAAAGAACAGTTGGCGAAAGCAGTTCATGGCAGTTTCGGCTATGTGTGAGATCTCGGCCGGGTGGTGTTACTCCCATTAAACCGCTTCAAGAAGGCGGATCGTGAGTGGATTTATTTTTCATGTGCTAAGGCCGGGGTGCTGGGGTTGGGCGAATTCCGGGGGCTGGGGTCGCCCGTGGGGATGGTGTAGGTCGCGGGGTCTGAGTAGGTGTAGCTGAAGGTGTTGTGGTCGGAGTGGCGCTAGGTGTTACATTCGGGGTCGGAGTAGGCGTTGCCGTTGCCGTTGGACTTGGGCTCGATGTACCCGTTGGAGTTCCGGTGGGTGTTGGGGAAGGTGTTCCACGGTCTTGCGAAACAAAGTGCTCGCTTAATGTTTGGAAGCCCACCCCTTCCACATAGCGCAATCCGACTGCCCACACGTCGCAGGCCGTAATGGCTGTCGTCGCAAGGAGCCTGCCTGTTATCTCGGGACTTGGGAACACACTCCAATTGCTACCGCTCCAGCGCCCGATCAGGGCCAAACCTCCGCCATCGCCTACAGCCCACACATCGTTGGCGGAGACCGCGGTCACTCCATACGCTGCGCTTTCGGGCTCAACGCCAAAGCCAAAAACCTCGCTCCAACTGTTTCCATCCCAGTGCTCGATTAACGTGCGCGTTTGAAATGTAGACGGGTTGCGTGACCTGCCCACCGCCCAGATATCACTCGGGCCCGTAGCGGATACAGCACTCAGGAAATTGTCGCCCGACGCGTTGGGGCTGGCCACGATGCTCCAACTGGACCCATCCCAGTGCTCGACCAGTGTGGAAAATCCAGTCGCAGCATGGCCCCAGTAACCAACTGCCCAGATGTTGTTCGGGCCGAGCGCCACCACCCCGTAGAACTCGTTGTTTGCTCCTGGAACGTTCGCACTTGGAATCACCTGCCAACTCGTACCATCCCAGTGCTCGACAAGGGTTTGGGCCAATTCGTCGACATTCGTAAAGCTGCCTACGGCCCACACATCGTTCGCCGAGTTAGCAGCCACTGCATAAAAGGTGTTAAGCCCAAGTGAGCCGGGGCTGGCGCTGGGAATGATGCTCCAAGCTGTGCCATCCCAGTGCAGGACCAACGTGGTCTGGTCGAGGCGGACGCCGCTAGTTGCGTTGCCTACGGCCCATACGTTCGACGAGGAAACCGCGGCCACGCCATTGAGGACATTCAGTCGCTTATTCGTATTCGGACTTGGCACAATGCTCCAAGCCGCGCCATCCCAATGCTCAATCAACGTACGTTTCTCGAGTCCGAAACTGTAGTACCCGATTTCCCACACCTCGGTAGAAGCGCTTCCGCTCACGCCGTTGAGAATATTATCACTGACGCCTGTGTTCGGGCTGGAGACGATGCTCCACTGGGTAGCATTCCAGTGCTCCGCCAGCGTATGGCTGTTGCTACCGACACTCCAGATGTCGCTCCCGCTGATCGCGCTCGCTGCTTTCAACGAGAAACTCAAGCCACTGGGACCGGTATTGTCGCCTGAGACCTGCACCCAAGCCGTACCGTTCCATTTAAGTAGCAATACTTCTCCAGTGTCTCCGGCCTTGAAATCTCCCACCGCCCAGACGTTGTTCGTCGCGGTCGCGGTGACTCCCCACAGATAATTGAAAGCGCCGGGGTTAGGGCTCGGGACCACGCTCCACGTTGAGCCGTCCCAGTGCATAGTGAGAGTGACGGGACCTGACTTGTCGCCGGTCCATCCGACGGCCCAAACGTCGTTTGTGGAAATTGCCACGACTCCATATAAGAGGGGAACGAAGCCTGCTGGCGGGCCGGGGACGATGCTCCATTGCGTACCATTCCAATGCAAGATGAAAGGCGTAGAAGGCTCGGCTCGGCCGACGGCCCAGAGTTCGTTCGGTGAGCCAGGAACGATCGTTACCGCGTTGAGCTGGCTATGCTGATCGGGGACGTTTGGACTGGGAATGACCTGCCAACTTGTGCCATTCCAGTGCTCGACCAGCGTTTGGTTTAGCCCACCATCGCTGGTTATACCCACTGCCCAGACGTCGTTACTTGAAACTGCGGCAACACCGAAAAAACGATTGAACGTGCCGGGGTTCGGGTGCGGCATAACAGTCCACGATGTGCCGTCCCAATGTTCGATAAGTCCCTGTCCGTCGCCACCACCGACCGCCCATACATCATTAGCGGAAACGGCGCTGATGGCCTGAAGTTCGTTGTATGTGGTCGGCAACGCGGGCGTGGGTACAATCGTCCAATTCTGACCGTCCCAATGCTGAACGAGCTGCTGTGCCTGGGTCGTGAGATTGCCATAGCCTCCGACCGCCCACACATCGTTAGACGCAATAGCTGCGACGCCATAGAAGTAGTTGTGCGGCGAGCCGGTGTTCGGGCTTGGCACAACCGTCCAGCCGTTGTCTTCGGGACTAAAGGGCGTGGTCTGTGTTTTGGCGATTGGTAACCCCAGATCGATCCCACCTCTAACCGCAGTACCCGTCTCAGCTTTCAGTGAGAGTTCCGGTAACAGAAGGAGGAGTGCGCTAACAAACCGTGGAGTTATTTGTTTAAGCCGAACAAATGCGCTCATCATTTTCCCCGGTTACGTTCCCCTTGGTTAATCGGCTTTGCCGGGTCCGGAGTAGCTAAGAATTTGGCGAGCGAAGCCTTCCTATTCTCTTTAACGTTATGTGGCCCTTCAGCAGAAACGCGGTCGCCGTGGATTGATTCGAGCAGGAGATGTATACCTCACTCCGTGAAGGATCGGAGAGGCTCTGGTCCCAACTCCGAGGAACCGCGCATTACGCGGATACTGCGGTTGGATTCTTCCACTGAAAGGGTTTCCCCGTGATCTGCTTGGAACGGTTAGGGTAGGTGTATGGTAGTCATCGCTGGCGGCGATGCGTTACCGGCAGTATCCGAGGCAATGACCTCGATGGTATTCTCGCCCGACACACCATAAATGCTGCTGATGAAACCCGAGCCGAAGCGGACTTCCTCGAGGTGGCCATTCAGGTAAACGTCGTAGCGAATATTCTCCTGCCGATCGAAGTCATCGGTAGATTGGGTCCACCACAACTGGAACTCAAGGTCGCCGTAACCGAACGCTTGCAGGTTAGCCGGGGTGTTCGGCGGGGTGTGGTCGTTGGGATTGGGCGGCAGGGTCGTGATCGAAACGGGATTGGAGAACGGCCCCTGCTGATTCCTTGAGTCGTAGCCCCGGACCGTGACTGAATTGGTCGTCGCCGGCTGCAGGAACCTGATCGTGTATGCCAAGACGTTTCTCCCTGTCTGGACATAAAGACTGCCGTTCACCCAGACCTCGTAAGACAACAAGCAACCGCCGTCCTCCGCTGGAGTCCAGGCGATGGAAGCGTAATTGGATCCAACCTCCGTGACTGAGACCCCCGGCGCGGTCGTTGGCGGACTCGTATCGGAAAGCGTTCTGG
>Ga0207701_10004625_pt1 | contig 13939 bp, 10 predicted proteins | sample KBSSwiSSwithPhiX_FD_184294 | JGI IMG/M metagenome (GOLD analysis project Ga0207701, IMG submission 184294) | Switchgrass rhizosphere bulk soil microbial communities from Kellogg Biological Station, Michigan, USA, with PhiX - S5 (SPAdes) (version 2) | ecosystem: Environmental > Terrestrial >... | reverse complement strand
GGCGGAAGCTTCCTCAGCGACCAGCTTGCCTGTTCCTGTTCCGCCACGTCGTCGCGTTGCGGTGGAGAGAGCTGCGAATTGGCGTTGGTTTCCGCGACGGGCAGGCCCCGCGGGGTCTGAGCTTTTGATGGTGTGACGGTAGCAAGGCAGGCGCCGAGCGCAGCGCAACCAGCGAGCAGAAGCCGTCGCGCGAGCTCGCAGCGTGGCCGTGATCGGCCAGACGTCGTTCCCAACACCGATGCGCGCATTAGCAGGCCCCTATCGCTATACCGCCTGCATTCCGCCATGCAGGCATGCGAGAGTCGCACGCAAGGGCGACGGTCGGTCAACTCGGCTCTGGGTATATCGCCGACGATTCCTGCTCGGGTGTGACATAACTGCTGCGGTTGCCACCATGACCTCGCGGCACCGTTCGGCTGGGGCGGCTCCGCATCGCTGGCCCGCCGTGTCCCCGGCGTACTCGATCGACGGGAATCGCAGGGTGCGGCTACACGATCAAGATCGTAAACCACCCAACTGATTCATGACGGTACGCGTCGTTTCATTCTATCGAAACTGCGCCCGATGTCGCCGTGATTCATACGTGCGGCATTCCAGTCTCTCAACACGCGTAAACCAAAGTAGCTTGCGCTAATCACTTTAGACAATCCGGACGGCCGTCAGAGCTGAACTCCCCTAATGCGCTCTCTGCTATCCCCGATGGGTACGGTGCGTGAAACGCGTTGTCCGGCGACTCGGGGAGACCTCAGATGGCCAAGGCGGAGAAACGTGGTTCGGCTCAGATTGACCGGTTTTTCATGGGCCCCGGAGCGCGAGGCGACCAGTGGCAGGGTTTGGCCGAGCTGGCCGAGCGATGGGCGCACGGATCTGCCGACCGTGCGAGCTTCGAAGCTGCGTTGTCCGAGATGTCGGCAACTGAAGAATTTCACGCCTATCCAGGCGCCCGGTTGATAACGGCGCTGCGCGGCCGCGCCGCGGCCAATGATCCGGGCGCGACCGCGTCGCTGGCGCGCCGGATCACCCGCGCCCTGCTCACGCGCTCGTTCCGTCAAAGCACCGGCGATTGGACCGAGGACGAAGACGACGACGCAACGGCCTCGGACGTGATGCCGCCCTCGCTCAGCCGCGCGGACGCTCGCCGGCCATACTTCGAGGTACTGATCGTCACGGGTGCGCCGGCGACGCGCTGGGCCGCACTCGGCGCCGAATGGCGGCGGCTTCGCCGCCCGCTTGATGACTTCGTCTATGAAACCGTCTTCGTCAGCAGTTTCGAAGATGCGTTTTGCGCGGCGATGCTCAATCCGGCTCTGGCCGCCGTTATCATTCACGAAGGTTTCCAGTTCCGTTCGCGGCATGACGCACCGATCCTGCGCGCGGTGACAAGTGAGATCGATCAGCAGGAGAGCAGCGGGGCGTCAGCTTTGCGCCTGGCGCAAGTGCTGAAGCGGGTGCGGCCGGAACTCGATATCTATTCCATGTCGAACGCCCGGGTCGAAGAGATCGCCGGAAGCGCCGAGGCGAAGGCGCTCCGCCGCGTGTTCTACGCGGTCGAGGAGCCGCTCGAACTGCATCTCGCAATCCTCGAAGGCGTGCAGGAGCGATACGAAACGCCGTTTTTCAACAATCTCAAGAAATATGCACAGCGCCCGATCGGGACGTTCCACGCGCTCCCGATCGCGCGCGGCAAATCGATCTTCAAGTCGGACTGGATTCGCGACATGGGCGAATTCTACGGAGCAACTCTGTTCCTCGCCGAAAGCAGCGCCACGACGGGCGGCCTCGACAGCCTGCTGGAGCCGACCGGCAACATCAAGAAGGCGCAGGCGATGGCGGCGCGCGCGTTCGGCGCCGACCACGCGTTCTTCGTCACCAACGGAACGTCCACGTCGAACAAGATGGTGGTGCAGGCGCTGCTGGCGCCGGGCGACATCGTGCTGGTCGATCGCAACTGCCACAAATCGCACCACTACGGCGCGGTGCTGGCGGGGGCGCAGCCGCTTTACGTCGAAGCGTTTCCGATAACCGAATACTCGATGTATGGCGCCGTTCCTCTCCGCACGATCAAGCAGGCGCTGTTGAATCTGAAGGCGGAGGGCAGGCTGCACCGCGCCAAGATGCTGGACCTGACGAACTGCACCTTCGATGGCCACATCTACAATACGCGCCGGTTCATGGAGGAATGTCTCGCCATCAAGCCGGACCTGATCTTCCTGTGGGATGAGGCCTGGTTCGGGTTTGCGCGATTTTCTCCGTTGCTGCGACCGCGCACCGCCATGGGTGCGGCAAACGACATCGAGGCGTGGCTGCAGGATCCGAAATCGGTCGACCAATATGAAAAGCACCAGGCCCAGCTCGGCGAGAATCCGTCGGAAGAAACCTTGCTGAACACGCGTCTTGTCCCCGACCCGCGCAAGGTCAAGCTGCGCGTCTATCACACCAATTCGATACACAAATCCATGTCGGCCTTGCGGCAGGGCTCGATCCTGCTGGTGAAGGATGTCGAATTCCACACCGTCGAGGCACAATTCCGCGAGGCGGTGTTCACCCATGCGTCCACCAGTCCGAACCAGCAGCTCATCGCCAGCATCGATGTCGCGCGGCGCCAGATGGAGCTGGAAGGCTATGGACTGGTGCACAACGCGATCGAAGTCGCATTGGAGATCCGCCAGGCGGTCGCCCACCACCCGCTGATCTCGAAATACTTCCAGGTCGTGGGCGCCGACAAGATGGTGCCGGCGGAATATCGCACCAGCGGCTTCACCGACTACCTGGATCCGAAAGTGAACTGGCAGTCGGCAAACCGCAGCATGCAGGAGGACGAGTTCTGTCTCGATCCGACCCGGATGACCCTGGTTTGCGGCACCGCCGGATATGACGGGACGCAATTCAAGGGCATGCTGGCCGAGCGTTACAGCATTCAGGTCAACAAGACCTCGCGCAACTCCGTCCTGCTTCAATCGAACATCAACAACACGCGCAGCGACGTCGCGAATCTGATCCGCGTCCTGGCGCAGATCTCCAGCGAGATCGACAAGCGCCTGGCCGAAGGCGGTCCGAACGTGCAGCAGGCGTTCGCGGCCAGGGTCAAGAGCCTGATGACGGACGTGCCCGACCTGCCGAACTTCTCATACTTCCACGAGGCATTCCGCCAGGACGCGGGCGACCGCACCAGCGAGGGCGACATCCGCGGCGGCTTCTACGCCGCCTACGATGCCGCCGGCTGCGAACACATTCGGCTCGCCGATCCCGAGATCGACCGGCGCCTGAAGGAGGGCCCCGAGCTGGTCTCCGCCAACTTCGTCATCCCGTACCCGCCGGGCTTTCCGATCATGGTTCCGGGTCAGGTGATCACCCGGGAAACGATCGACTTCATGCGCAAGCTCGATGTGAAGGAGATCCACGGCTACGACGCCGCCAAAGGTCTGAAACTGGTTCGCACCGAAGCGCTGGCGAAGCGGACCAAGGTGCCGGCGAAACGGGCTGCCTGAGCATCGTCGCAACCAGACCGAGCCCGGCCGGGCCACGGTCTCGTATCGGATCATCGCACTAGGGGTGGCATCATGTTCGAATGGTTCGCCAATACGCTTCGCAGCTATCCGGAAATCGCCATCTTTATCAGTTTGGCGCTCGGGTACTACTTCGGATCCTTCACCTATAAAGGCCTCGGCCTCGGAGCGGTGACCGCGACGTTGATCGCTGCGGTGATTATCGGGCAGCTCGAGATCAAGATTACCGGGCCGCTCAAACCATTCTTCTTCCTGATGTTCCTGTTCGCCATCGGCTACGGCGTGGGACCGCAATTCGTGCGCGGCATCGCGAAGGATGGCGTTCCGCAGGCGATCTTTGCCGCAGTTGTCTGCGTTTTCTGTCTCATCGCTCCCTTCGCCGCGGCCAAGATGGCCGGTTACGACATCGGCTCGGCGGTGGGACTGTACGCGGGATCGCAGACCATCTCGGCGTCGATGGGCCTTGCGACGGACGCGGTGAACCGCCTGGAGGTGTCGCCCGAACAAGCCAAGAAACTTCTCGACGGGATGCCGGTCGCCTATGCGGTGACCTATATCTTCGGCACCGTCGGCTCTGCGGTCATCCTGGCGCTGCTCGGTCCGGCCCTGCTCGGCATCGATCTCGAGGCCGCGTGCAAGCGCTACGAGGAGAAACACGGGGGCGCGAAGCAGACGGGTGGGCCCGGCACGGCCTGGCACCAGTTCGCGATGCGTGCGTTCCGCGTCCGCCAGGATGGGCCGGTCGTCGGCAAGACCGCGCAGGCAGCCGAGGCGCTGCTCCCAGACCAACGCGTGTTCATCCAGCGGGTCCGGCGTGGCGACCAGATCATCGACACGACGCCGGAGACCGTCATTCAGGCGGGCGACATCGTGTCGATAGCGGGCCGGCGCGAGGTGCTGGTCAAGCTCGCCGGTGCCGGCGCTGAGGAAGTCGACGACCGCGAGCTGCTGGCGGTGCCGGTGGAAGGCGTCGACGTCCTCCTGACCAGCAAGGAGCTCGACGGGAAGACGCTCGCCGAGCTGGCGGCGTCTCCTGCCGCGCGCGGCGTGTTCCTGCGCAAGATCACCCGCGGCGCGACCGCGACCGATATCCCGATCCTGGCGGATACCCAATTGAACCGCGGCGACATCCTGACTCTCGTCGGGCATACCCGCGACATCAACGCGGCCACCAATTACATCGGCGTTCCTGATCGCGTGACCGACGTGGCGGATGTGGCGTTCATCGGCGCGGCCATCGCGATCGGCGCACTGATCGGCGCGGTGGTCTACAAGGTCGGGAGCGTGCCGCTGACGCTGTCCACCTCAGGCGGCGCGCTGATTGCCGGGCTCTTCTTCGGCTGGCTGCGCTCGGTGCGCCCGACCTTCGGCCGCATTCCGTCGCCGACCGTGTGGTTCATGAACTCGGTCGGCCTGAACGTGTTCATCGCCATCGTCGGCATCTCGTCGGGACCAGGCTTCGTGTCCGGCCTGCAGCAACTCGGCTTCGGCCTGTTCCTGTGGGGCATTTTCGCGACGACGGTCCCGCTCATTCTCGCGATGTACGTCGGAAAATATATCTTCCGCTTCGACGACGCCATCGTGCTCGGAGCCTGTTCGGGCGCACGCACCACCACCGCCTCGCTCGGCATGATCAATGACCGCGCCAAGAGCCAGATCCCCGGCCTCGGCTACACCGTCACTTACGCAGTCGGAAACACGTTGCTGACGATCTGGGGAATGGTCCTCGTCATGCTGCTGACCTGATCGCCAAAACCCGCACCCTTCGCACACGGAGTACCCCATGGCTGACCTTCAAACCCTGCGCAAGTTCCAGGCCCTGAGCCCGTTTGAGATCAAGAACGAACTGATCGAGCTCGCCAAGGACGCCTCGAAGACCACGCAGTCGGCGTTCCTCAACGCGGGGCGCGGCAATCCGAACTGGATCGCCACCACGCCGCGCGAAGGCTTCTTCCTGCTCGGTCAGTTTGCCGTGACGGAGAGCCAGCGGGTGATGACCGAGTCTCCCGGGATCGGCGGAATGCCGCATCCGAAGGGCATCGCCGGCCGGCTCAACGCATGGCTCGGCAAGCATGCCGACATGCCGGGGGCTGCGTTTCTCTCCGAGATGGTGAAGTTCGCAATCGGCAAATTCAGCTTCGACCCGGACGCCTTCGTCCACGAGCTTGTCGACTCGATCATCGGCGACAACTACCCGGTGCCGGACCGGATGCTGGTCCACAACGAGCGGATCGTGCACGAATACCTGATGTGGGCGATGTGCGGGGATCCGTTGCCCCCCGGCAAGTTCGACCTCTACGCGGTCGAGGGCGGCACGGCCGCGATGTGCTACATTTTCAAGTCGCTCAAGGCCAACCGCCTGCTGATGCCGGGCGACACGATCGCGCTCGGTACGCCGATCTTCACGCCCTATCTCGAGATGACGCATCTCGAAGACTACGACCTCAAGGTCGTGAATATCGCGGCGCCGCAGGAAAATCGGTTCCAGTACAGCGATGCCGAGATCAAGAAGCTCGAGGATCCCAAGATCAAGGCGTTCTTCATCGTCAATCCCGGGAATCCGACCGGCATGGCGATGAGCAAGGAGACGATCGCCAAGATCGTCAAACTGGTGAAGACCAAGCGCCCGGATCTGATGTTGCTCACCGACGACGTCTACGGAACCTTCGTCGAGAACTTCCGCTCGCTGATGGGCGAGCTTCCCTACAACACCATCGGGGTCTATTCGTACTCGAAATATTTCGGCTGCACCGGCTGGCGGCTCGGTGTCATCGCGACCCACGAGAACAACCTCTACGACAAGATGATCGCCGACCTGCCCGCCAAGGAGGTGAAGGCCCTCGACAAGCGTTACGGGCCGATCACGCTCGAGCCGCGCAAGATGAAGTTCATCGACCGCATCGTGGCCGACAGCCGCGACATCGGCCTCAATCACACGGCCGGGCTCTCGCTGCCGCAACAGGTCATGATGACCATGTTTTCGCTGTATGAGCTGATGGATGCCAAGAAGGCGTACCAGAAGGCCTGCATGGAGATCGTCCATCGCCGCGCCAGAGCCATGATCGAAGGCATGGGCCTCGAGGTGCCGCCGAACGCGAACTTCGATGCCTACTACGGTCTTATCGACTTCGAATTCTGGGCACGCAAGAACATCGGCGACGACGCGGTCGAATACCTGAAGAAGAATATCCACCCGCTGGACCTCGCCTTCCGGTTGGCCGAGGCGCAAGGGATCGTGCTGCTCAACGGCGGCGGGTTCGAGGCTCCGGAGTGGTCGTTGCGCGTGTCGTTGGCCAACCTGCCGGACGAGGCATACGACGATATCGGGCGCGGTGTCCGAGCCGTCGCGCGCGGCTACCGCGATGCATACGAAGCTTCGAAGGCTGCCCCGAAGAAGTAGACGGCGATGTCGCCCGGCGCCCGGCGGAGATGGGCCAACCACAATCGGAGGCCCCGATGAACTGGGTGCAGCATGCTGTCACGAGCGGCCCCGAAATATTCCTCTTGCTGTCGGTCGCGATCGGCACGCTGCTTGGCCGGATTCGCATCCGGGGGTTCGCCATCGGAGCGGCCACCTGCACGTTGATTGCTGCCGTCGTATTGGGTCAGCTCGGGACATTCGTGATCCCGCCGTTGCTCAAGTCGATGCTGTTCGGGCTCTTCGTATTCACGATCGGATACCGGTCCGGTCCGGAGTTCTTCGCTTCGCTCAGCCTTCAGACGCTCAACCAGGTCGTCCTCGCACTCGTCATCGGCGGGACCGGCCTGGTCGTGGTCCTGGCGTTCGCCCATATCCTGCATTTCGACGCGGGCACGGCCGCCGGAATTGCCGCCGGCAGCCTGACGCAGACCTCGATGATGGGGACCGCGTCGGGCGCGCTCGAGTCGCTCGGACTGCCGGCTCAGGTGTTGAAACAGCAGCAGGCGAATATCGCCGCGGCATATGCGGTGACCTACATCCTCGGCTACATCATTGTGATGCTCTTCGTGCCGTTCGTAGCGCCGAAGCTGATGGGAGTCGATCTCAAGGAGGAAGCCGCGAAGCTCGAGGCTTCGCTCTCGGGCGGCGCCGAAGGCAAGACCGGCAATCTGGTGTACCGGAAGTTTCAAGCGCGCGCCTATCTGGTTTCCGTCGCCGCCGGCCGCACGGTGAAGCAACTCGAGGAGCAGATCGGGCTGCGCACCGTGGTCGAACGCGTGCTGCGCGACGGCAAGGACATCGATCCGCATGTCGATACGACGCTGCGTGCAGGCGATGAAATCCTGCTGGTCGGACCGAGCGCGGCGATTGTGGCCGCGGAGGCGACGATCGGAGAGGAGATCGAGGGCGAGCACGTCATGCGATCGGTTGCCGGCGGGGTGGTCGAGGTTTTCGTCACCGCGCGCGAACTGCACGGCAGAACGCTGAGCGAAATCGCCGCCGGGTTGGGCGACACGCCGCGCGGAATTTTCCTGCGGTCGTTGGTGCGGCGTGGCCAGGAGGTTCCGGTGACGCCCGCCACCCGCATCTATGTCGGCGACGTCATGACGCTGATTGGCCTGACCCAGGATGTCTCCCGTGTCGTGCCGAAGGTCGGACAGGCGATCAACTCCGCGGATCGAACCGACATCGCCTTTCTCGCCGGCGGACTGGCGGTCGGTTTGCTGGTCGGGCTGTTCAGCCTGACCGTCGGATCGATTCCGCTGACGCTCGGCGGCGGCGGCGGCGCACTGGTCGCCGGCCTGATCTGCGGCTGGTTGCGCACGCGCCGCCCGACCATCGGCGCGTTTCCGCCGGCGGCACAGCAGTCCGTGAGCGATATCGGGCTCGGAGGCTTTCTTGCGGCGATCGGACTGGCGAACGGACCGGCCGCGCTGGCCGCGATCCAGGCCCAGGGGTTCACCTTGCTGCTGGTCGGCGTGGTCGTCACGCTGACGCCGCTGATTGTCGGCACGCTGTTCGCGCATCGCGTGCTGCGCATAAACCCGGTCATCGTCTGCGGCGCCCTGGCGGGCGCCATGACGGTGGATGCCGCCGTTAAGGGCTCATGCGAGGTCGCGCAGAGTCAGACCCCTGTGCTCGGGGTCGCCGTGCCTTATGCCATTGCAAACGTCCTTCTGACGGTGCTTGGCCCGATTATTGTCGGATTGATTGTCGTGAGCTGAGTCAGGTGGGGCGCGGGCTGTGGTCGCCGCTGCCGCGTTCCTCTTTGGGACCCGACCCAAGGCCTGCAGCCGACACGGACTGTGACCGATGGGATATTTTATTGGCCCTTGGGACAATATCCAACGGCGGCCAGCCGGGCATAATCGCGTAGCGACACTCAAAGCGGCCATCATCGCGTCAATTCGCGCGGTGAGAGTCGGATTTTGTGATCGGCCTGGAAGCGGAAGCTACCTAAAACAACGATCGAAAGCGGGAGTCGCAGCCAAGGCTGGATAGCCGCAGCTCAACGAGGAAGAACCATCATGAACATCGCAAAGGTCCTGTCGATCGCTGTCATTGCCGGCGCCGGCGCGTGGAGTCCTGCTCTGGCCCAGTCGCTGCCGGGCTCCACGATGCTGACGCCCGGCGTCTACACGACGCCGGAGATTTCGGCCAAGTGCCAGGCATACGCGGCCCAGCAAGTCCCGGTCGGCGGCGACCAGCAGCGCCAGTCCGTGGCTCTCGCCTGCGTGAAGCAGACCTACGATGAGGAAGTCGCGAAGCAAAAGAAGTAATCGCCGGCGTCAGCTAGTCGCAACACAACGAGAATACCTATCATGAACATCGCAAAGATCCTGTCGATCGCACTCATCGCCGGCGCAGGGGCGTGGAGTCCTGCTCTGGCCCAGTCGCTGCCGAACTCCACGATGCTGGCCGCCGGCGTCTGGACGACGCCGGAGATTTCGGCCGTTTGCCAGGCCTACGTGGCCAAGAGAGTCCCCGTCGGTGGCGACCAGCAGCGCCAATCCATGATGGCCGCCTGTATAAAGAAGGCCTATGCCCGGGAAGTCGCCCGGCAGAGCAGGAAGAAGGGCTAGTCGACGACTTCCTGCACGCTGGCCGGCGCAACGTGTCGGTTACGCCGGCCGCTTCCGATGCCCTCAATCTGACGAGCGCACCTCGCGGCGGCGTTGGCGGTCGCGCGTGTCGTCAACTGCTGCGTCCTGGTCTCGGAGTTCGACCAGCTATCGCGCGACGTGCGTTCGTCACTGGTGTCAGGCCGGACTCTGGAAGGCCGCAAGCAAAAAACGAACGGTAGTGAGGTACCTAGCCGGGAACCCTCGCGCGGCAGCGATGTTGTCCGCGGCATATCGTTAGCAACGCGCTAAATACTGGCGGAGAAAAATCCCCAGTGCCGAGCAGTCAAGCGTACCAAGGACACCGCACGCCGGGGAATCGAGATTCTCATCCCTGAGGATACCGCGTCATCCCTGCGGATAATACAAACCAGCCGTGGGTGCGCGGTGTCTGCCGTTCGATCATTGAGGCGCGCAGCTTAAGGTCCTAGGATTCACTCGGCGACCAAAGCGAAGCGGTTTTCGAGTTCGTTCTTCCAAAAGGCAGCTGGGGCGCATGCTGAAACCTTCCGAAATCAAGGCCGGCGAACCGAAGCAGACCGTGTTCGTGATCGACGACGACAACGATGTTCGCGAAGGGTTGAGGTCGCTGCTGCAGTCGATTGGCTTGGGCTGCGAAGTTTTTGCAACCACCAAGGAGTTCCTGAACCGCAAGACGTCGAACGAGATAAGCTGCCTGATCCTGGATGTACGATTGCCTGGACCGAGCGGGCTCGATTTCCAGGCCGAACTGGCCCGCGCCCGCGTCAATATTCCGATCATCTTCATCAGTGGCCATGGCGATATCGCGATGACGGTCCGGGCGATGAAGGCCGGGGCGGTCGAATTCCTGACCAAGCCCTTGCGCGAGCAGGACCTGCTGGATGCCGTCCGCGTCGCGCTCGAAAATGATCGGGCAAGAAAAGAGCAAGAACGACAGCTTGCCGACCTCATGGCGCGGTACGACTCGCTCAGCGATCGTGAACGGGAAGTGACCTCCCTGGTCACCGCCGGAAAGCTGAACAAGCAGATCGCCGGCCAGATGAACCTCAGCGAGGCGACCGTGAAGGTTTACCGACACCACCTCATGAGGAAAATGGGTGCGAAGTCGGTCCCCGAACTGGTCAAGATGACCGAGGCGCTGCGGACTGTGCGCAGGGAAACGGGAGGGACGTAAACCAAAAGCTAGTGGCGCTAAATGCTTGGTTACACTACGTGCATGGCGGAAAATGCTATTATTCCACTCACCAGGTGTCCCTAGGAAATTGAGATTTGACCGCGCTTCCTGTGATTTGCATCGTCGACGACGATAGATGGGCTCGCGGAGGGCTTGAGTATCTGATTGCTTCGCTCGGCTATAAGGTCTGCTGCTTTGAATCCGCGGAACAGTTCATTGAGTCCGGCGCGGTAGGATCCGCGAGTTGCCTGATCACGGACCTGCATATGCCGGGCCTCAGCGGCCTCGACCTGCAGAGCCGGCTACGGAGCGAAGGCTACCGCACTCCCATTATCTTCGTCACAGCCTATCCGAGCGAGATGCATCGCTCGCGCGCGTTCGAAGACGGCGCGCTGGGCTTTCTGACCAAACCGTATGACGCGCAGTCCCTGGTAGACTGCATCGAGCTCGCGATCACCAGATAGGACCGCTGCCGGCCGTTACGCGCGCCACGAGCGCAACGACGTGCTTTGCATGCTCCGGTCTTCGTGAGCCCCGCCCGGCATTCTCGGCCCATTCCCGAATTGGGAATCAGGGTTTGCCCCAATAACACATGACATCCCTCAGGCCTTACGCTTGCCCGACGATTGCTTTCGAGGGATTCATGAGTACGAACCTTCTCTTGGCGTGGTCTGTTGGCTCTCTTGCCGTCGTCGTGGGCGCCATCTTGCTTCGGACATCGTGGATGATGTGGCACCGCGTTCGTGGCAGGCACGTCGACTGGTGGTGAAGCGGCCCCGGTGTGATCTCAGTCATCCCAGCGCGGGAGCAGCATTCATCCGCTGATGCCTGAAGCCAGAGAGTAAGCCACGCCGCGTCGTGCTGGTTCGTCGCGCATGCGTGGCCTGAGTGGTGATCCGCGCTCGCGCTTGCCCGCCTCGGCCCATGCTTTCGAACTGATCCGCGAGAATTTTGCAAAATGCGTCTGAGGCACGGGTGCTACTCGATATACCTAAGCCTATCTCGAACGACCTAAGTGCAATCCGGCCGCGCCTGAGCGTGCTAACGATGCCGCATGAGCGGTGCGCGCGCTGTACCCGTGACCGCGACGCCAATGGGCAACGCGTTTTGCGATTGCCGCTGGATGCCTTTTCCAGGCGACATGAACAGGAGGCTTCAATGCCGGCATTCAAACACACAGGATCGATAATCATCGCAGCGGCATTTGTTTTGGCGATCGCGGTCGACGCCGCGGACGCGCGGCGTGGCGGCGGCGGTTTTAGCGGCGGCGGAATGCGCGGCGGCGGCTTCGCCGGCGCCGGCCGTGCCGGGTTCGCCGGTCGCGCGCATCCCTCGCATCCGATCGCCGGAGTGGGCAGGCCCGGCTATGGTTACGGGCGGCCCGGCTATGGTCGGCCGGGATACGGGCGGCCCGGCTATGGTTACGGTTATCGCCCTGGATACGCCGTGGGTGCGGCAGCGCTCGGAGCGGGCCTCGCGTATGGGGCCTACAACAGCGGATATTACGGCTACGACAGCGGTTACTACGGCTACGATGACTCATACGCTGCGTCGTCGGATCCGATCGCGGAATGCGCACGGCGCTTCAGAACCTACGATCCGGCGAGCCAGACCTATATCGTGCGCAAGGGCGTGCGCGCCTCCTGCCCGTAGCCGGGGACATTGCGGCGGAGTGGTGCGCCCCACGTCGCAAGCCACAGACTACACGCATGGCTGGCACGAGGGGCGCAACCCCAACGTCTATTTCGACACTGCCGGCCACCTCGCTCACTGCGCCGACGTGGCGGCCGCGGGTGTCAATCCGCTACAGCACGACGAAGCGTTGCCTGGAAGGCCGCGATCCGTCAGCGGGCTTCGACACGCTGAAATGCCTTGGGCCTGAGAGCATGATCGGCGGCGAACGCCGATCCGGCCAGGGGGCTGAGGATATCGCGCGGTATGGTGTTCCTTTGCCCGGATGCCTCTATTGAACCATCACCGGCAGCAAGAACCTCACCAATGACAAGTGCAGCATCCGGCGGCGCCTTGATCACCTGAGCGCTCCGGCGCAATTCAGACGATGCGGAATGCCGAGTGCATCATGACAAGCCAATCTTGCGCACCAACCTGACGAGGCGGTCGGTGTCTCCCTCCAGAAAGCGCGCAAAGTCAGGTCCGTCGAGGTAGGACACTTGACTTCCGGCGGTGAGAAACCGTTCGACGACCGCCTTGTCCTGCATAAAGGGCCGGACCGTGTTGCGCAGGATGCGCGTCACATGCTCGGGCGTCTTCTTCGGAGCGAATACGCCTGCCCACAGGATATAGATGACATCGGGATACCCTGCCTCCTGGAACGTCGGCGCGTCGGGAAAATTGAGAAGCCGCTCGGTGCCCCATTGCGCCAGCACGCGCAGATTTCCGGCATCGAATTGGCCCTTGCCGATCGATTCCAGTGTGGGGACCACCGGCACCTGATCCGACAGCAACGCGCTGAACGCAGGCCCGCCACCTTGATACGGAACATGGACCATCTTGAGCCCGGCCGCATTCAGGAACATTTCCATCGCCAGATGCACGGTGCCGAGGTAACCGGACGTACCGTAGGGAATTTTGCCCGGGTTGTTTCTCACCGCCGTGACAAAATCGTCCAGCGTTTTCCAGGGCGACGACTTCTTCACCGTGAGTAACGGCGGGTCGGCGAACATGCGTGCGAGCGGTACAAACTGGTCGATTTCGTAAGTGGCCGGCTTGCCCTGCAGCTTGTTCGCCTCGGGGATGACCGCGAGCGACGGCAGCGCGGTCATCAGGGTGTAGCCGTCGGGTTCGGCGCGCGCCACATAGGCATGCCCGATCCCGCCTCCCGCGCCACCCTTGTTCTCGACGACGACGTTGCGCCCCAGCTTCTCGGCCAGATGCGCGGCAAGCGGGCGGGCCGCGAAGTCCGCCGTCCCGCCGGGGGGGAACGGCACCACGATCGTGATCGTGCGCGCCGGCCAGACCTCCTGCGCGTGCAGGCGATCGTCTTTCAGCGCCAGGAGTCCCGGTACGAGCGGAAGCCCGGCTGACATCTTCAGCAATACGCGGCGGTTCATCATGGCCCGTCCTCCCGATTGCCAGCATCTCTTGGTGGACGCTTCTCTAAACCTCGATCTTCAAGCGGAACTCGCGGCTTTCCTTCCGTTCATGGCGCGCCAGACGCGCTCCGGGGTGGCCGGCATTTCGATGTGCCGCACGCCGAATTCGGAGAGCGCATCGA
>Ga0207701_10004624_pt1 | contig 13941 bp, 14 predicted proteins | sample KBSSwiSSwithPhiX_FD_184294 | JGI IMG/M metagenome (GOLD analysis project Ga0207701, IMG submission 184294) | Switchgrass rhizosphere bulk soil microbial communities from Kellogg Biological Station, Michigan, USA, with PhiX - S5 (SPAdes) (version 2) | ecosystem: Environmental > Terrestrial >... | reverse complement strand
CGTTCCAGGTCACCACCTGGCCGGTCGCGTCGAGCATGAAGATCGCGTAGTCCTTCACGCTCTCGACGAGAAGGCGAAAGCGTTCCTCGGCGTCGCGACTCGAGCTCTTGTTCTGGAATTCCACGTCTTCGGATCCCTAACACCTCGGCCCTGAAACGCCACCCTCGCTGGTCGCGGGTCATTCATCGATCGCGACCGGTCACCGGCCTGCCGCCGACAGAAGTCTCGCGACCGCTCGAAGGGTGATCGGTCGGACACAGTCTGGACGCGGCGTGCACACGCTGGCACGTCGGGCGGCGCGATCGACCACGGTGCGCGCGTCTTCAGGCGACGGCATGTCCCTTGCTGACCGAACGCGGCAAGCCACCAAACAACTTTCGGAGAGCGTCGTCATGAAGAAGAAAACTGTTCTGGTCCACGCAGTCGCGGTGGGTTTGTTCGCGGGGTCCTTCGCTGCCGGATGCGTGTCGGAAGATATTTCCGAAAATGCGACCGACGACGCAGCGGATCTCGCGCTCACGGGCGGCAAGCACAAGCCGCCGGCGCCCCCGCCGCACCGCCCGCCACCGCACCACGGCCCGCTGTGCGGCCATGGAAACGGCGGCCGCGGCGGCGGCGGCGGTGGATCCACGGGCACCGGCGGCACCGGCGGCGCGCCGCAGCCGATGCTGTGCACGGGCACGCCGCCCGCGAGCCCGCTGCTCACCGACTTCAGCGATGCGTCCGTGGAAGCGGACGGAGACATCGTGCTCGCCGGCTCGCCGGGGTTGCCGGGCTTCGCGTACAAGTACGCGGCGCCGGGCCTCACCGCGCCCACGCTGACGCCGACGGGAAGCGCGCTCGCCGTCGCGGCCCGCCCAGGTACGCCGACCGACGCGTCCACCGCCTGGTCCGGCGTCGGCATCGGGTTCGATGCGTGCATCGACGGCGGCGCTTACGTCGGCATCAAGTTCACGCTGGCGGGCGACACCGGCAACTGCGGCCTGACCGTGGCGGCCGCGTTCGCCGAGAACACCAGCCCCGCGAACGCCCCGCAGGGAACGTGCATCACCGAGCCCTGCTACTACCCGTCCGCGCCGGTGTTCGGCACGGGGACGATCACCGTCCCGTTCGCGAGCATGTTCGGCGGCAACCCGCTGACCGCCGTCGACGCGAAGACGCTGCTCGGCGTTCAGTGGCAGCTCAACGCGCCGGCCGACGGCAGCTGCACGGCGAGCTTCACCATCGCCGACGTCGAGCTGGTCACGAACGTGCCGCCGCCCCTGTGCACCGCATCGGTGCCCCCGAGCCCGAACATCACCGGCTCGCCGTCGCTCGCCTTCGGCAGCTACGGCTACGTCGCGCCCGGCCTCCAGGCGCCGGTGGTCTCGCCGATCGTGGCGACGGACGGATCGCTGCTCGGGCTCGACGTGTCCGTCAATCCCGGCGCGACGACCGATCCCGGGAACGCGTGGCTGGGCGCCGGGCTGTCGCTGCCCGGCTGCATCGACGCGAGCAGGTACAAGGGCGTTCGCTTCACGATCGACGGCGACCTCGGCACCTGCTCGCTCGCGTTCGTGGCCGTCCCGGCCCAGAAGCAGCCGGTGGCCTTCGGCGGCGCGTGCGCCGAAGCCTCCTGCTGGTCGCCGGCGTCAGCGCCGTTCGGAACGGGCGTCACCACCGTTCACTTCGCGGATCTCGCCGGCGGCAACCCGCCCGGCCCCGTCGATCCGGCGCACCTCATGAACGTGTCGTGGCAGCTCGCCGTCCCCACCGACGGCGTCACCGCACCCTGCTTCGCGCACTTCACGATCACCGACGTCGCGTTCACGAACGACTGACGTGCGGACGTTGTTGTACTGTGCGCCCATGCGCATCCGCCCTGGAAAGAAGATCCTGGCAACCGCAGCGGTAATCGCCGCTGCGGTCGCCGGGTGCGGCGGGTCGTCCTCGCCGACGACGACGCCGCTGGACGTCGCGACGTTCGTGCAGCGCTACTGCGCGTTATACGCCCCGTGCTGCACGGACGTGGGCGTCACGCAGGGCAGCGGCTGCGAGACGGTCGTCGGCAACAACGCCCGGCTGGTCGGGCGGGTCGGGCAGTACGGCGAGACCTGCCTCACCGAGCTGAAGGCGAAGTTCGACGGATACGGCTACTGCAACTTCTGGTTCTCGGCCGTCGCGTCCTGCGACAAGGTGCTGGGCCAGGTCGGCAACGTCCCGGGCGGGAACGTGCAGCCGGGCGGCGAGTGCACGAGCACCACCGACTGCGCCCCCAGCACGAGGGGCAACGTCCAGTGCGTGTTCGCCGACCCGCCCGGCACCTCGCTGGTGATGCGCTGCCAGGAGATGATCAAGGGGGCCGCGGGGGACGGCCCCTGCCTGCTCACGGAAGAAGCCGAGGGGGGCGGGTTCCTCAACGGCGATTTCCTCGCCAGCGGATACAGCTGCGCGATCTCGGCGGGCCTTTATTGCGATCCGGGGACCGACACGTGTGTGGCGGCCAGGCCGGCCGGCGAGTCGTGCGACTCGGCCCTGCCCTACGCGTGCGCGTCCAACTACTGCTCGAACGGCGTCTGCGGCGCGATCGTCCCGATCGGCGCCGGGTGCATGGACGCCGCGTGCGCCGCCGGCGCGTATTGCGCGTTCACGCCCTCGCCCATCTGTACAGCGAAGGTCCCCTTCGGCGGCACCTGCGATTCGCCGGCGGCGTGCTTCATCGGAAGCTGCGACAACGCCGTCTGCAAGCCGCCCTGGGACGCGGGATCGCTCGGGTTCCTGTGCGACTGAGACGCCATGGACGGCGGCTAGAACGCTGACGGCGCCATCGTCGCGTCGTCGTCCGGCGCCAGCACCGTCGGGGCCGCGCGACGGCGCGCCGCGGTCGGAATCGTGAGCGCGGGGGCGTCGTTGCTCATGGTGGGCACGGTACGGGCGGGACGCGAGCGCCGCACCGGCGTACGGACCTCGGGAGTCACGAGCCACGGCAGGCTTTCATCGATCGCCCCTCTCCCTAACCCTCTCCCCGCTTCGCGGGGCGAGGGGACCTGAGCTTCGCGGGGCGAGGGCACCGGAAGGAGAACCGCAGCCTCCGCCTCCACAGGCGCGGCCTTCGGTTCCACCACCACCGGCACGGGCGCGACATTCACGGCCGCCCGCCTCGCCGCCCCGGATCCGACGAACGACACGCACGCGATCGCGACCGCGGCCGCGAACCCCAGCCGCGCGCCCCCACCCCGCCGTCGCGTCCCGCGCGACGAACGTGCGGTGGGGGGCGGCGCCTGAGTCTTTTGCGTCTGTTCGGGCGCCGCCGCCGGCAGCGCGGTGCGGAACGCCGACGCGAACGCCGCGACCGACGCGAACCGGTCGCCGCTCGCCCGCGACATCGCGCGCGCCAGCACGGCGTCCACTTCCGCCGATACGCCGGTCGGCGGTGCGCTCCCGTCGAGCACCCGCGCGATCGCCGCCGCGATGCCGTCGCCCTCGGCCGCGAACGGGTTCACGCCGGTCAGCAGCTCGTGCGCGATGACCGCCAGCGCCCACTGATCCGTCGCCCCGTCCACGTCCGCGGCGCGCCCCGCGGCTTGCTCGGGCGCCATGTACTGCGGCGTGCCGCAGATCTGCTGGTCGCTCTCCACGCGGCACCAGTTGGCTTTCGAGATGCCGAAGTCCAGCAGCTTGACCAGCGCGGTGGCGCGGCCCTCGACCGGCACCAGGTGGACGTTGTCGGGCTTGAGATCGCGGTGGACGATGCCGTGCGCGTGGGCGGCGGCCAGGCCCGCGGCGATCTGTTCGACGATGTCGGCGACCTCGCGCGGCGCCAGCCGCCCGTCGCGCGCCAGCCGCTGCGCCAGGCTCTCGCCCGACAGGTACTCCATGACCAGATACGACGTCCCGTCGGCGGTCGTGTTGTGGTCGATCGCCTGCACGATGTTGGGGTGCTGCAGCAGCGAGGTGATGCGGGCTTCGCGGTCGAAGCACGCGCGCGCCTCCGGGTTGTCGGACAGCGCCGGCAGCAACACCTTGATCGCGTAGCGGCCGGCCAGGCGCGCATGCGTCGCCTCGTAGACCGTGCCCATGCCGCCCTCGCTCACCAGGCGCATCAACCGATACGTGCCGTCGAGCGTCTGCCCCTCCGAAACCACCGCACCCTCCCTTGCCGACAATGAAAATTAATGACGGTCGGGGCGACCACCATGCCTTTCGTACGGCTTGTTTCGTACGGGTCGACCACTAGCTTCCAGGTAGATGCCTGTTGTTCTGATAGTCGATGACGACGCCGATACGCGGGTCGCGCTCGCGGACCTCCTGGAGGATGCCGGCTACGACGTCCTGTGCGCCGCCAACGGGCGCGAGGCGCTGGTGCGCCTCAGCGTCAGCGGGGTGCACTGCGATCTGATCCTGCTCGACCTGCTGATGCCCGTCATGAACGGCTGGGACTTCCGGCAGCGCCAGCGCGCGACGCCGGAGATCGCCAACATCCCGGTGCTGCTGATGTCGGCCGGCGCTCACCTCGCGGTGGTCCGCGACGAGCTGAAGGCCGACGGTTCGATGACGAAGCCGGTCGACGAGCTCGATCTCCTCAAGCTCGTCAAGCGGCATTCACGCGAGCCCAACTGACGCCGGAGTCCGCCGTGACCCGCGGCCTGCGCGCTATCGGCCGCCGCCACCGTCGTTCGAGATGGGCATGGCCGTGACCGATTCGCACGACGCCGTGCAGGTGTCGAGGTCGGTCCTGCACACCGTCCTGCACGCGTCGTCGGTGCACTTCTGGAGGCAGGTATTGTCGGCGTCGTCGCACTTCACCTGGCAGTTGCTGCTGACGCGGTTGTCCTCGCAGGCGCCGTAGAGTCCTGCGCCCGCGCCCAGCAGCGCCGCGCAGAAAAAGAGAGCCCGTTTGGTCATCGCCCGCCTCCTCTTGTCATGCGGCGATACGCAAGGCAGGTGCCAGTCGCGGCTCCGACCGGACAGCGCGACCGATGACCAACGTTTCTCGGCCACGCAACTTCATCGCGGTTGCGTCCCGGTAACGGGAGGTCGTCGCCGCGTTACGGTGCGTGCGATACTCGCGGCGTGGAGCCGAGCCGGACACGGGATGGACGGCGCGGCGGCGCTTGGATCGTTGCGATCGTCCAGGTCGTCGTGATTGGATTCGCCGTCGTCACAGGCGGCGCGGGCTGGTGGTTCTACTGGCGCACGAAGGACCGCCCCCAGCTGGAGGTCACGACCGTTCCCCCCGATGCGACCGTGCTCATCGACGGCCGACCGCTGCGCGGCCGTTCGCCGTTCTTGACGCGCGCGACGCGCGGCCCCCACACGCTGACGGTGGAGCGCGACGGTTACGTTCGCATCGAGCGGTCCATCCAGGTCTCCCCGGCCCGGCCGGATCGGCCGGTTCGCCAGACGGTGGTCCTGCTGCCGGCCCACTGATGGTATGCAAGGCGCGATGAATCCATCGACCACTCCCAAGAAGCGTTCGCTGATGCCGTCGGGGAAGCTGCGGCGATCGCTGCGCGGGCACGGGCACGCGCTGTCGGCGATCGTGCAAGTTGGCAAGAACGGTGTGACACCGGCCGTGCTCAAGCAGGTCGAGCAAGCGCTGGCCGACCACGAGCTGGTGAAGGTGAAGGTCGACGCCGACAGCCCCGACGATCGTTTCGCCGCCGCCGATCAGCTGGCGGCGCAACCCGGCGTCAACGTCGTCCAGGTCCTGGGGCGCGCGATCCTGATCTACAAGCGGCATCCGCATCAGCCGCGGTACGAGGGGAAGGCGGCCGAGGCGAAGCGAGCGGCGAAGGCGGCGGCGAAGAGCGCTTCGCCCCCGACACGAATGTCGCGATCGCGCTGAGAACGCGCAGGCGGGTGCGCCCAAAGCCCCGTCGCGGCGGGTTCTTGCGCGTGGGAATACGATTTGCAACCTCGTGTGGCAAATGCTGACGACGACCAGGTCGATCAAGATGCTTGCGGCGATCATTCTCGCGCTTCCGCTTGCCGCCTGCTCATCGGGCGGCGGCGCCAATGCGGGCCCGGACGGGGGCATGGACTCAGGCAGGATCTACACGCTGACGTTCACCTGCGGGCCGACGGGGAGTTCGGAATGTCCCGCCGGAGAGCCGTGTCCCGAAGTGCCGCTGTCGTCGACGAGCTGCGGAGACCTTCCCGCGATCGCAGGCCGTCCCGGATTCACGCCCGACCACGAAGCAATCCCGCAATCGACCGGCCGTCCGGTCGGTTGCAGCGCCGCTCTGCCGTACGAGAACCCGTACTACGAAGGCGAGCAACAGACTTGCGCCTGCATGGACCTCGGCGGGATCAAGTGGGTCTGCGCCCTCTGACCTAGCCTAGAGGCAGTCGACGCAGATCTGGCAGCTCGTCGTGCACGGCTGACCGTCCGTCCCGTTCTGCGGGCCGAGATCGCATTGCTCGCCGTTCTCGACGTCGGGGTGACCGTCGCCGCAGAAGTGGGGGAGCTTGCAGAACGCGGTGCAACCTCCCGTGTTGCCGTAGCGCGCGCGGTTCTGCGCGACGCCGAAGTCGCAATCCTCCGGGCCGTTGCGCACGCCGTCGCCGCAGGAGGGCCCCCACCGACAGGCGGTCGTGCAACCGTCGTAGACGTTGTCGTTGTTCTGGATCCCGAAGTCGCACTCCTCGGAGCCTTGCAGCGAACCGTCGCCGCACAGGCCCAGCGTCGGCTCGAGCTCGCAGAATTCGTTGCAGCCGTCGCCCGCGGTCGCATTGCCGTCGTCGCAGCTCTCGGGCGCGAGGACGCGACCGTCGCCGCAGATCGGCGCGCAGCGCCGCCCCATCACCGGGCAACGCCAGCCGGGCTCGATGGTCACGCAGTCCCCGGAGCAGCCGTCGCCCGGGTCGGAGTTCCCGTCGTCGCACGTCTCGCGCGCTTCGAGCCGGCCGTTGCCGCAAACATTCGTCGCGCAGGACCTGCCGGTTCCGCACCTGCCGCACGATTCGTAGCACTCGATCTGGCAGATGGCGCTGCAGCCGTCGCCCTGAACCTTGTTGGCGTCTTCGCACTCCTCGGCCGGATCGAGGCGGCCGTTACCGCAAAGGGTCGGTTCCGTCGTGATGATGGTGTGGATTTCGGGTCGCGCGTCGGTGCTGCCCGCGGCGCCGCCGTTGCCGGTCTGGATGATACCGGTGCCAGCGTCGGGATCGAGCGACCGCGCGCCGCACGCGATCGCGGTCGCAGCGAACAAGATAGGCAGCAAGCGAAGCCAGGACATCACGCCTCCGGCGATAGAGGACCAGGTTAACACGGGCCCTCACCCCGACCCTCTCCCGCAAGCGGGAGAGCGAGGTCAGATCAGATCCCCTCTCCCGTCTTCGGGAGAGGGTTAGGGTGAGGGTCCGGCGCGGATCCTTATCCCCTCTCCCGTCTTCGGGAGAGGGTTAGGGTGAGGGTCCGGCGTCGGCTTCGTTCAGTCGCAGGTGGCGGCTGAAACTGTGCGGTGGTGGACGCCGCCGGGGTAGTCGGTGAGGTAGCGGGTGCGGGCGCGGGTGCAGCGCGCGCGGTCGTGGGCGGCGGCGCTGGCCGCGACCAGGCGCGCCAGCGCGTCCTCGCGCAGCTCGGCGCCGGGCGCGAGCGCGACCGCCTGCTCCAGCGCCTGCACGGCGCCGGGCATGTCGTTCAGGCGATCCATGCGCAGGCGTCCGAGCTCGAACGCCGCGAGGCCGGCGCGCGGATCGCGCGGGTGGCTCACCAGCAGCGCCTGGTACGTCCGCGCCGCCTCCGCGATGTGGCCCGCGCGCCACTGCCCGCGCGCCTGCTCGAACAGCTCGCGCGCATCGGCGGCGGGACGCGCGCCGTGCGCCGCGTGCGGCTTGCCGGCGGGCGCGGGCGCGATCGGTTCGGCTTCTACCTCGGGCGCCGTCTCCGGCTCCGGCGCAGCCAGCGCCTCGGTCTTCGTCACCTGCGACCAGCTGTGGCCCGCCTCGACGCGCACGACCTCGGCGCCAGGGCCCGCCGCGCGCACCTCGACGACGCCGCGCTCGACCCGCACCTCGACGCGCCGGCCCGCCTCCGCCTCCTCGTTCGCGACCGAGAACCGCGTACCAACGACGCGCACCTCGACGCCGCCCGCCGCGACCACGAACGACCGGCCCTCGCGGTGCGTGACGTCGCACGCGATACGGCCGCGCGCCACCACCAGCTTCAACGCCGATGGCGTGCGATCGCCGACCTCGACGCGCGAGCGCGGCTCGACCTTCAGGCTGGATCCGTCGACCAGCGTCACCGACAGCGCGTCGGCGGCGGTCTCGAGCTGCGCGCCCTCCCACGCCGACGCGACCGTCCCCTGCTTGGCGGGATCATTCCCGCGCGTCACGACGATCGCCACCGCCGCCGCGCCCACGCACAGCGCCGCGCCCGCCCACACCCAACCGCGCGCGCGCCGCGGCCCACCCAGCCGCGCCGACACCCCGCCCCACAGCCGGTCCACCCGTTCTTCCGACAGGTCGACCCGCACGTGATGCGCCAGCCTCTCGTTATCGTGATCGTTCAAGCTGCTCCTCCGCCGTTTTCAGCCGCCGTTTCACCGTCGATTGCGACAATCCCATGCGACGCGCGATCTCCGGCACGTCCAGCCCGTCCACCCGCCGCAGGATCAACGCCACCCGCGCCTGCGCCGGCAGCGCCGAGACCACCGCGTACACGCGTCGCAGTTCGACCGCGACGTCCCCCGGCACCGACGGCGCCGCGATCGCGTCGGCGTCGATCTCCTCCGGCACGCGCAGCCCCAGGCGCGACAGCAGGCGCCGCCGCCGCAGCCGCTTGCCCACGGCGCGCACGACGATCGATCCCAGCCACGCGGCGAACGCCTGCGGGTTGTCCAGCGACGACAGCCGGTTCAGCGCCGAGACGAAGCAGTCCTGGACCAGATCGTCGACCTCGTTGTCCTGCGGGAGCAGCCGGTGCGCCAGCCCCAACGCCATGCGGGCGTGACGCCGGAACAGCGCCTCCTGCGCCCACGGTTCGCCGGCGCGCGCCGCCGCGACCAGCGCGGCGTCGGTCGGGCCGGCGCCCGATCTCGTGGGCAATCTGCTGATCACGCCCATCGTTTTCCTGCCGTCCGCGTGCCTGGCTTATATGGCCGATTGCCCCACATCGCATGACTTCGTAACCAGTCCTAACCAGTAAGAGCCGCGACCCCCGTCAGGCGGTCCACCGCTCCCGGAACAGCGCGGTATGTGCGGTAACTACCGCTATTCGTTGTCGACGGCCTGCTTCGGCGACGACGCGGGCTTGGCGGGCTTTTCGGGCTTCTCGGGCTCGGCCGGGGGAAGGTCGACCTGGGGCGCCGCGGGCGCTTCCTTGGCGGCCGCTGGAGGGGGGGCCTTCGCCGCCTCCTTGGGCGTCTGGTTCGAGGCCGTCTTCGCCCCGCCGCCCGACGCCTTCGCGGCTTCCTTGGCGCCGGCCTTCTCCTTGTCCTTGCTGCCCTTCCCGTCCGGGATCTTGATCGCCGCCGCCGCCGCCTCGGCCTCCGCCGCCTCCTTCTCCTTCTCCTTGGCGTCGATCTCTTTCTGCTGCGCGACCGCCTCGGCCTTCATCGCCTCGATCTCTTCGAACACGGGCTTGGTCTTGGGCGAGCACGTCTGCGGCTTGAAGCCGCTGGCGTTGAACTTGTGCGAGACCTTCGCGTCGCCGTTCGGCGTCTCGATCTCGATCTCCAGCTTGTGGCTGCCCTTCTTCTTGGTCGAGCAGAACGACAGCACGTAGCGGCCGTCCGCCAGGCTGACCAGCTTCTGGTTGATCTCCTCGAAGCCTTTCTTGAACGCCTTGGGATCGTTCGACAGGTACGTCCCGGTCTTGCCGAGCATCGTCAGCTCCTGCCGATCGATCTTCTCGCCGACGCCGATCAAGTAGATCTGGACGTTCGTCCCCTTCAGCTTCTCCTTCATCTGCTCGATGCCGACGGTGTGCGCCAGCTCGCCGCGGTCAGTGAACACGACCAGCGTCGCCTGCTTCTCGCTGACGGCGGTGGCGGCCAGCTTCTCTTCCAGCGCCGAGATCCCCTGGTAGACCGCGCCGTACAGATTCGAGTTGCGGTTGCGCGGGCGGAACTTGCGGATCCCCTCGGCGAGGTTGCGGAACTGCTCCTTCCCGGCGCCGAAGGCGAGGAAGGGCGCGACCTCGTCGTTGCCGTCGAAGACGTTGACCGCGACCTCCTGGCGTTCGTTGAGATCCGCCGCGAAGTGCGTGACCGTCTCGGCGAGATCGGACAGGTACTCCGAGTCCGCCATCGGCCCGCTCAGATCGACCTGGATGATCGTGAAGTTCGCGCTGACGACGTCCGCATCGAGCAGAGCGCGCTTGCCCTTCTTGGGCGGGACCAGCTTGCCGTCCTCGTAGACCTTGAAGTCTTTCTCGACCAGACCGGGGACGGGCTTCCCGTTGTTGCGAACGTCCAGATAGAACGCGAGGTTGCCTGTCTTCTGGGTGGCGACGGCGACCTTCGTGACCTTCAACGTCCCCGAATTTCCGCAGCCCAAACCCACGCCCAAACCGGCAAGGGCGGCGAACAACACGGGCCCACGCAGCGCTCCGATAGCCTTCTGGAACACGGGCACGGAGCATACACCGACCGGGCGGCCGGTCGAGTCCCGGAAGCGTCTTGAGTCGCGAAACTCAAGCGTATCCTGACGACCTGCGCCGAGACCGGCTGGCTTCCCGCGTCGCAATGCCGCGGCTAGCCGGGGGGGAACACGTACTCGGTCGTCTGGCGGTACGTCTCGCCCGGTTGTAGGCGGGCCGACGGAAATTCTGGCCGGTTTGGCGAATCCGGAAATCGTTGCGCCTCCAGGCAGAACCCGGTTCGCGCGGCGTAGCGCGCGCCCCGCTTGCCGGCGACGCCGCCCAGGTGGTTGCCGACGTAAAGCTGCACGCCCGGCTCGGTCGACCGCACCACCATCCGCCGGCCCGATTCCGGCTCCAGCACCTCGGCGATCGTGCGCAGCGATCCGTCCCAGCCGTCGACCGCGAAGCAATGGTCGTAGCCGGAGCCGTGCCGCAGCTGCTCGTCGTCGGCGGCGATGCGCGCGCCGATCGGCGCGGGCGCCAGAAAATCGAAAGGCGTTCCGCGCACGGCCCGCGGCGGCCCGGTCGGAATGCCGTGCGGATCGATGGGAAGGAAGCGCGACGCGGACAGGCGCAGGTGATGGTCGAGGATGCTGCCGCCCGCGTGCCCGGCGAGGTTGAAGTACGAGTGCTGCGTCAGGTTCACGACCGTGGGCCGATCGGTGCGCGCCGTGTAGTCGACACGCAACGCGCGCTCGCGCGTCAGCGTGTAGACGGCGTCGACCTCGACGGTGCCCGGGTAACCTTCCTCGCCGTCGCGGCTCACGTGCCGCAGCGCCAGCCTGGGTTCGGCGCCGTCGCTGGCGGCGGTCACCGTCCACGGAACGGTGTGGAATCCGCCCGGACCGCCGTGCAGGTGGTTGGCCCCGTCGTTCTTGGCGAGCTGGAAGACGCGATCGCCGACGGGCAGCTGGCCGCGCGCGATCCGGTTGCCGTAGCGGCCGATCAGCGCGCCCAGGAACGGCGCGTTGTCGAGATAGCCGGCCGGCTCGTCGAAGCCGAGCACGACGTCGACGGCGCGGCCTTCACCATCGGGCACCTCCAGCGTCATCACCGCGCCGCCCAGCGTGAGGATGCGGGCGCGGATTCCGTCGGGCTGGTGCAGGGTGTAAAGATCGACGGGCTGCTCGATCCCCGGCAGAGCGACGGTGGCCTTATCAATAGGCATGGAACTTAACTATTCCCGGTACCACGCCCCCTGGGCCTCAGGCGAGGAACTTTTGTCGAAAAAGTACCGTGCCAGGCGCAGACCTCGCAGGGCCGCGAGATCGCCAGGTCGCGTCGCTACTCTTCTGGCGGCTGGAAGCCGATAGGCTGCGGACTCTGGACTTCTGGCGCCATCAACTCCCGAATTGCCTCGAAGATCTGTTTGAACCGCTGATCGTGGTCGTCGTACCGTCGCTCGAGTGCGTCGAGCCTTTCGGCCAGGTCGCTATTCTGGCCAATGAGCGCTCGCATGCGTACGAAGGCCCGCATGATTTCCACATTCACCTGCACCGCACGCTCGCTGCGAAGGACGCTCGACAGCATGGCGACACCCTGCTCGGTGAATGCGAACGGTGCGAACTTTCGATGCTGTCCCCGTCCTTTCTTTAAGGTCACAATCTGTGACCTTAAAGAAGTGCGCTCCTCGGACGTGACGCGAAACATGAAATCCTCGGGAAAACGACGACTGTTCCGCCGCACGGCCTGGTTCAAGGCCTTCACCTCGACGCCATAAAGTTCGGCCAAGTCGTGGTCCAACATGACCCGCTGGGCCCGCAAGACCACTATCCGGCGACTGATCTCCTCAGTCGGAACGAGGACACGCCTCGACGACAAATCGGGTGACACAGCCCCGTTTCGGCTCGCAACGATACTTGTTGCGAGGCGCCCGATCGGAGCTCGAAGCGTACCTCGCGCGCCAGCGCGGCCGTCCGATGGAGAGGGGATGCGGCCGCGCCGCGCGCGAGATACGTGTGTGACCTGCACGAGAATGCGCGCCGGAACTACCGTTCGATCAAGCCCGAAGGCTTGAACGAATTGACGCGACTTAACCTCTTCGAGCAGGTCACACGTCGTGTGCCTTCAGCACGGAACGTGCCACGCAAAAGGCCCCGTCGGACGCGGGCCGGCGCTGCACGATCTGGCCGTTTTCGGCCAAGATGCGCTGCACACCGGCCGTTTTCGGCCACTTTTGTGCCACGACGTCCCGCGACCGGTCGTGGCCGCCCCGAACGTTCGTGCGGCTTTTACAGCCGTCTGCTGATCGCCTTGCGGTGCATTCCGAGCAGCCGGGCCGCGCCACTCTTGTTCCCGTCCGACAGCCGGACCGCCTCGGCGACCAGCGCCTCCTCGACAGCTTCCAGCTTGTTCTCGATCGGAAGCCGCAAGATCTTCTGGGCGATATTCTGAAGGGCGTCCGCGTTGGTGTTCGACGCGGGCGATTCCGAGATGAACGGGCCGAGCGCGTCGGGCGTGATCAGATCGTCGTCGGCGAACGCCGCCACGCGGTCGACCAGGTTGCGAAGCTGGCGGATGTGGCCGGGCCACGCCGCGCCCACCAGGATGTCCAGCGCCGCCTCGGAGAATCGCAGCGGCCGTTTCTGACCGCGGCAGAAGTGCGCCACCAGCGCCGGAATGTCCTCGCGCCGCTCGCCAAGCGGCGGGACGCGCACCGCGAGGACGTTGAGTCGATAGAAGAGATCCTCGCGGAACGATCCGTTGCGCACGCGCTCGGCGAGATCCGCGTGCGTCGCTGCGACCACGCGTCCCTCGAAGCGGCCCTGTGCGGTCGATCCGACGGGGCGAAAGACGCCGGTCTCGAGAATGCGCAGCAGCTTCGACTGCAGCGCGGCCGGCAGCTCGGCGACCTCGTCGAGGAACAGCGTGCCCTGCTTGACCTGCGCCAGGTACCCCTGCTGCTCGCGCTCGGCGCCGGTGAACGCGCCCTTCGCGTGACCGAACAGCTGCGACTCCATCAGCGCTTCGGGGATGGCGCCGCAGTTGACGTCCAGCAGTGGATGGTCGGGATGCGGCCCCAGCGTGTGCAGCGCCTCGACGACCAGCTCCTTGCCCGATCCAGTCGGTCCGGTGACCAGCACGGGGCGATCGGACAGCGCGGCCCGCCGGATGGTCTCGCGCAGCAGCTCCATCGCCGGCGACACGCCGACGAGGCGGCCCGTCACCGGCTCGGTGGCGGGCTGGCGCGCGCGCAGCTCGCTGACCTCGTGCTCCAGGCGGCGGCGCGCGCGCAGCGCGGTCAACACGGGCAGCACCAGCTCGTCGCAGAGATCGTCCTTCAGGATGTAGTCGTAGGCGCCCACCCGCATCGCCTGCCTGATCTCGGCGACCTCCTGATACGCGGTGACGATGATCGGCACGATCGTCGT
>Ga0207701_10004622_pt1 | contig 13942 bp, 13 predicted proteins | sample KBSSwiSSwithPhiX_FD_184294 | JGI IMG/M metagenome (GOLD analysis project Ga0207701, IMG submission 184294) | Switchgrass rhizosphere bulk soil microbial communities from Kellogg Biological Station, Michigan, USA, with PhiX - S5 (SPAdes) (version 2) | ecosystem: Environmental > Terrestrial >... | reverse complement strand
GGCGCTGATCGCGTTGACCACTAAAGGCGAAACGGTCGACGAGCTTGCAGGCATGGCTGAAGCCATGCGCGAACGCGCAACTCCTTTGCATTCGCGCCACGAGCGCTTCATCGACACGGCGGGAACGGGTTCGAGTGCGGCCAAACGGTTCAATGTGTCAACAGCCGCAGCGTTCGTTATCGCGGGTGCCGGTTTGCCTGTGGCGAAGCACGGTGCGCGCTCTGCCTCCTCGACCTCGGGAAGCGCCGACGTTCTGGAAGCGCTCGGTGTGAACACGGCCGGGGCTCCGGAAATCGTGGAGCGTTGTCTTAATGATCACGGAATTTGTTTTATTTTTGCGCCACTTTTCCATCGTGCCACCGCTCGTGTCGCGCAGGTCCGCCGGAATTTAGGTGTCCATACCACGTTCAATTTGCTCGGTCCCCTAACAAATCCAGCACGTGCGCCCTTTCAACTTGTAGGCGTGTGGGATCATTCGCTTGTTGAGCGGGTCGCATCTGCGCTCGCGCTTCTCGGCTTGAAACAAGCGTGGGTCGTTCACGGCGCCGACGGGCTGGATGAAGTAACGATCACAGGCGAGACCTTTGTCGCGGCGTGCTCGGCGGGAAATGGTGTGAAGACGTTTACAATTTCGCCCGAGGACTTCGGACTGCAGCGCCGACCGGTTGCTCAACGCCGCGAAGGCCCAATCGAGAATGCACGAGTGACCCGCGCAATTTTAGACGGCGAAGAAAATAGCGATTTTGCTGTGGCTCGTGACCTGGTCGTCATAAACGCTGCTGCAGCGCTGTATCTCGCGGACGTGGCGAACGATTTCCAAACTGCAACAGCAATGGCGCGTGAAAGCATCGACAGTAGACAAGCGGCATCGAAGCTGGACGCGCTGATTCGCGAAACAAATCGGAGCTGATGATGACCTCTATTCTCTCTGAAATTCTTGATCGAAAACGCGAGGTCGTAGCGCGACTTCGAGCCGATCCGGCGGCGCGAGATTTCCGCGACCGCGCATTGGCCATCCGGGCAAACGCGACGCCGCGCCGACTGTTGCAAGTGCTCGTGCCATCGGCCCGAGGGCGGGCCGTCTCCAAATCGCGCGCCACCTGGAGCCGGCCCGCCCTCGGGCCGATTGCGGCGCGGCTAAACATCATTGCAGAATTTAAACGCCGCTCGCCATCGGCTGGCATGATCCGCAGTGATCTGTCCGCGACCGACATCGCCACCCGTTACGATCGCGGTGGCGCTTGTGCCATCTCGGTCCTGACAGACGAACAACACTTTGGCGGTTCGATTCTCGATCTTGGCGCGATTCGCGAGAGCACGTCTCTTCCGCTCTTGCGTAAAGATTTTATCATCGACGAAATCCAGATCTACGAAGCGGCTGCTGTCGGTGCGGATGCTGTGTTGTTGATCGCAGCAGCTCTTGACGACGCTGCGCTAGCAAAACTGCGCGCAACCACGGAGGAGGAACTCGGGCTCGATGCAGTGATCGAAGTGCACACGTCTGAAGAGCTGCGTCGCGCCGTGAGAGCTGGCGCGAGAATCATCGGCGTCAACAATCGCGATCTCAGGACGTTTCGAACTTCATTGGAGACGAGCGAGCGCTTGATCGCCGAAGCTTCTCGAGATCGAATCATGATCTCCGAGAGTGGATTGAAACGCGCAGAGGATTTACGTCATCTTCAGACGCTTGGCTTCCACGGTTTTCTCATCGGCGAGGCCCTAATGCGCGCGAGCGATCCTGAAGCGGCCTTGCGCGATTTCATCGACGGGACAATCGGCAAATCGCAGAGATGACGACGACATCACGGCGAACCAACGATAGGAAAATTGTAGGGCGTCTGTGTCAGACGCCATGGCGTTTCACAGAAACGCCCTACAACTTCTGATGAACCGGGTACAGATCAAAATCTGCGGCGTTACAAACGCGAACGATGCCCGCGCATGCGTCGAACTCGGCTCCGACATGATTGGCTTCAACTTTTATCCGGCGAGCCCGCGCTATATCGAGCCTGCTATCGTCCGCAGAATTGGGGACGCGCTCCCATTGCACACTTGCGCCGTGGGCGTTTTCGTCGATGCGGATCCGAGAGAAATTCGCGAGCTCGCCAATACTGCCGGCGTTCGGTGCGTCCAATTGCATGGACAGATAACGCCTGAGTCGTGCAACGAATTAGCTGGAGAATTTCGTGTGATTCGCGCTCTCTCGGCTGACACGCGATTTGAGCCAGAACGCGCAGCAGCATTCCCACATTGCGATGTGCTCATCGATGCGTACCACCCCGTGCTTCGGGGCGGCACAGGGCAGACGTGCGATTGGTCCGCTGCGCGAGCTGCAACGCGTTACACGCGGTTTCTGATTCTCTCCGGCGGATTGAACGCTCAAAATGTTGATCGAGCGATTGCGGCGGTGACGCCCCACGCGGTCGACGTTTGCAGCGGGGTAGAAAGCGAGCCCGGCGTAAAAGATCACAAGGCCATCAGAGATCTCATTGCTGCCGTGCGCGCGGCCGGCCGCTCGTTTAGCACAAGACCAACGTAGAACAATGTCGAAATTCCCAGGACAATCGTTGCTCATGCTCTTAGAGCAATACTCGAACATCGAGGTTGCTGTAGAGTGCGCTATCCTCAGCGCATGGGTATCGGAGACGCTAACATCTCATGCATTATCCGCTGAGGACAGCGGACGCTACAGCCGCGCTTTTCCACAAAACGGCGCTTTCAAACTCTAATAACAGTTCTGATGCAACAACTGTCCATCTCGAGCGAACCCGACGAACACGGCCATTGGGGTAAGTTCGGTGGCCGCTACGTTCCGGAAACCTTAGTCGCGCCGCTCGAGGAGTTGACGACTGAATTCATGCGTGCTCGAGGCGACCCGGAGTTTACGTGCGAACTCAATGTGCTGCTGCGCAATTACGCTGGCCGGCCGACGCCGTTGTTTCACGCGCAACGGTTGACTGCGCATGCCAGTGGCGCACAAATCTATCTGAAGCGCGAAGACCTTCTGCATACAGGCGCGCACAAAATTAATAACGCCCTGGGCCAGGCGCTGCTGGCGCGACGGATGGGCAAAGCCCGTGTCATTGCAGAGACGGGAGCGGGACAGCACGGCGTCGCGACCGCAACGGTCTGCGCACTCTTTGGATTGCGCTGCGTGATCTACATGGGCGCGGAAGATGCACGGCGACAAGCCCTGAACGTTTTTCGAATGCGATTGCTTGGTGCCGAAGTAAGAACTGTCAACGCGGGCACACGCACGCTAAAGGACGCGATCAACGAGGCGCTACGCGATTGGGTGACGAACATCAATGACACTTACTACTTGTTAGGCAGCGCGCTTGGACCGCACCCGTATCCGCTGATGGTCCGCGATTTCCAAAGCGTGATCGGGCGCGAAGCACGCGAACAAATTTTGTCCGCGACAGGGAAATTGCCTCGTGCGTTGGTCGCATGCGTCGGTGGAGGATCGAATGCGATCGGGTTGTTCCATCCATTCATCGGAGATGAAGGCGTGCGATTGATCGGTGTCGAGGCGGGAGGTTGCGGTGATTCGTTAGGCAAACACGCTGCGAGGTTTCACAGCGGAAAAAAAAGCGGCGGCGGGCGCATCGGCGTTCTTCAGGGAACAATGTCTTATGTCCTCCAGGACAAGAACGGTCAGATTGCTACAACGCATTCCATCTCGGCTGGTCTCGATTACTCGGCAATCGGGCCCGAGCACGCGTTTCTTCACGACAGCGGGCGAGCCGAATATACGCAGGCGAGCGACGCAGAAGCGCTCGAAGGGCTTCGACTCTGCGCAAAACTGGAAGGCATCATTCCTGCCTTGGAAACGGCTCACGCCATTCCGTGCGCGATTCGCGTCGCGAGCGAACTTCCACGCGACGACGCAATCATCGTGAATCTCTCCGGGCGCGGCGACAAGGACGTTCAGCTCGTTGCTGAGTTGCAAGTTTAATGAGCCGAATTCGAGAAAAATTCCGCGAACTGAAGCGCTCAGGACGCGGCGGTTTCATCCCATTCATCACCGCAGGCGATCCTGATCTTGCAACTACTGAGCGCTTGTTAATCGAGCTCGCGAAGGCGGGAGCGGACATCATCGAGTTGGGCGTGCCGTTCAGCGATCCTGTTGCGGATGGGGAAGTGATTCAGCGCGCATCTGAACGAGCGCTATGCAATGGCGTGACGGTGCACGACGCGCTCACTTGCACGAGGAACGTCCGGCAGCACATCGATGTACCCATCGTCCTCTTCAGTTATTTCAATCCGCTCCTGCAATTCGGCATGGAACCATTCGCCTCGGCGGCGAGAGAGGCAGGGATCGCCGCCGTGCTCGTAACAGATCTGATTCCCGAAGAAGCAGCGACGTGGACGCAGACGCTGCTTGGACAGGGACTCGATCCGATCTTTTTAGTCGCCCCAACCACTTCACACCAACGGCTCGCGCGCATCGCGCAACAAGCGCGCGGATTCGTCTACGCAATTTCGCGCGCTGGCGTGACAGGAGCGCGCGATCAAATGACGCGGGATGCTGAAGCTTTAGTCACACGCATGCGCGCCGTCAGCGATTTGCCCGTTGCAGTCGGATTCGGAATCTCGACCGCGGAACAAGTTCGCGCCGTATGGCGTTTTGCAGACGCTGCAGTTGTCGGCAGCGCGATTGTGAGACAAATCGAAAAGCTTGGCCATTCTCCGGACCTCGTGAAGCGCGCCGGAGAATTTGTGCGATCGCTGCTTCCGCAGATGTGATTATTTGTTTTTGAAAAACGCGAGGAGGCCTGAAATGCCGAGCACGACTACAGCCGCGGCTATCCAGGCGCGATGTTCGCTCGTCCACAATTGCGGACTCCAGTCGGTGGCGCGGGCATCAAATGCGCCGTGCGCGCCATGATCGCCGGGAACCGGCTGCCATAAATTGTCGGGTCGATTTGGATCTTCCGCGCCATCGTGTTGCTGCGAATCATATCCAGTGCGGGCCAGGTAACGATCCAGTAAGCTGGGCGCAATTTTGTTCGCCACGATGGCTTCGACCGTCGGCAGACCGACAAGAAACTCGCGCCGGGGATTGTGCGCAGCGAAGTAAATCGCTTCCGCAGCGACTTCAGGCTGAAAAATCGGCGGCACCGGCTGGGCTTTGCGTGGCAACCGGCTTTTGACCCAGCCGAATTGCGGAGTGTTGAGCGCGGGCATGTGCACCATCGTGAGCTTCATGTTGCTGTTGTCGTGGAGGAGTTCGCACCAAAGCGAATCGCAAAAACCCTGGACGGCGTGCTTGGCTGCGCAATAGGCGGCCTGCAACGGAATGCCGCGGTACGCCAGCGCGCTACCAACCTGCACGATGACTCCGTGGTCGCGGGGGAGCATTCGTTTCAGCGCAGCGAGTGTCCCGTAAACGTAGCCGAGGTAAGTCACCTCGGTCACGCGTCGAAACTCATCCGCCGTCATTTCCTTGATCGGCGAGAAGACTGAGGTCATCGCGTTGTTGATCCAGATGTCGATGTGACCGAGTTCCGCTTCGACCTGGGCGGCCGCTGATTCGACCTGCTCTGCATGAGCAACGTCGATTGGAATCACGAGCGCTTCGCCTCCCAGAGCTTCTACTTCGCGGCACGCGGCTGTTAATCCATCAATTCCTCTCGCGAGCAGAGCGATTCGCGCACCATGACGGGCAAACTTTCTCGCGGTTGCGCGGCCTACGCCGGCTGACGCGCCTGTGATTACAACAACTCCCGGTGCGCGATTCATAAGACTGTAGGGAAGCTGTCAGCTTCCCCTACAGAAGAAGCTCCGCTGATTACGAGAACTTCAGGTCCGTGACTCACTCAAGGTTTAGTCTTCCTTCATTTTGGCGTAGGCGCGGTGGAGAAAGTCCGAGGCGGTTACGCTTACCAAAATCCCAGCGAAAAACCTCGTCACCCGCGGAGCGAAAACGAAACCCATCGCAAGCGCCGTGGCGCACCAGGGCGCCATGCAATATGGACACGAAACCAAATGACCGATGCCGCGTTGGAATCCGTGGCCGCGTGGTTCTTCTTCCACTTCGCCCGCGCCGGCACTGCGGATGTAGCAGACAAACGGCGCGCGCAGAATGCCGGTGATTCTGTCCTTGGCGACGATGCGGCTCAGCTTGTGCGTGGCTATTCCAAGCAGTGCCAGATCCAGCAAACTAAATTTTCGGGGCAGACGGTCGTGCTGAACGGCAATTCCTGTTAGAACAGCCGCACTGGTCAGAAAAAAGCCGAGTAGCGTTGCGTATTCCGCGAGCAATTGTTCTTCGCACTCCTCCTTTTCGGATGTCTTAGCGCCGTACTCGTCGATCGAAAAGTTGGCTTCAGTTTCCTGTGGCTGTGTTCGCTCCATAGAAATGAATCGAAAGAGTCTGCTCCTTTGCGCGTGGAACGCAGGCGAACGCATGGGCTCATTTCTTATGAGATGACACCAGGTATACGGCAGCGCCGAGCAATCCCCAGGAAGCTTGGATAACGAAGCCGAGCGAGGCAGTGACAGCTGAAATTGCTGCCGGAACATGCGCCAGATTCCCAAGCAATTCCTGAAATAGGGTCTCGCGCACACCGACTCCACCAAATGAAATTGGTAATGCTGTGACTGTATTTACCAGCGGCATGATCGAGAGCATATCGGTTACACTTAAACTGGCGCTGCGTGTTCCGTGAAGAGATTGCGCGGCACAGTAGAAGCTCAGGTAATAGACGATGTGCGCAACAACTGTAATTGCGAATGCGACGCTCATTACGCCTAAATGCGAGCCATAAAGCTGGAGCGCTTTACCGGACTCAGCGATCGCAGACCGAAACGGCATTCGTTTCGGAAGCCTGCGTAGCAAACCGAAATGAACAGCGCCGAACAACAGCAGAACGGAAACAGATCCAACACCGAGCAAAGCCAGCACAAGATAGACGATATGAAGCGTCGCGCCCGAACGGCTCAACCAACGAAATCGCACGGCTATGCTCAGCCCCGCCAGAAACAAGACCGACAACATGCCGAGGATGCGATCCATGGCAACCGAGAGCGTGGCGCGCGTTTTCTGGCGCGGCGCGCACTTGAAAACAAAGTAAAGACGAACGGCATCGCCTGCGACGAGACCGGGTAAAAACATGTTGAAGAACAAGCCGATCATGACGATCGCGAAAGTGCGCAGCCAGTGCAGCGTAATTCCCTGAATGCGCAGCAACATTTGCCAGCGTACCGTCGCAATCACTTCGACCACGCTATAGGAAAGCCAACCGAACAGTATCCAGGTTCGATCGGCATGTCGCAGAGCATCCGCGATCTCTGCTCGCTTTTGCTGGTCATGAAATACATACCAAAGTCCAGCCCCAGTGACCAGCAACTGAAGCAACACGATGCCGACGCGTTTCATACCAGGATTTCATCTTGTATCATGTTGAGCGAAGCGAAACATCTTTGACTCTTTCCGGCAGCCTCATGGGACATTGATCAGAGATTCTTCGCTTCGCTCCGAATGACAACGATGCTTTTGTGAACACGCCAATCGAATACGATGCGATTGTAGTTGGCTCGGGACCGAATGGTCTCGCGGCGGCGATCACCCTGGCTCGCGCGGGATGTTCCGTTGTCGTTTACGAAGCAAACGCGACAATCGGCGGCGGCGCGCGTTCGGCCGAATTAACATTGCCGGGATTTTTGCACGACGTCTGTTCGGCAGTTCATCCACTTGCAGCAGGTTCGCCATTTTTTAAAACGCTGCCGCTGGAACGCTTCGGACTTGAGTGGATTGAGCCTGCAATTCCACTGGCGCATCCAATGGATAACGGCTCCGTTGCCTGTCTCTGCAAAGACATCGATCTTACGGCGGAAAAATTGGGCGAAGATTCGGCCGCGTATCGGCGCCTGATGAAACCGCTGACGCGGGACTGGGAAAATCTAGCGATTGAATTCCTCCAGCCAATGTTGCATTGGCCGCAGCACCCAATAACGCTCGCGCACTTTGGAATCCTGGCGCTTTGCCCGGCCACGTTGTTGGCGAAATTTATCTTCAAAGGCGAACGAGCGCGCGCGCTTTTCGCTGGGATCGCTGCGCACTCGTTTCTGCCACTGGAGACGCCGGTCTCGTCGGCATTCGCGTTGGTGCTTGGGCTTGCGGGACACGCGGTGGGCTGGCCGATTCCACGCGGCGGATCGCAGCAGATTTCGAACGCGCTTGCCGATTATCTGCGCGAGCTAGGCGGGACAATCGAAGTGAATCATCGCATCGAGAATCTTCGCGGCCTGCTGAAATCGCGCGCGATTCTTCTTGATATTTCGGTCTGGGAGTTTTTGCGAATCGCCGGTCAACAAATGCCATCGAGCTATCGCCGCAGACTGGAATCTTTTCGACACGCGCCTGGAATTTTTAAAATCGATTATGCGCTGAGTGAGCCTGTTCCATGGAAAGCAGAAGCCTGCCGTCGCGCAGGCACAATTCATCTCGGCGGCACAATCGATGAAATTGCGGCGGCGGAGCGCGAGGTTGCGCGCGGAAAAATTCCCGAGCGCCTGTTTACGCTGGTCGCGCAACAAAGTTTATTCGACGAAACCCGAGCGCCGGGCGGTCAGCACACGCTGTGGGCGTACTGCCATGTTCCGTTCGGCTGCGGGACGGATATGTCGGATCAAATCGAATCGCAGATCGAGCGATTCGCGCCCGGCTTTCGCGATTGTATTCTCGCGCGCCACAAAATGGGTGCTGCTGCTCTCGAGAAATCGAACCCAAACCTGGCAGGCGGCGATATCAATGGCGGCGCAGCAAATCTAACCCAGTTAATTGCGCGACCAGTCCTTAGTCCGACGCCGTACCGTACGCCATTGCCGGGTGTTTACTTATGTTCAGCATCCACGCCTCCGGGCGGCGGTGTCCACGGAATGTGCGGTTATCACGCTGCGCGCACCGCGTTGCACGATCTTTTCTCTACGCGCAAATCGGCAATGCATTTCAACTCAGGATAGTCCAGTTGATTGAAGATTGCGAAGCGAAGTGCGCTCGGCTCTGCCTGGCTTCCAGGCGCTAATTCAATTTTTTTGCGGCTTTTCCCGCTCCAATGAGCAGTGAGTTTCGAACAATACTAAAAAGGACAACAATCAACATTTAGAATATGAAAACGAAAAAAGTATTCACAATAGCAGCGGTAAGTGTCGGGCTCGCATTCAGCGTAACGACACAAGCGAACGAAAAACACGGAGGACAACCCGTCAAAAGTTCTGATGTCCCTGCTGCAGTGCGATCGGCTGCCCAGGCGCAGGCGCAAGGCGGAAGAATTGTCCGTTGGGAAAAGGAAGGCGCCAACTTTGGAGCAGTCATCGACAAGAACGGCAGACAGATTGGCCTGGAGATGGATGCGAACGGCAAAGTGATCAGCAAGCATAACGAGACCAACGGCGCGCAATACTAAGTCCCGAGCTGGGTCGTGTTACCTTCAAGGCGGTATTAATCGATCGCCGTTTCGGTTGTCGCCAAAGCCGCTGTAGCCACCGCCCTGTGGGCGGTCCTGTTGGTGTGGAACGCGGCGCTGAGTCGACCGGCCACAGGCCGATGGCTATAGGGCGAGCGAGCGCACGGTCGAGTAGATCACTCCGCCGAGCATTGCTCCTACTGCGACCAGAGCAACATCTCGCTTCAGCAACGCGATCAGAAAAAACGCAGCCACCGAGATGCCGACAGTCGGCCAGTCAACAAGCGCTTCGGGAATTAGATCGAGCGACACAACCGCGATAACACCAACAACTGCGGCACTCACACCCGCAAGGAATGCCTGAAGTGCGCGGTTCTCGCGGACCTTTTCGATGTAGTGCGCGCCGGCGAGCACGAATACAAAGGACGGCAAGAACACAAAAAAAGTGGCGATTACCGCGCCAGGGATTCCGCCGGCGATATAACCCACGAAGCTCGTGAACAACATGAACGGCCCCGGCGTTGCTACACTGAGCGCAACGCCATCGAGCAATTGTCCATCGGACAGCCAATGATATTGCGCAACCGCGCCGCGTTGCACGAAAACAAGCGAAGCGTATGCGCCGCCAAAGCTCAGCAGTCCTGTCTTGAAAAACAGCCAGGCGACTTGCAACAAACGCGAATCGCTGAATGGAATCAGCGCACTGGTTCCAACAAGCATCACCGGCAAGCTTGACGCATTCCTTTTTAGCGCCGCAGAGCCGCCCTCCATGATCAAGTTTAGGATTCCAGCTAACAGAAGAATCAGAAGGAAGTTGATTCCCGCAAAACGCATTCCTGCAAATGCAGCAACCAGCAGAAGCGCAAGGAACACATTTCTAATCGAAGCGCGCCCGAGTTTGATAATTCCCGCGGCGATGATCCCGAGCACAGCCGGCTTGAGCACGTAAAGAGCGTCCGTTACCTGATGAAGCCTGCCATAATGAACATACAGCCAACTCAGAACGATCATGACAATAGCGCCGGGCAAAATGAAGGTGAGACCAGCCAATACACCGCCCCATAATTTGCGTTTCAGATAACCAACGTAGATCGCCAGTTGCAGCGCTTCCGGTCCCGGAAGCACGTGGCAGAAAGCCATGATTTTGATGAAGCGATCTTTGGAGAGCCATCCGCGCTTCTCCACCATGTGATTGAACATCATCGTGATCTGCGCTACGGGCCCGCCGATGTTGACGAAACCAAGGAAGAGAAAATAGAGAAACACTTCGCGCCACGACGGCATCCGATCGCCTGAGTGCTCGTCGTCTTGGTTGTTCACGGCTCAAAGCTACACAGCTTGTGCGGCTGTCCTTTGGCCGTCGATCTTCGCGCGATTTCGAGTTATTGTCGCGAAACAAAAAACGTAGCTGGAATCACATTGAGTTCCTCTCGTCGAAGGAACCAGTCATTGAGGAAATACAAACTATGAAACCGACGGTATTTGTTGCTGCAATTTTCACCGCACTAATTGACATCGTTTGCGCGGCGAACTTGGACACGGCGAGAATCGATCAGCTTACCGGGCTCAAGGGTAAGTTGAACGAGAAGGAAGGTGTTTACAAAGTCACTTTCCCTCGCAGCGATGTGAAGATCGTCGTCGACGGATGGACGATGCCGCCGTTCATGGGTCTTGGAACGTGGGCCGCGTTCACCGCGACAAAAGATGGAGTGATGGTGATGGGCGATACGGTGCTGTTTGAAGACGAAGTCTACGCGGCGATGTCAGCTGCGCTCGACAATGGTCTTAACGTCACTGCACTTCACAACCATTTCTTCTTCGATCGTCCGAAGGTCTATTTCATGCACATCGAAGGAGAAGGCGCAGTCGATAAACTGGCCGGCGCCGTTAGAAAAGTTTACGATGCTGCGAAACAGATTCGCGCGACAAATCCGACTCCCAAAGACTCGTTAGGCGCAGAGCCGTTGCCGGAAAAGAGTTCGATTACTGCCGCGCCTCTAAACAAAATCTTTGGCGCACAGGGAGAATCGAAAGATGGAATGGTCAAGTTCACGTTCGGCCGACCTGCAACAATGCACGGCACCAACATCGGCAAGGAGATGGGTGTGAATACATGGGCAGCGTTCGCGGGCAGCGACGACAAAGCCGTTGTTGATGGAGACTTCGCGGTCACAGAAGATCAGTTGCAATCCGTCTTGAGATCCCTGCTCAAAGACAAGATCAACATCGTGGCCATTCATCAGCACATGACGCATGAAGAGCCGCGCATCATGTTTTTCCACTACTGGGGCAGAAGCAGCGCTAAAAATCTCGGCCAGGCTGTCAAAAACGGACTTCAGCTTGGTGGACTGCCCGGAGTGAGCTCGCCATTGCAAAATTGAGCGCGGCTTTGTCGAGCAAGATAGTCTGCATTGCGTTCTGTTACGTAGGCATGGCAACGGTCGCTGCACAGAACGCGGCGCCACTAAAATTAAAGCAAACGCTCCCATTGCCGGATGTCGAAGGACGCATCGACCATCTCGCGTTTGATCCCGCTGGCGAAAGATTATTCGTTTGCGCGCTTGGCAACAACACAGTCGAAGTGCTCGATCTGCGCAAGGGCAAGCGCAGTCATTCCATAACAGGACTCGGTGCGCCACAAGGGGTTGCTTACGCCACCGAATTCAACCGCATCTTTGTTGCGAATGACAATGGCGGCATCCTCAAAACCTACGACGCCAAATCATTTCAACCTCTTGCCGAACTGAGTTTGAAGGATGATGCCGATAATGTTCGTTACGATGAGGCTACTAAGAAGGTTTATGTCGGCTTCGGCAATGGTGGAATTGCTATTGTCGATGCGCAGAATGGAAAAGAAGTTGGGTCAATCAAACTTTCGGCACATCCCGAAGCGTTCGCGCTTGAAAAGAATGGAAAACGAATCTTCGCAAACGTGCCGAACGCGCGAGAAGTGGCGGTGATCGATCGGGATAAACGACAAGTGATCAACAAATGGAAGACAGATCTGGCGTCTGGAAATTTTCCAATGGCGCTCGACGAGACGAACCACCGATTGTTTGTCGGATGTCGTCTTCCGTCCAAGCTCGTCGTGCTCAACACCGACTCGGGTGATGTCGTTGCAAAGATCGACATCTCCGGTGATGCCGATGACGTTTTTTACGATACCAAGCGTCATCGCATATACGCGATCTGCGGAACGGGAAAGATTGATGTCGTCGAACAAATCGATCCAGAGACCTACAAGACTTCAACCAGGATCGACACGGCAGAGGGTGCCCGGACCGGACTCTTCGTTCCTGAACGAGACACTCTGTTTGTCGCGATCCCGCACCGCGGCTCACAACAAGCGGAAGTTCGCTGTTATCAAATCGAATGATTCGCGGCTCCAGCTCCTAAATACCGGCCAAGCCTCCGCAGATCATATTGTGGGTCGAGATTCTATTTACTCAGTAAAAACAAACCGATGACAGCAAAAGCAATACCGACGATTCGCTGCCAGGATGGCGGTTCGCGGAAAAACAGGATGCCCGCTACGGCCATGATCGCGGCGCCACCCGCCAGAATGGCAGGAACGGAAGACAACGGACCACCTTTTTGAAAGAGCAGGAAGAACGCAATTGTTCCTGCGCCTACGCAGATACCAGTAAGCACAGAATAAACAATTCCGTTTAGACTCGACTTTTGATCCCACCGGTTCGCCAACCAGAGGAACGCAAGGTAAGACAATATCGACAATGCCGCGGTTGCTTCGACCACAAAACCTCCCAGCCCTTCGCCGATGTGGTCGGCTGCCATCCGCGTGAAGATTTGGTGTGCGCCGTAAAGCACAGCAGCGATGACCGCATACCAGAACCAAGCCGCCACAAAGTAAAAAGCCGTACACTGCTAACTAAATCAAATGCGAGATGTGGTTATCCTGCCTAGTTGGTCAGCGGGTTTTGCAAAAACCGTTTCTTCGGAACGCAGCAGCGCCGGGTGCATTATTTTCAGCGGGACTTGTTCACTCAAAAAGTGTCAAAGCGGTTCTGGTCCAGGAGCTCGTTAAGGACGAAGTTAAGTAATGCGTTCGATTTCTCGATTCATAGTTGCTTGTTGCCTTGGCCTGATTTGCGCGACGGCGCTCGGCAACGACGTGTACCACTTGCTAAGTGAGATACCGATTGGAGGCGAAGGCGGCTGGGACATTTTGACGATCGATTCGTTTGCGAGCCATCTCTACCTTTCGCACGCGACAAAGGTTGTCATTGTCGATTTGAATACAAACAGCGTGACGGGCGAAATCGCCGACACGCCAGGTGTCCATGCATTCGTGGCGGTACCCGAAGTGCAACGCGGTTTTTCGTCGAACGGCAAGGAATCGAAATCGAGCGTTGTTGATCTCACCACTTTGAAAACGATTTCGAAAATTGATACCGGCTCAAATCCGGACGCTGTTGTTTACGAGCGCCGCCATGGCGAGGTCTATGTTTTCAATCACACTGGAAATTCGGTTACAATTATCAACTCGAAAACGGCTACCGTCTCAGCGA
>Ga0207701_10004621_pt1 | contig 13947 bp, 14 predicted proteins | sample KBSSwiSSwithPhiX_FD_184294 | JGI IMG/M metagenome (GOLD analysis project Ga0207701, IMG submission 184294) | Switchgrass rhizosphere bulk soil microbial communities from Kellogg Biological Station, Michigan, USA, with PhiX - S5 (SPAdes) (version 2) | ecosystem: Environmental > Terrestrial >... | reverse complement strand
GCCTGATTGACGGTGAACGTCGCACCGCTGATATTCACGCTCCCGGTCCGTGATGCGCTTGCTGTGTTTGCCGCGACCGTGAAGCCGACCGAGCCATTCCCACTCCCGTTCGTCGTCGTGAGCGTGATCCAGGACACCGTACTGCTCGCCGTCCAGGGACACCCGGCGTTGGCCGTGATCCCAATCGTCCCTGAACCACCTCCTCCAGGTATCGATGTGGATGACTGCTGCAGCGAGACGCTGCACGAAGGAGCCGGCGCAGGTCCCGCTGCGGACTGACCGACCGTTATCGAGACGCCACCAGCCGTGACCGTGCCGGTGCGTGCGGCCCCTGAGTTGACCGCCACGGTGAAACCGATGTTCGCACTGCCGGAACCGGACGCGGGGGACACCCCAATCCAGCTGACGTTACTGCTCGCCGTCCACGGACACGCAGCCGGCACCGCAATCGAGATCGTCGCGGACCCGCCTGATGCGGGGAACCCGCTGTTACTGGCGGTGGCCGTGAGTTCACAGGCAGCCGCGTTCTGCTGGATCACTGCGCGTTGCCCATTAATAGTGACGGCGCTCTGGCGAGCGGTGCCGTTGGGATTTGCCACCACCTGGAACTGCACCTCGCCACTTCCCTGGCCCGTCGTTGGTGCGAGGCCGGTGAGCCACGAGGCGTCGGCTGACGCCGTCCACTCGCACTCCGGCTGCGTGTTGACCGCGACCGTTCCCGCGCCGCCGCTGGCGCTGATCGAGTCGGACGGCCCCGTTAACGACACGGCGCACTTCGGTCCGCCCGGGCCGACTAACGATTCTGTTGATGTTGAACCGCAGGCCGAGACGATGGCGACGATCAAGACGGCGAGGATGCAGCCGATCGTGCGGTGGAAAACGCGGAAAGGAGAGTAAGGGGAACCAACCATAGGAGCCGCTTGAACTGAGCAAGCTTCGCGCCACCGACTCGGCCGGTGAAATTCCCCGATGACGTCGGGAAACGCATTGCGCCGGTGATGCGTACGTGTCTGGAAGCGCGGCAGGGTGTGTAGCGAGGGCAATGCGATTCCGAAAGATCCCGTGTGAGAAGTGTTTGGTCTTGGCCATCGTGCTGACGATGCGCACTGCTGAGGTTGGAGTTCCGGGGAAATGATGAGGAGGACAACATGCCGACGATGATGATGGTGAGCTGCCGGAAGGACTTCTGGTCGGCCACTGATTTCTCCTCTGTGGATGAAATCCGCCGCATCGATCTCGCGACGTCCGCAGGTCAGATGGTGACTCGAGACGAATTTGTCCAACAGATCCAGGGCAAGCGCGTGATGGTGCTCGTGCACGGCTACAACAACGAGGAGCGGGACGTCGTTGCCTCGTATCGCACCATCGACGAGCGGATGCGACTGCTCGGGTTTCTTGGCGGCCGCAACGCGGCCTACGATGCCATCGTTGGATTCGCCTGGCCCGGTGGGGCGGTCGGCGTCTCATTTCCCTTCGCGCGGCAACGCGCCGGCGAGAGCGCCCGGCGGTTTGCGTCACTGCTCTCCACGCTCAGGACGGCGGGCGCGACGATCGACTTGAACACCCACAGCCTCGGCGCGCATGTGGCGTTCGAGGCGCTGAGCGACACTGTGGCGCAGACCGTACGCAACGCGTGGAACTTCGCGTCGGCGGTCGACAATGAATCCATTGAGAACGGCGAGCGCTATTTCCGGGCTACGGCGCGATGCGGCAAGTTCTATGTCTTCCACTCCAAGAACGATCCAGTCCTCCGCGTGTGGTACCGCGTGGGCGACTTCTTCGACTTCGATACCGCGCTCGGCTATTCCGGTCCGGAAGACCCGGGGAGCATCATGCAGTCGTCCGGCAACGTGCGCGTCATCAACTGCAAAGACGTGGTGCACTCGCACGGTGGGTATCGTTCAACAGGTGAAGTCTGGTCGTACATGGCACAGGAACTGGCCAACCCGTCGAAGGTGCAGTTCGTCACTTTGACGAAAACGGCGGCGGCGCTGAATGCGGTGTTTCGCGTGGCGGCCCGGCGTGCGGTCCGCGGTACGGCCGCCGCTGTCCGCCCGCGTGGCGCGGCCACTGCACGTCGCTCGCGGCCGTCGCCATCGCGCCCGGGGGGCCGTTAGCGGTACGGCGGTCCCATCCCTGAATGGCTACCATGGGGCTGTGACCTTCTCTCCTGGGTCGAGCGCCCGGTTGACGACGCACGACCTGCCGCGGTTTCCGAGCGACACGCTCTTTGATCACATCGGCCGCGTCGTCTGCGGCGTGGAACTGCTGCCCCGGAAAGAACTGTACGAGGCCTGGGAAATCGCGCGCCGGACGAGACGATGGTGCCGGGGAGGCCGGGTGATCGACGCCGCCGGAGGGCACGGCCTGCTCGCGCACATCATGCTGTTGCTCGACGACTCTTCACCTGAGGCGCTCGTCGTCGATCCGGTGCCTCCGCCATCGAGCGCAGCCGTACATCGCGCGCTCGTTGCCGAGTGGCCGCGTCTGCATGGACGCGTGACGTTCGTCGCCGAGGGCATTGACCGCTTCGCTCTCGCCGCCACGGACCTCATCGTGTCGAGTCACGCGTGCGGGGCGTTGACTGATCTGATCCTCGACGCCGCGGCCGCGGCGTCTGCGCCGGTGGCAGTGCTCCCGTGTTGTCACGACCTGGCACGATGCGATGTGGGTCCGCTCGCCGGCTGGCTGGACGGGCCGATGGCCATTGATGCCGTTCGAGCCCTGCGAATGGAGCAGCGGGGGTACCGGGTCCGCACTCAGACGATTCCGAGCGCGATCACGCCGAAAAACCGTCTTCTCATCGCGGAAAAGCAGATGCTCCTGACGCCCGTTTGAATCGATATACTGCGCCCACACATGAATAGCCCTGCTCGGAGTCCCAGACGGGGTATCTACGCTCGTCCAGTTCTCGCGGCCCTCATCGCGATGCTCGTCGCGGGTTCCTTCTGCCTCGCCGCCGAGCCCGATCTGCACCGGGGGAGACCTGATATCTGGGGTGTGTGGCTCGGCACCGGCGGCTATCCGGACATCGATCCCCGTTATCGCAACACACCCTGGCCGAAGGTTGAATTCACCGATTGGGGCGCGGCGGAGTCGAAGCGCCTCACCAGACCCGAAACCCCTGACGAGTGCATGCCATACGGGCCCATGTCTTACATGGGGGGCGGCAGCCTGTTTCCGTTCGAGATCGTCAAGGCCACCAAAGGGATCGTCCTGCTGTACGAGCCCAGTCCGGTACCGCGGCGGATCTACATCGACGGCCGCAAGCACCCGGAGGAACTCGACCCCACCTGGCTCGGCGATTCCGTGGGCCACTGGGAGGGGGAGACGCTGGTCGTGGATACAGTGGGTACGAATGGCAGGGGCAGGCCATTGAACGGCTACGTCGCCGGCGCCGTGAATTCGAAGACGGACGACACGCCTCGCCTGCCTGTCAGCGATCGGCTGCACATGGTCGAGCGGATCCGGCTGGTCGGCCGCGGCGAGTACCTCGAGGATGAGATCAGGATCGACGATCCCAAAACGTACACGCGTCCGTTTACCGTGAAACATTATTGGCAGCGCCGTCCGGATCTCGACGTGCTCGAGTATTTCTGCGCCGATAATCGCCGGCCCGACGCCGAGGGGCACACTGGGAGCAAACCATGAGAACACTGCGGGCACTCCTGTTCCTGGCTGCCGTCATGATGCTCGGTGGCGGCTCCGCCTGGGGCCACCATTCCTTCGCCATGTTCGACCTCGACAAGGAAGTGACCCTCGAAGGCGTGGTCAAAGACGTTCAGTGGACTAATCCGCACGTCTGGCTTCAGATCCTGACTCCCGAGGGCCAGGGAGGCGTGGAATGGAACATGGAGATGGGGGCGCCTGGGATGCTGACGCGAACGGGTTGGAAGAGCAGCACGCTCAAGCCGGGGGATAAGGTGACCGTCGTCTTCAATCCGCTGAAGAGCGGAGCACCCAGCGGCAGGCTCGTGCGAGTGACGCTACCCAACGGACGCGTGATGGGTCCAGGCGGACCGCCGCCGCCGCACAAACCATAGCCTGAGGCGGGCACAGGACGCCGCTGTACAATCCTGCCAACTTCTGGAAGTTAAAAAGTGTCCAGTGACAAGTCGCAAGTAAGTCAAGAACTTGCTACTTACTTGTCAGTTGACACTTGTGACTGGTTACTTGGAGAAAGGTTTTTTCATGCGTAGAGTGGCTGGAATCGTCTCGCTGACGGGAATCGTGGTGGCGATCGCGCTGGCGACGCTCGCCGGTCAGGCGCGGCAGGGCGGCGCCGCCCGAGCGGCAACCGCCAAACCGCACACAACGTGGCAGTCCTATGCCGGCGGTGCGGACTCGTCGCAGTACTCCGCGCTCGATCAGATCAACAAGAAGACCGTGGCGAAGCTCGATGTCGCCTGGAGCTATCCGATCGACGGTGGCAGCATCTTCAACCCCGTCGTCATCGACGGGATCATGTATGTCCCGTCCGGCGGGGCGCTCGCCGCGATCGACGCCGCGACCGGCAAGGAGATCTGGAAGAAGGCGGGCATGGCGCCATCCGGCGCGCGCGGGATGAATTACTGGCAGAGCCCCGACGGGAAGGATCGCCGGTTCATCTATCTGCAGCGCGGCGCCGTCGTCGCCGTGAACGTCGAGAACGGCGAGCTGATTACGTCGTTCGGCAAGGAGGGCCGCGTCGATCTGCGCGAGGCGATGGAGCGCCCGCCAATGAACGCGGTCGGCACCAGCAACCCCGGACGGATCTTCGAAAACCTCTACATCATTCCGCTGCCCGGTGGCGCAAACTATGGCGGCCCGCCGTCGGACGTCCACGCCTATGACGTGCTGACCGGCAAGCTCGCCTGGATCTTCCACGTCATTCCACACGAAGGCGAGTTCGGCTACGACACCTGGCCGGAAGGGCACTACAAGGTCGGCGGCGGCGGACACAACTGGAGTGAGTTCACCGTTGACGACGAGAACGGCATCGCCTTCGTCGGATTCGGCACCGCGCGCTACGACTTCTACGGCGGCGATCGCAAAGGTAACAACCTGTTCGCCAACTCACTCGTCGCGATCGACGCCCGAACAGGCAAGCGCCTCTGGCATCAGCAGCTCCTTCACCACGACCTCTGGGACTACGACATTCCGCAGTCGGCCAAGCTGCTGACGATCCGTCAGAACGGCAAGCCGCGCCAGGTCGTGGCGCAGGCGACGAAGTTCGGATTCCTCTTTGTCTTCGATCGGAAGACCGGCCAGCCGATCTGGCCAATCGTCGAGCGGCCGGTGCCACAGAGCGACATCCCTGGCGAATGGTCCTCGCCCACGCAGCCGTTCCCGACGAAGCCGGCGCCGTTTGCGAAACAGTCATTCACGGAGAAGGACATCAATCCGTACCTGCCGAAGGAAGCGCAGGACGAATTGCGCGCGCGGATGAAGACCTATCGCAACGAGGGGCTGTTCACCCCCCCGAGCTTCGAAGGGTCGATCTCGATGCCGGGTCACAATGGCGGCGCGAATTTCGGGACCAGCGCGGTCGACCCCGAACGCGGTGAGTTCTACGTCGTCCACAAGTCGCTGCCGACGTTGGATCGCATCACGCTGCCTAACCCGCCTCGTGGCGCGGGAGCGGGTCCCGGCGCGGCGCGCGGCGGCGGGGCCGGTGGGGCCGGCGGTGGCGGCGGGCGCGGTGGCAACGGCCTCGTGACGCCGGAGCAGAAGGCGGAGCTCATGGCGCAAGCCAAGGCGCTCGTGGAGGCTGCGGCTGCGAAGGGCGAGCGGGTCGAGTTCAACTCGCCAGTGAGTTTCATGACCATCAACTTCCCTGGCGGTTCGATGACCGCGGCGGCGCCGCCCTGGTCGGAGATGGTGAAGTACGACCTCAACACCGGGGACATCGTGTGGAGAATCCCGACCGGCGTGCAGGAAGCGCCGCCGGAGTACGGCATCCCGAACAACACGGGCGTGCAGTTCCCGCGGAACGCTCCGCTCGTGACGGCCGGCGGGTTGGTCTTCCTGGCCACCGGTCCGGAGCGAAAACTACACGCCTACGATCGCGACAACGGCAAGGAACTGTGGCAGTCGAGTCGTCTTCCGAACGGCGCGGAAGGGATGATGGCGACGTATCAGGTGAACGGACGCCAGTTCATCGTGCTGCCGGTCGCGCAGGCGAGCGGCACGTTCCCCGCAACATTCAATAACGCCGGTGCCGCGCGAGGCGCAGGGCCGGCTCCAGCAGCAGCGCCAGCCGCACCGCCGGCAGCGCCCGCCGCAGCGCCAGCAGCGGGTGCCGCACCGCCCGTAGCAGGCGCCGCGCCCGGTGGTCAGGCCGGAGGCGGCGGTGGTCGTGGCGGTCGTGGCGGCGGCGGACCGCAGTTGCCGAACGCGTATATCGCGTTCGCGCTGCCTCAATAAGGTCCCTGGTCCCTGGTGCTTTGTTCCTGGTCCGTCCGTGGTCCTTCGTCCGTGGTGCGAGATCCAGCATGGACGTTGGACTCCGGACCACGAACGCACCGCGGACCAAGCACGGACTAAGAACCAAGCGCCAGGCACCAAGGACTATTGGGCGCTGACGCCGGTCGCCAGATCGGCGTCGACGGCCATCATTGCCGGCGGCGACTCGGACGAACGCCGCCTGAGCGCCTGACGGATCTTCACGCCGTCGGCGCGCGAGAGCTGCCAGTCGGACGGGCGTTGCTGTACCAGTTCGCTCGCCCTCCATTCACCGCGCATCAGTCCTCGAGAGCCGTGGTCGCGTGTGCCGATCAGCAGGTGCGAGATTTCGTGAGCCATCACCCGTCCCAGCAGCTCGCCATCATCGACCCCCGCGATCGCGGCCAGGCCCTGCACGCGATCAGCGAACACCGTGGCGAGTGTGCCAGCCTTCTGCCCGATGTCCACGAACGAGAAACCAAGAGACCCGGGCGTGCTCGCGGGAACCGAGGCAGCGATTCGCACGACGAGCTCGCCCGGGCTGACTGGCGAGAGGCAGGGACAGCGCTGCCACGTCACGGCAACGCCAGCGTTCTTCATGATGGCCTGGACAGTCATTCGAGCTGTCGCGAGCTGATCATTCGAGACGCCATACCCGTCGTAGATGCGAACCATCAACGACAGGGCGAGCATGCCTTGAGCCAGCATGACGGCCATGTTCCGGCCGCAATGCGCGGGCAGCCAACCAGAATGTGACGAATCAACGTCATAACGACACGAGCGTCATGCTTGGAGGGAGCAGTGGAGGATCGAATCGCTGATCACGACACACAGAGACACCAAGACACCGAGGTCATCTTGTCGAAATTGTTCCTCGGTGCCTCTGTGCCTCGGTGTGTCGAGACGTCATTAGCTGTGATGAATAGCCAATCCGCGGTGATGAATGGCGTGCCCTGTGCGTGGCCGTCTTGACCCGCACCGGCACTGCCTCTGATAGTAGTTTCCGTGGAAGGCCGCAGGTTCATTCCCGCGCGGACGCTCTTCGTCATCGCGACGGCGTTCGGCATCTCGTCCACGCTCCAGGCGCACTGGATGGACAAGCTCGAGCTGCACCCGCACGTGATCCAGGACGCGATCGCGCGTCTGCTCGTCCTGAATCTCGTCTACTGGTACATCCCGGCCTTGCTCGCGCCCCTGATCATGGCGTTCGCACTGCGCCATCCGTTCGATCGCATTCGCTGGCCGCGACAGCTGGCGCTGCACGTGACCGCCGCGCTCTCGTACTCGGTGGTGCACACGACGAGCATGATGGGGGTCCGCGCGCTGCTGCTCATGGGCCAGCCGCTGCCGCCAGACTTTCCCGGCTGGCGGAATTTCGCGCTGCTGACCTATCTGACGCAGCTCGATTGGCTGCTGATGACGTACCTCTTCCTCATCGGCCTTGCCTACGCGCTGGCCTACCGCCGCGAGTCGGAGGCGCGCGCGCTCAACACCTCCCAGCTGGAAACGCGGCTGGTTGAAGCGCAGCTGCAGGCGCTGCAGCGGCAGTTGCACCCGCACTTCCTGTTCAACACGCTCAACACGGTGTCCGGGCTCATTCGCACCGATCCGGACGCCGCGGACACGATGATCGACCGGCTCGGCGATCTGCTCCGCATGACCCTGCACAAGTCGGGTATCCAGGAGGTGTCCCTGAAGGAAGAGCTCGACGTGCTCGGGAAGTACGTGGAGATCGAACGAACGCGCTTCGGAAACCGTCTCACCGTCGAAATGCGCGTGCAACCCGAGACGCTGGACGTTCAGGTGCCGAGCCTCGTGCTGCAGCCGCTCGTCGAAAACGCCATCCGCCACGGCATCGCGCCGAACGCGGGGCCTGGCTGGATCGCCGTGTACGCCCAACGTGACAACCACGAACTCGTCCTTCAGGTGCTCGACAACGGCGACGGCCTCCCTCCGGATCGACTGATGGCCATGAACCGTGGGGTGGGTCTCGACAACACGCGGGCGCGCCTGGAGCATCTGTATCGGGACCGGTTCGAGTTTTCGTTTTCGAATCTCGAGCGGGGGTTCTGCGTCACGATTCGGATTCCGTTCGAGGTTCAGGCGCCGGCCGGCAGCGTGGTGGGGGCCGCATGACCACACGAATCCGCACCCTCGTGGCCGACGACGAGCCGATCGCCAGGGCACGGATGCTGGCGCTGCTGCGGGACGAGCCGGACATCGAGTTGATCGGCGAATGCGCCACCGGGCCTCAGGCAATGTCGGCGATCGAGCGCACGTCACCCGATCTGGTGTTTCTCGATATTCAGATGCCGCAGATGGACGGCCTGACCCTGGCGCGCACGCTCGGCCGCACGATGCCGGCGGTGGTCTTCGTCACCGCGTACGACGAGTACGCGCTCGGCGCGTTTGAAGTGCACGCCCTCGATTACCTGCTCAAGCCGTACAGCGCCGCCCGCTTCAAGTCGGCGCTGGTGCACGCACGCCAGCACCTCAGCGCCAGACGGACGTCCGGCAGTCATCCGTCGGCGGACGAACGGGTCGATCGGCTCGTCATCAAGTCGAGCGGCCGCATTTACTTCGTCCGCACGCGGGACATCGACTGGTGCGAGGCGGCCGGCAACTACGTCCGGCTGCACGTCGGTGCTCAGACACATCTCGTGCGCGGGACGATGGCGCACATTGAATCGCAGCTCGATCACACCCAGTTCGTCCGCATCCATCGGTCGGCGATCGTGAACGTCGACCGCATTCAGGAGCTCCAGTCCTCCTTTGGCGGTGAGTACGTGGTGATGCTGCACGACAAGACGCGGCTGACGCTGAGCCGCGGTTACCGCGACGGCCTTCAGGCCAAGCTGGGCAAGACCCTGTAGTCGCTACTTCGGCGTGGCAACGGTCGACGAGGTATCCACGGAGTACTTGCGATAACCTGAAAACTCCGACGACCCGGCGCGCCGGAGCATGAAGAGCAGACTCACCCGGGCGCTGCCGCTGTAACTGGCGACCGCGGGCAGCCACACCTCGTCGTTGATCTTGCGGCGCAGAAACGACAGCTTCGCCCCCTTGTGCAGCCTGGCGAGCACACCCAGGCCGAACGACAGGGTGTCGATCGCCTCCGCATCCAGCTTGACCAGCTCGTAATCGCTCTCGCTGATCCAGGCCTGCACCTTGAAATGCCGCATCTGGCCGCCTTCGGTGGTCCGCGGCCTGGCATCAGCCTTCGGCGTCAGCGAGAAGGCAATAGTGTCGTGGCCCTCGATGCGTTCACGTCCGGTCATCCGGATGTCGAAGACGGAGTAGACGTCGCTCACGGCATCGTCGCGCTCACGACGAGACTTCTGATACTCACGCTCCTGGCGCGCGCGCTCCTTCGGTCCATCCTCGGTGAGCCGCTTCGCCATCCCGGCGGCCTTCGCCTGGCGTTCCCGATCCTGCTTCGCCAGTTCCTCCTTCGGCACCGGCCGGCCGTTCTCGGAGACAAGCCGCTCCCATCGCGCTTCGCCCGGCAGGCCTGGATAGCTTTCGAAGACCTTGACCGACTCCTCACTGATGCGCCCCTGCTTGTCCAGCTTCTGCTCACGCCGCGTCTCGGTGTAGACGTAGCTGCTCTGCAGCGCGCTGTCGGTCTGAAGGTGCTTGCGTGTCTCCTTGAGGAACGAGTCCTGATCGGGCAGCGGCCGATCCTGGGCGGTTAACGTTGCGCCAGCGATCGCGAGCGCAAAACCAATCCTGATGACCACAGGGTTCTCTCCCTAGCCGATGCCAGCAGTCGACGGTGAGTCGGTGCCCACCGATACAGGGACCCGCAGGCGGATCCGCGTCCCCTGGCCAGGCGCCGTGTCGATGGCGAGGTGTCCTTTCAGGAGAGCCACGCGCTCCTCGATGCTGATCAGGCCCAGGCCAGGCGACCGGTCGTTGGCATCGAATCCGACGCCTGCATCGGCAATGTCCATCGCAACGTGGTCCGCGTGGAACGAGAGCGTCACCTGTGCCTCGCGTGTCTGACTGTGCCGGACGACGTTCTGCAAGGCTTCCTGCACGATGCGATAGAGAGTGAGTGCCAGTTCCGGGTCCACGCGGGGCGGAACGAGGCCGTGCTGCACGAAGGTGACGTGAAGGTTGCGCCGCTGAGCCTCCTGGCAGAGCGACTGAATGGCCGTCGCGAGGTTGAGGATCTGCAGTTTGGTCGGGTGCAATTCATACGCGAGCTCGTAGACGGCACGTGCGATGTCACCGAGCTGCGCGGACAGCGTCTGAAGACGCGAACTCAACGATGTCGGGGCTACAGTCTTCGCTAACGTGTCGACCTCGATGTTCAGCAGCGCGATCCGCTGGCTGATGTCGTCGTGCAACTCGCGGGCAATCCGATGTCGCTCCGTTTCCTGACTGGTAATCAGCCGTTGGGCCAGGTCGTGGATCCGGGTCGAGGCACGCCTGGCGTCCGTGACGTCTCGAACGATGCTGAGCAGGCGGTCGGCGTCCGCTCGCACAATGCGAACCTCGAAGGTGCGCGTTTCATCCAACGGCAACTCATACTCGATGACCACCGGGTCATCGCTGTGACAGGCGCGTTCCAGCGCCTCCATGGTCACCTCCGCGACCGCCGGGGGCAGGATCTCACGCACCGTGCGGCCCAGAAATTCGTGGGGCGGCGCGAACAGCAACCGTGGATCCCGCGCATGGTAGTCAACGAAGGTGCCGTCGCGCAGCAGCACGAACATCAGGTCGGGAATGGCGCGGAGCATCGCGCTCGTACGCGCCTCGGCCAGGCCGGTCGCGGCCTGCAGTTCGGCCGCCCGTGCCTCGAGCGTGAAACGAGCGCGGTCCGCAGCCCAACTGATCTCGCCGATCAGCGCATTGATCCCGAACGCGATCGCGTCGAGCGCATCATGATCCGGAGAGATCGGCAGCCTCGCGCTCGTGTCACCGGCGGCCATGCTCTCGACCACTGTCACGAATGCGTCGACGCGGGTGCGTTCGAAACGGCACTCGCTGTTCGCATCCGTCACAGCGTGTAACGGGTCAGCCATTTGCGCGCCGCTGATTCGTCTGAAAACAGCTGTGTTGGAATGTCAAGGCGAACGACACGGAAGTAAACGTTTCCCATCATGCGTCCCAGGGGAGTGCTCTCCACAAGGAGTGCCAGAGCCGAGAAGTGCTCGGCGACCCTTCGCCCCGAATAATAGTGCCGGACCGCCGCGTCGAGCGGTTGAGCTCCCCGGATATCCACCAGAAGCGGACGGCGGCGGGCAACGGTGGCTGCGATGGCGGCGGCGAGGTTCGCTCGTGCGTCCTCGAGCGACTGAAATGCGCCCTGGTGAATCTTGACGACGACCAGTCCGTCGTCCCGCAGGTCGATGCGCGCTGTGTTCGTGACCGGCATCGGGTTGACCGTCTACCGACCTCGTGTGACCGGCACGATTGGCGTCCTGCCGGCCCGCGGTTGGATGGCGGAGCCGCGTCCTGCCGGTCGCGCCGGGATCGAGAACGATGCCAGGATCCGAATCTGAATGCGGTGTCTCATCGTGGCTCACAGTATGGCCGGGCAGCACGGGGACCGGAAGGCCGCCGGAGGGGACGAACAGGTTGAGGGAGCAGGGTTTAGTCGACTGTCGAGAATTCCAGGCTGATCGGCATGCAACGTGATGGTACCGGGGCCATGTCGTGGCTCCTGGCCGTACAGCCCGATCCTGTTCAAGCCGACGCTCTGCGCGGGACGTTTCACGGCAACATCGCCGCCGAAGTAGTGGTTGTTGAATCGCTCGACGCGGCACTCTCGTTGATCGATCGGCGCCTTCCGGATGTTGTGCTCCTGCCGACGTTGATTCCCGCCGCGGTCGAGGATTACCTGTTCACGTATCTCGGCGCCATCCCGGGTGCCGGACATGTTCAGATACTCAGGCTTCCTCAGATCACATGTGCTGACAATTCTCCTGCTGGCGATCCTCCGAAGCGGCGCACGCGTTTGCTGTTTCCGTGGCGGCGGAGGCCTGAGCCGCCCGGCCCGAGCCTGCCAGTCTGTGATGCGGCGACGTTCGTCCGCGATGTGGCCTCGTATCTTGCCGGCGCCACAGCGATCAAGCGGGAGATCGAACTGAGTCGCGCGCGCATCCTCTCCAGCCGGCCTGAGCGGCGCGGCGGACCTCGATTCGCGAGCCGCGAAGTACCGTGGGTTTCAGTGGTGTGGCTCGGGAACGAGCAGGCTGAGTTGATCGACGTGTCCCTGCGCGGCGCGCTCGTACAAGCTCCCTTCCGTCCGGAGCACGAGTTTCTCCGACGCACCGACCCAAACGTTCGAAGGCGATCGCGTGTGACCTTTGAGCTGGAGTGGGGGCGCGAAGTCCACGCCACGGGCAGAGTGGTCCGTTGCGTGCCTGCGAACACCGGCGATCGGGCGCACTACGAGATTGCGTTTTCGTTCGATGATTCCGTCGGCCTGCATCTTCCTACGACCGAGGCCCTGGTTCCGGCTAAGATAACGACCTCCTGAGCTTATCCCCCGGAACCCGTTTCGGACCGTACGAGATCGTCTCTGCCCTTGGTGCGGGAGGGATGGGCGAGGTCTACAGGGCGCGCGATTCCCGTCTCGATCGCGACGTCGCCATCAAAGTCCTGCCGACGGCCTTTGCGCAGGATTCCGATCGCCTGGCGCGGTTTGAGCGCGAAGGCAAAGCCGTCGCCGCGCTGTCACATCCGAACATCCTTGCGATCTTCGACGTCGGTGCCGAGGGCGGCCATGCCTATGCAGTCATGGAGCTTCTCGACGGCGAGTCGCTGCGCGAGCGCCTGGCCCAGGGGCCGCTATCAGTACGGAAGGCGACCGACTGCGCGATCCAGATCGCTCGCGGGCTTGCGGCCGCGCACGACAAAGGGCTCGTCCACCGCGATCTGAAGCCGGACAACGTCTTTCTGCTGCCCGACGGCCGCGTGAAGATTCTCGATTTCGGTCTGGCGCGAACGATCGACGGTACTGAGCGGGCACTTGCCGGAGCGACAGGGGAAGCCACGGTCTTCGCGCGAAGAACTGACGCGGGAACCGTGATGGGGACCGTCGGCTATATGGCGCCGGAGCAGGTCCGGGGCCTGACGGTCGATGGACGTGCGGACATCTTCGCGCTCGGAACGGTCCTCTACGAGATGCTCGTGGGCCGCCGTGCGTTCGAGCGCGATACCGCGGCCGACACGATGACGGCGATCCTCAAAGAGGATCCTCCGGAATTCGGCACCACACCGGGCCATGTCCCGGCTGCACTCGATCGCATCGTCCGGCACTGCCTCGAGAAGAACGTTGTTGAACGATTCCAGTCGGCGCGCGATGTGGCGTTTGCGCTCGAGGCGCTCTCGGGCAGCGTTCCAATGCCCGCGGTTGCTGCCGAATCGGTGACAGCAGCTCCGGCAGGGAAGTCGCGCCGCGCAGTCGTCGCCGCCGTTGCCGGCTTGCTCATCGTCGTGGCGGGGGTCGGAGGCGGATTCGTTGGACGTGCCATGGCGCCGCAAGCCGCGGCGCCGCCCCACTTCACGATG
>Ga0207701_10004620_pt1 | contig 13947 bp, 11 predicted proteins | sample KBSSwiSSwithPhiX_FD_184294 | JGI IMG/M metagenome (GOLD analysis project Ga0207701, IMG submission 184294) | Switchgrass rhizosphere bulk soil microbial communities from Kellogg Biological Station, Michigan, USA, with PhiX - S5 (SPAdes) (version 2) | ecosystem: Environmental > Terrestrial >... | reverse complement strand
GATGACGCGCTCCTCCGCGCACTGGAAAACGACGCGTGGCCGGGCAACGTCCGCGAGCTCGTGGCCGCTGTCGAGCGGCTGCTCATCGACGCCGCCGGCGCACACGTCGTCTCGCTCTCACACTGCACGGGCCACCTCGTGCGATTGCGAACAGCCAGCGGCACGCGACGCGGATCGCTGACGTCACCACTCGTTCTGCAGGCCGTCGCCGACGCCGGCGGGAACAAGACGGTAGCGGCCGCACGGCTCGGCGTATCACGCAAGACGATTCACGAGTACGTGCGCGCCGCCGGAGCGGTACTCCCGGTGTGAACGCCCGTGTGAATACCGGTGTGAAGTGACAGCCGCCCCGGGCTGGCCACGCGTTACGTGACGCCTAACGAACGAACGCACGATTTCGGAAGTCAAGCGGCCGCAGTGATTTAGCGCCTCGCGTCGCAAGGCCCGGGAGATGCCTTGCTGTCGGGCATGACAATAACGCTCCGCCCGTCGCACGAGCAGCGAGACACCCGCGCACTGCTCATCCAGCAACAGCGAGTCACGCAGGGCGACCTGCCGCTGCCGCTCCTGCTGCGCTCTCCCTACATCGCGCTGCTGTGGGCGCTCGTGCTGTCCACCGTCGTCGCGGCGTTGGTGCTCGGACATACCCGCGTGCCGCGGACCGAACGCGGCGTCGTCGTCGCATCACCGTCAGCGGCCGACGGCCTAACGCCGTTGCTCATGCTGCCATCCTCGGCGCGGGCGTACGTGAAACCCGGACAGGTTGCCGCCATCGATACGGGCGGAAGTGACCCGCTGAAGCTCGTCATCACGAGCGTCGACACGGGCGGTCCGAAGGTCGTCGCTCACCTATCGCGGTGCCACGAAGGTCACTGTCTGTCACTCGCCGCCGGCTCCAACTACGCCGCTACTGCCGCGCTTGGATTGCGTTCGCTCGCGAGTTACGCACTGCCGCGCTCCTGACGGCCACGCCGGTACGAAGCCGCGGCGTGCCGCCGCGTCTTCGGCCTTTCCGCCGAGCCACCGTGCTTGGCTTTACTCCGCCCACTCTGAGGAAAGAGGAGACCGATGACACCTGATCAGATCGTCCGCGCGTGGAAGGATGCGGACTACAGCGCCGCGCTCGGCGACGCAGCCACGCTTCCGCCCAATCCCGTTGGCGTCATCGATGTCACCGACGACGAGCTCGGGTTCGCCGCGGGCGGCTCCCCCGTCAACGTCGACGGCACGCAGTACCTCGAGACGCTCGGCTGTTGCAAGGGCATTACCCAGTCCGGGTACTGCGACGTCACCGCCGGATTCCCGTACTGCACCTGCTTCTGCATCACGATCGTTCTCACCGGCGCATCTCTGTGCTGATCGTGGTTGACGGATGAGCAGCGAGCGAGGCGCGTCGTGCCTGACGCGCCTCGATTCAACCCACACAGCCAATCGACATGCTCCGCACTGCTCCCACGCGTTGGTGGTCTCCGGCGTTCACGCTCACCGAACGCGCTCGCGCCAGGCAGCGACACCAACCTGACGAGATCTGCGACGCCAGAGGATCGACCGCACTCTCCATGGAGGCTGCAGCCGACGCTCGGCGATCGAGCCGACTCGATCGATGGCGCCAGCAACGGCCGTTCGATCGCCCCGAGATCCTCGAACGGCGACTACGTCTCGACGCACTCACCGAAGCGGAGTTCACGTCGCTGCTCGCGGAGCCGAGCGACGGTCCGAGTGCGATCGTCGACGCGCCGCCGAGCTGGGTCGCGGCGATTGGCCGCGCTCAAGCCCATGACAACGCCGCGTCGGCTACTGGCGATTCTGGCGTCGAGGATACGGCCGGGGCCGAGCTCGCGCGCGCGTTCGTTGGACCGTTCGTCATCGCCGGGCTGACCGCGCTGTTCGAGCGAGCGCGACGGATTCGAGAAGCGCACCCGGACGCGCCGTTCGATCCCGAACACGCGACCCGCCTGTTCGAGCCGGCGCTCTGGGCTCAGCTCGTGAACAAATCCGTGAAAGTCGGGATCCTCGAGCTGAACGTTGCGCGCGTTCAAGGGAGGCTCGCCGGCGACACGCCCGAAGCACGCTACGCCGACTTCGCGCGGCTGCTGCGCACCACCGATCTGCGTCAGCGCATTCTCGAAGAGTACCCGGTGCTCGCGCGGCTGATCGTGACGACGTCCGGATACTGGGAGGAGTTCGCGGCCGAGTTTCTCCAACACCTCTCCCGTGATGCGGGGCGGTTGTCCGCGGCGCTTGCCGGTGGCGAGCATCTCGGACAACTGACCGAGCTCACCGCGGGTGCCGGTGACACACACCGTCACGGCCGGTCCGTCCTGATTGCCGCGTTCTCGTCGGGGAAGTGCATCGTCTACAAGCCACGCTCGCTGGCGGTGGACCTGTGTTTTTCGGAGCTCGTGGCCTGGGCGAATGAGCGCGGGCAATCGCCACCGCTGCACGCAGTGCGCACAGTCAGCTCCGAAACGCATGGCTGGGCCGAGTTCGCGGCGCAGGAGCCGTGCACCACGCCCGATGAGGTGACGCGCTTCTACGAACGCTTCGGGTCGTACCTCGCGCTGCTGCACGCGCTGGAGGCGACGGACTTCCACTACGAAAACGTCATCGCGTCGGGCGAGCATCCGATGTTGATCGACCTCGAGGCGCTGTGTCATCCGCGATCGGTCACACCGCCCCCGATCGATGACCCGGAATGGATCGGCTGGAGCGCGCTGCAGCATTCGGTGCTGCGCGCCGGCGTGCTGCCCTTCCGAGCGTTCGGCAATCGCGAGTCGTCTGGCCTCGACATGAGCGCGGTGGGCGGTGGTGGCGTGCAGCGGACGCCAAACCGGTTTCCAGTGGTTGTGGGCGCGGGCACTGACGAGATGCGGCTCGTGCGCGACTTCGTTGATCTCCCCGCGTCCAACAACCGCCCAGCGTTAGGCAACGAGATCATCGATCCGACGCATCACGTGGATCGCATCCTGGCTGGCTTCACGTCCACGTACCGGCTGCTCCTGCGCCATCGCGACGAGCTGCTGGCCGACGGCGGCCCCATACGCCGCTTTGCCGCGGCACCCATTCGCGTCGTGCTGCGCCCTACGCGCCAGTACGCGCTGATCCTGCTCGAGAGCTACCACCCGGACGTCCTCAGGGACGCGCTCGACCGCGATCGGCTGCTGGATCGGCTGTGGGTGGCCGTGCCGTCGCGACCGGAGCTGGAGTCCGTCGTCGCCTACGAGCACGCGGACCTCGTGGCTGGTGACGTCCCGCTGTTCACGAGCCGTCCTGACAGCCGAGATCTGCTGACGACGCACGGCGCGTGCATCACGGACTTCTTCGAGCAGTCGGGACTCGACGCAGCACTTGCGCGCGTCACGTCACTTTCGGAAGACGACCTCGTCCGGCAACAATGGGTCGTCCGCGCCTCGCTCGTGGGCTTGGCGCCCGGTCGCCACGTGGCGGTATCCGGCTCCGCACCGGCCCCGCGCGCCGTGCCTAACGCAACGTCGGCGCCGCCATCCCGTGACGCGTGCATCGGCGCGGCTGAGCGCATCGCAGGGCGCATTAGCGCGCTGGCGCTCCGACAGAGTTCGCGTTTGAGCTGGCTCGGACTCACGCTCGCGCAGGAGCGGGACTGGGTGATCCAGCCCATCGGATCGGATCTGTATGGCGGCACGCTCGGCGTCGCGCTCTTCCTCGCGTACCTGGCTGACATCACCGGCAATCGTGAGCACGAGCAACTCTCGCGCGATGTCCTCGAGCAGGTGACGACTCGTGCCCGTCTCCTTCTCGATCCGGAACAGAGCAGCGGCGCGTTGACGCCAGGCGCGATCGGGGCGTTCGGTTCACTGGGCGGGGCGATCTACACGCTCTCCCACGTGGGCGTGCTGTGGCAGGATCAAACCCTCCTCGATTTCGCCGACGCCGTAGCGGCTCGCGTGCGTGAGGAGGCGGCCGTCGATCGTGAGCTGGACATCATCACCGGAGTCGCTGGGCTCATCCTCGCGCTCGCGGCGCTGCACCGCGCGCGGCCAGGTGCGGCAGTGCACGATGTCATGCGCGTGTCGGTTCAGCGCCTGCTCGACTCCACCCTCCCAATCGGGAGTGGTCTTGCCTGGAAGTCATCCCTGGACGCCACGCAACCGCTCACGGGCTTCTCGCACGGCGCGTCAGGCATTGCCGCCGCGCTGTTTACGGCCGGCGCCATTCTGAACGATCCTCGGTGCGCAGCGGTTGCTCACGCCGCGTTGCGCTACGAGCGCGACACGTTCGACCCCGATCGACAGAACTGGCCCGACTACCGGATCCTCGATCGCGCTGCGCCGCCAGGACCGCCGGGTATGATGTGGTCGTGGTGTCACGGCGCGCCCGGCGTCGGTCTGGCCCGGCTCATCACGCTGCAACATGACGCCACATCCGATCTCGCGTGCGCGTCCCGCACAGAGCTCGAGACCGCGCTCTCCTCCACCGTCAGCGCCGGCTTCGGTTCCAACGATTCACTGTGTCACGGCGATCTGGGCAACCTCGAGCTGTTCCTTCGCGCACGCGAGCTAGGGACCCGCGGCCCGTGGGAAAGCCGGCTGGCGTTCGAGTCGTCTCGCCTTGTCGAACGCATCGCTCGAGGTGATTGGCGGTGCGGCATCCCAGGCGGCGTCGAGACGCCCGGACTCATGATGGGTCTCGCGGGCATCGGCTACGGCCTTCTCCGCATCGGGGCCACGCAACAGGTGCCGTCGTTGCTCTCGTTGGAGGCACCTCGCGGAAACCCACTGGCGCGAATCGAGCCATGACGCAGCGAATCGCGACCCGCACGCGTCGCCGCGTGCCCTTCATCCAGCAGCTCGGCGCGGACGACTGCGGAGCAGCATGTCTGGCGATGGTGCTCGCCGCGCACGGCGTGCATGACGTCGCGTCCGAGTGTCGCGCGTTATGCGGGGGCGGTCGCGATGGGGTGCGACTCCGCGCCCTCTCTACTGTAGCGGAGCGCTTCGGTCTCATCGCGCAACCCGTCGCCGTCGCACCGGCGGACTTCTCCACGGTAGCCCTGCCGGCCATCGCGCATTGGAAAGCGCGGCACTTCGTCGTCGTGGAGCGGTGGAGCAGCAAACGCGTGACGATCATTGATCCCGCGCTCGGCCGGCAGATCCTGACCGCCGACGACTTCCTGGCTGGCTACAGTGGCGTGACGCTCGTGTGCGGAGCCGGCCCGGGTCTCGTCTCACGCCCTAGGCGCCGAGTGCCGCTGTGGCTCGACTATCTCGCGGCGATGTTCCACGACTTGAGTGCGCAGGGCGCACTGGCGCAGATCATTGCCGGGTCGGTGCTGCTCCAGGCGCTCGGCCTCGCCATGCCGCTGTTCACGAAGCTCATCGTCGACGACGTCGCGCCGCCGGGCTCGTCGCTCTCACTGTCGGTCATTGCGTTAGGCATGGGGATCGTGGTTGTGGCGCGAGCAGCAACGTCGTTCGTCAGGAGCGCCGTGATGCTGCGCTTGCAGACGCGCCTCGACGCGCGGCTCACGGAAGGCTTCTTCGACCACCTGCTGCGGCTGCCGTACCGATTCTACCAGGGACGCAGCAGCGGCGATCTGCTCATGCGGCTGTCGAGCAACACGATGATCCGTGACATCCTCACCACGCAGCTGCTGTCGGTGATGCTCGACGGGCCGTTCGCGCTGCTCTACCTGGTGGTGCTCCTCGTCATCGCGCCGACGTTCGCTCTTCTCGTCGTCGGCCTGTCCGTGGTGCAGGCCGCCCTCGTGCTCGCGTCGCTGCCTCGGCTCCGCGACCTCGGACAGCGGATGCTCGCGGCGAAGTCGGACGAGCAGAGCTGTCTCGTCGAGCTCATGAAGGGCATCGCGCATCTCAAGGCGGCGGGGGCAGAGGCCCGCGCCTACGATCGGTGGATCGAGCTGTTTCGACGCCAGCTCGCGGTGTTCATGGAGCGCGGGTATTTCACCGCGAAAGTGGACATCGCGTTAGGTGTGCTGCGATCGGCGTCGCCGCTCGCGCTGCTGTGGTACGGCGCGTCGCTGGTGCTCGCGGGCAAACTTCCCCTTGGAACGATGCTGGCGCTCAGCGCCCTCGCGGCGTCGTTCCTCACCCCGTTCATGGCGCTCGTCCAGAGCTCGCAACAGCTGCAACTTCTCGACGCCTACATCGAGCGCCTCATCGACGTTCTGCACGCCGAGCCGGAATCGCGCGTCGCCGCGCCTTCGGTGCACGTCATCTCGCCGCACCTCAAAGGATCGATCGAGGTGCGCGGCCTCACGTTCCGCTTTGCCCCCGACAGCCCGGCGATCATTGACGATGTGTCCTTCTCCATCGCGCCAGGCGAAAAGCTGGCGATCGTCGGACCGACCGGCTCTGGAAAGAGCACGATGCTCATGCTGCTTCTCGGGCTCTACGAGGCATCCGCTGGAGAAGTGCGCTACGACGGCATCCCGCTATCGGAGCTCGACCCGCACGTCGTGCGGAGACGGTGCGGTATCGTCCTGCAGGACGTCGCTCTCTTCGGAGGCACGGTCCGCTCCAACATTGCGCTCAACGCGCCGGACGCACCGCTCGAGCAGGTCATCGAAGCGGCGCGACTCTCCGGATTCGACGACGACGTTGAGCGCATGCCGATGCGCTACGAGACTCGGCTCGCCGAGAGCGGTGGCAACCTCTCTGGTGGGCAGCGGCAGCGTCTCGCGATCGCGCGTGCGCTCGTGTCGCGCCCGGACATCCTCATGCTCGACGAGGCGAGCAGTCACCTGGATGTAGTGGCAGAACAGCGGCTCATCGCGAACCTCGAGCAGTTGCGCTGCACCCGCGTCGTCATCGCGCACCGCCTGACGGCCGTCCGGTCGGCGGACCAGATCCTTCTCCTCCAGCGCGGACGCGTCGTCGAGCGTGGTACGCACGAGCAGTTGACGGCACTCGGCGGCGCGTATGCCGCGCTTGCGGCGGAGCAGGGCTCACTCGCGAGCGATCGGCGGCCCGGCGCCGGCGCGGCTTTCGCTCGCGGTCGTTGGATGGAGCAGCACGGGCACCGGGGGTGGCGGGCTTCCATCTGACCGGTGACGACTGTCAGTCGCCGTTTGCCACCCTAACGCCGGAGGTGCGTGACCTTGGCCAGTTGTCCTTCGCGTTCCGGCAGTGGAGCAGCGAAAACGACGGAGTATCCCCACGAAGGCACTTGTGAACATCGACCATCTCGGAGTACACCATGGGCGACTCTCGCACGACACGAGCATGGAAGGACATCGAGTACCGCGCGTCGCTTGGCGACGAAGCAGAGGGCCTCGCGCCCTCTCCAGTCGGGACGATCGAGTTGGACGACGAGGATCTGGGTGAGACCGCCGGCGGAGCAGTGGCGATCCTCACGCAGACCGGGATCTGCACGACGAGCTTGCCGTGTGCCGGCGCTATTCTGGTGACGCTATCGAACCAGGTCAGTTGCGGCGCGTGCGACACGACGCTGTGGCACGGCACCTGTGCCGCATCGTCCATCGGCTGCTGCTAGTGACTGCGCGAGCGGCTGCATCACGGAATCCGGCTGTCGTGTAGTCGCTCGTGTAGGGTCCGATAGGCGTGCGACTCGGTCATGCCTAACGATGAATTGCCACTTCCACCAGAACGGCACGCATGACTCACGTATCTACCGTGTCACCGTCGCCTGACGTCGCCCGGCGCGTGGGCGCGTGGGACCGACTCGCGAACGTGGTGATCGATCCCGCTGCCGCCTTCCAGGGCATCGACACGCATCCTGTGTGGGCCGTGGCGTTCGCTGCGCTCGTCGCGCTCCGGTTCGGGAGTTTGTTCGTGTTCTATCAGCCGGAGACGAACGCCGCGAAGGTGTTGGCGGGCGTGCTGTTCCAGGTGTTCACCCTCATGCCGCTCGTCGCAATTGCCACCACGTTGCTGTGGGTCACGTCGATGCTCTGGACCGCTCGGCTCACATGGACGAGCGCCTGGTGCATAACGATGCACGTGACGTTCGCGTACACGCTCGCCACGGTTGCGATTGCGGGTGTCGCTGGAGCGCTCCTGCCCGAGTCGGCAGCGGTGGACCTCCGCAACCCGCCGTTCACGAACCTCGGCTTTCTCGTCACGGGTGACCCAGCCTCGGTGCTCCACGTGCTCGCGGTCGAAGCCGACGTCCGCTCGGGCTATGCCGCCGTGCTGACGTGGCTCGGTGTTCGCGCGGCGTCTCAGGCGCGCGGCGCTGAGTCTGCGCTGATCGTTCTGACGTGCTTCGCGGCCGCGGCGCTCGCCGCGTGTTGCGTCGCGCTGCTCCGGTGATGTTCCGCGCTCCTGACGGACCGCGCGTTACACGCGCTGGGCGCGGTCGGGTGACTTGGCGACTTTCGCGCGGGCCGTTCCGGCCAGTTGCGCCACGATGGCCACGACCGGCGCCACCGCTGCGACAGCAACCATCCATGTGGTGCTGCGCGGGTGCCAGGGCACGGACCCGTTCCAGCCGACGAGGAGCCACGCCCATACCACGAAGCCCGTCATGTAGACTGTCCACATTGTCACGCCGGCGAGGAACGACAACCGCGCCTGTCCCGCTTCAGCGAGGCGATAGGAGGCCCACGCCGTAGCACCGAGTGAGAGCACGAGACTCGGGTCAGGCGACGCCTGAAGTACACGCCCCGAGATCGCGTCGACCGCGCTCACGAGCAACGCGATCGCGACAATCCGAACGAACACCTGCGCAGTGGACATCAGTAGTGGTCTCCGTAGGCGCCGGGAGCCAACTGCAGGGTTTGGTCGCTAACGGTGCGACGACATCGCTCCGCGCGCAACATGCGACGGCGAACCTCGATGAATTTGCCCGGATCAGGACAGAGACGTGCAATCGCGAGACACGTGAATGGACTGGATCGAGGAATCGGAGCTACGGCGCGTTCACCAACACGGCGGCGCGCATTGCGGCGCTCCGACGCAACGGCTCCGGCGTGTCGACCAGTTCGAACAGCGCGCGGCGCGACCGGCGTTCAACGGCAGCGCTCCACGTCCAGTCATCGCCACTCCTCCGCGCTCCCGAGTACCACAGCGTCACCATGTCGGTCCGCGCGTCGTACTCGAACGTCGAGCGGTACACGATGTCCTTGAACTCGGAATTCATCCCCGCGCGCAGCACGGGCGTTCGTCGCGTCGTCCACGTGATGCCGTCCGGGCTCGTGGCCAGCCGAAGCGCGGGAGTCGCGCACGAGCCAGCCGGCTTCTCGTTGTACAGCGCCCAGAACTCGCTGAGCTCGGGCACCCACAGCACGTCGAGATGCCAGGGCGTGAACTCTTCGTCTGGACCGGTGAGGCCCACGGATTTCGGCGCGGACCAGTGCAGACCATCGGTGGACGTCCGATGATCGACGGCCGTGGTGGTGCTCGAGCATCCACCCCCGCCCGCATTCACTGACCACATGTGCCAGTTCCCCTGGTCCACGCGAACGACGGCCGGTGACACCAGCTCGTGATTCGGCGCCCTGAGCAGCCGCACCGGCTTGCTCCAGTGGCTGCCGTCTGCCGACACGATGAGGAAGATCGTGTTCCGCTGCGACACGTGACGGTAGTACATCCACAGTTCCTTCCGCTGTGGCTCGAACACGAGATCCGGATCCGAGAGATAACCCTTCCACGGCCTGACGAGCGGATTCGTCACGCCGTCCGGCGCCACCCACTCGCTCGGATCGCCGGACGCGTACACCGACGGCAGCTCGCGCGTGATGTCGCCGCCCGGGTACGGCGTGACGGCAAGGAAGCGCCGGGCCGGTGCCCAACCCCGCGGTACACGCGCGACGTCCGGGTGCACGAGCTGTCCCGAGCCGTCGAACGTCGCGAGGCGCAGGTGACGCACCGAGCCTAACGACAACGGCTCGACGGCCGTGGCGCGGAACGTCACCGCCTGGCCATCGAGCGTGGCGGTCGCGCTGTTCCGCCCGAGTTGCTCGCTGAGCGTCCAGGTGGCCCGGACGAGCCCGGAGTCATCGGTGACGAGACGGTCCGGCTCCACGCGCCCACTGCCCACTGTGCTCCAGTCGAGCGGGATCCCGGCGAGCGGCTTGCCGCGCGCATTCGTAGCGCGAACGACAATCGGCGACTCGAGCTCGGTCCCCGCCGCCGAGATCTGCGCGTCACCGCGGATGAGTCGAAGAACTGGTGTGTCGGATCCGGACCCGCCGGTCGCCGACCCGTCTCCGCACGCGACGGTCGATGCGAATATCGCCACAGCCGCACAAGCGATTGCCGCCAACTCTCGCTGGCGGCAGATGCGTACGATGGTCCGTCCACCTCGTGAGCCTGGCGCGGCGGTCAAAGCGGGCGGGACTGGTGTTGGCGTCGAACGGCGGTGGGCGCGTCGTCGTGGTGCTCGACAACGTGAGTCTCATCGGCGTTGTGGCGGACGCATCAGCAGCATCGGCCAATCGCTGGGAGACAAGCTGAGCCTTTTCACGCCGAGAGGCAAGTATTTTGTAAGTGCCTGTGCTGCTTGTGATTAGAGTTTCGTAATGGGGAGGGCAGGGATGGGGGACTCGGGACTGAGGACTTGGAACTACAGCTGGGTGCTGGGTGGTCGTGCTGGTGGCTGGGTGACGCTGGGTGCGGCTTCATGCAGCGAGCAGCACGTAGAGTGCTGGGCGCTAATAGCAGCAGCGGGCAGCGTGCGGCCGCAGCATGCAGCCGTCGGCTGAGGGCGTGCAGCCCCGCACTGTCAGCCGCGTAGTGCGTCCGCCGGATGCACGCTCGCCGCTCGCCGCGCCGGAATCAGACTCGCCACGATCACGGCTCCAACCAGCAGCGCCACGATCGACGCCAGCGTCAGCGGATCCGATGGCTCCACTCCATACAACAGCGACGTGAGCACCCGCGTCGTCGCGAACGCGCCCGCCAACCCCAGCGTGCCGCCGACTATCGCCAGTCCGACACCCTGGCCAACCACCAGCCGCAACACGTCACCACGGGTCGCGCCGAGCGCCACGCGAACCCCGATCTCCGTTCGTCGCTGCGATACGCCGAACGAGATCACGCCGTACGTGCCTAACGCCGCTAGCGCCAGCGCGACCACGGCAAACGTCGCCAGCAGGAGCGCGCTGAACCGCGCGTACGCCATCGCGTCTGCCACGCGCTCCTGCATCGGGCGCACATCGTACAGCGGTACGCCCGGCGCCAGTGTAGCGATCTCACGACGCGCCGCCTGCACGAGCGACCGCGGGTCGCCCGGCGTGCGGACGAACATCATCATCCGTCCGCGCGGCGACTGAAAGTACGACAGGTACACATCCGGCTTGGGCAGCGAGTCGAGCGTCCCGAACCGCACGTCGCCCACGACGCCCACGACGAACGCCGTGTCCTTCCAGAACCCGCCTTGGCCCACGCTCACCGGCCGGCCGATCGGATCCTCACCGGGCCAGTACCGTCGCGCCGCGGTCTCGCTGATGAGCACGACCTTCTGCGTGCCGCGACGATCACTGTTCGCGAACAGACGGCCGCGTCGCAGCGGAACGCCGACTGTCGTGAACCAGCGCGGCGTCACCCAGTGCACACCGACGGCCGGCTCCGTGCCGGCAACCGGCGCCGGCCGGTCACGCTGTGCGATCACGGTCTCGCTGCATCCACCATTGAGCGGCGGACAGTCCAGGATGCCGACGTCCGTCACGCCCGGAATGCTGCCGAGTCGCTCGAGGAGCCGATCGTAGTACGACGGGAGCGAATCGGGTGCGACGTCGGCGTTGAAGCGCATCGTCAGCACGCCGCGGCTCTCGAACCCCGGGTTCACGCCGAGCAGCTTCCCGAGACTCCGCAGCATGAGCCCGGACCCCGCGAGCAACACCACCGCAAGCGCAATCTCGGCGATCGCGAGCAGATTGCGACTCGTTAGGCCCCGCACGCCCGATACGCGCGAGACGTCGCTGTCGTTGCGAAGCGCACCACTGAGCGACGGTTGCGTCGCCTGCAGCGCCGGGACGAGCCCGAAGATGAGGCCCGTGACGATCGTGAGCGCCGCCGCGAACGCGAACGCCGCTGGGTCGAGGCGGATCGACTCGAACGACACGACGCCCATCCCAGCGGCACGCTCCACGCGCAGCGACGTCGTCGGATTCAGCGCGGCGAGGATTTTCACGCCCCACCAGGCGACGGCCAGACTCGCGATGCCGCCGAGTGCGGACAACACGACGCTCTCCGTGAGCAGCTGTCGCACGAGCCGGCGTCGGCCGGCGCCGACCGCGAGGCGAACCGCGATCTCGCGGCGCCTGCCGGCCGCACGGACGAGGAACAGATTTGCCACGTTCGCGCAGGCGATGAGCAGCACGAGACCGACTGCGCCTAACAACACGAGCAGCGAGCGACGCACGACGGGATCGACACGCGTCCCGTTGAGCTCGCGGCCGATGGCGCCCCAGCGCTCCTGCTTGAACTCCGGATGCGGGTACGCATCAGCGACGACTCGGCCCAGTTGGCGGATCGCTGTCTTCGCGAACGCGGTCGTCACGCCAGGCTTGAGGCGCGCGATCACCGAGTAGGCGTGCGACCACGGCTCGGTCAGCTGTCCCTGATCCTGCGTCATGAACGCGAGCAGCAGTTCGGCACGACCCGACACTCCACGGAATCCCGGCGGTAGAACGCCGATGATCGTGAACGGGTTGCCGTCGACCACGATCGAACGACCTAACACCGCGGAGTCTGCGTTGAAGCGCCGTTGCCACAGCGCGTCCGTGATGATCGTTACTCGAGGTCCGCCTGGACTCGCGTTCTCCTCGGGGGTGAAGTTGCGTCCCATCGCCAGCCTAACGCCGAGTGTCGGGAGGTAGCGCGAGTCGGTGTACTCGAACGTGCTGCGTTCGGCATCGGGTCCAACCCGCACCGTCGCTTGGAACGGCATCCAGGCCGTCACGTCCTCGAACACCGTCTGCGCCTGCCGGAACACGGCGAACTTCGGGTACGACCACGGCGCATTGTCGAACGCGGGGACATCGCCGCGCGCCGGCACGGTGAGACTCACGTCCATGAGCCGCTCGGGTTCGCGGAACGGCAATGGCCGAAGCAGCATCGCGTTCACGGCGCTGAAGATGGCCGTGTTCGCGCCGATGCCGACGGCGAGCGTGAGCACCGCGACCGCCGTGAACCCCGGCGCTCGGCGGAAGGAGCGGAGCGCGAACCGCACGTCCTGCTCCGTCGTATCGAAGAATCCGAGACCAGCCATCTGGCGTGCCTCTTCCTTGGTGTTGGTGACGTTGCCGAAACGCCGGCGCGCCGCATAACGCGCGTCGGTGGCGGTGAGATCGCCGCGCGCGGCGTGCTCGCGCTGCATTGCCTCGAGGGAGAGATGAAAGCGGATCTCCTCGTCGAGCTCATGGGCGTGCGCGTTAGGCCTGAACAGCACGCGGAGTCGATACCGGATGACGTCGATCAACCACATCGCTGTCACCTCACGCGCGTCGCATCACGCGGTTGATCGCGACCAGCACGCGGTCGAAATCCGAGATCTCGTCGCCGAGCTGACGGCGCCCCGCGGCGGTGAGCGTGTAGTAGCGGGCGCGGCGTCCGGTGGGCGACTGGCCCCATTTGGACGTCACCCAGCCGCGCTTCTGCAGCCGCTCGAGCGCCGGGTAGAGCGATCCCTGCTCGACGGTGAGCACCGCGTCCGAGAGCAGCTCGATCTGCTGCGCGATCGCGTAACCGTGCAGCGGCTGCATGGTGAGCGTCTGCAGGATGAGCATGTCGAGCGTGCCCTTGAGCAGCTCGCTCTTGGACGGACCGGATGTCTTTCCCACCACCCCTCCGAGCGCACGAATGGACGGTCGTCGTGTTGACAGGTAGAAGTTCTACATATCGACGTGTAGGAGTTCTACCTAAGGGTGGGAACGGACAAAGTCAACGAGAAGTTTCGCGCCGCGGCAGCGCGGCGCGTCTTCGGCGTCAGTAGATCAGGTCGAATGGCCCGACGACGTCGGAGTTGTTCGGACCGATGGGTCGG
>Ga0207701_10004619_pt1 | contig 13948 bp, 12 predicted proteins | sample KBSSwiSSwithPhiX_FD_184294 | JGI IMG/M metagenome (GOLD analysis project Ga0207701, IMG submission 184294) | Switchgrass rhizosphere bulk soil microbial communities from Kellogg Biological Station, Michigan, USA, with PhiX - S5 (SPAdes) (version 2) | ecosystem: Environmental > Terrestrial >... | reverse complement strand
GGATTCCCGCTTTCGCGGGAATGACGAGGTATTGAACGATGACCACCGATACGCTGAACAAGGTCCAGGACACCGAGGCCCTGGTCAACGACACCCGCAAGGCGGAGCTGCTGTCCAAGCAGGTCGAGCATATCGACATCACGTCGTTCGATGCCCGGCCGATCGTCGAGGCGATGGGCAAGATGAGCTTCACCAGCCGCGACACTGCGCGCGCCGCGGACCTCTACAACCAGATGCTGTCGGATCCCGATTGCTCGGTCATCCTCGTCATCGCCGGTTCGACCTCGGCCGGCGGCTGCATGGACCTCTACACCCAGCTGGTGAAGTCCAACATGGTCGACGCCATCGTCGCCACCGGCGCCACCATCGTCGACATGGATTTCTTCGAAGCGCTTGGCCACAAGCATTATCAGGCGCTCGAAATCCCCGACGACGACACTTTGCGCTCGCTCTACATCGACCGCATCTACGACACCTACATCGATGAAGTGGCGTTGCAGGATTGCGACCACACGATCGGCAAGATCGCCGACAGCCTGGAGCCGCGCCCCTATTCCAGTCGCGAATTCATCAAGGAAATGGGCAAGTGGCTCGCGGACGGCAACGCCAAGAAGACCAACAGCCTGGTCCAGGCCGCCTATGAGCATGACGTACCGATCTTCTGCCCTGCTTTTGTCGACTCATCGGCCGGTTTCGGCCTTGTGAAGCACCAGGTCGACGCGATGAAGCGTGGCGGCCACTATATGGTGCTCGACGCTATCGCCGACTTCCGCGAACTGACGGACATCAAGATCAAGGCGGGCACGACGGGCCTGCTGATGATCGGCGGCGGCGTTCCGAAGAACTTCACCCAGGATACGGTCGTCTGCGCCGAAATCCTCGGTCACGACGACGTCGAGGTTCACAAATATGCGGTCCAGATCACCGTCGCCGACGTGCGCGACGGTGCCTGCTCGTCGTCGACGCTTCAGGAAGCCGCGAGCTGGGGCAAGGTCTCGACCGCGCTGGAGCAAATGGTGTTCGCGGAGGCGACCTCGGTCCTGCCGCTGATTGCCAGCGACGCTTTTCATCGTGGCCATTGGAAGACCCGCGCCAAGCGCGCCTTCGCCAAGCTGTTCGAATAGGTTGCAGCCCGCAACGTTCTGACGCAGTCTCCCCCTGATCTTCGGGGGGAGAAAGTTCATGGAATACAGCCCAATCCTCGTGCCGGTCGTCGCGCTCGTCGCGTGGACCCTTCTCGTCATGCTGTGGATGCTTGTTAGCCGCGCTGTCGAGTTCAGGCGGCTTGGCGTGACCGTGGGCAAGATCCCGCCCGGATCACGCGGCGTCGACCTTGAAGGCAGGGCCGACCCCAAGGCGCAGTGGAAGTCCCACAATTACAACCATTTGATGGAACAGCCGACCATCTTCTACGCCATCGCGATCACGCTGGCGCTGATGGGTTTCGGCGGCGGCATCAATTATTGGCTGGCTTGGGGCTACGTCGGTTTCCGGATCGTCCACAGCCTGGTGCAATGCACGGTCAACGTCGTTGCCATCCGGCTACCGATCTTCACCTTGGCAACGCTTTGCCTGCTTGGCCTGACAGTGCATGCCGGGGCACGCATCCTTCACGACTGCCTCGGCTGGCATTTGATGATGCACTAGCGACTGAAGCTGGCCGCCAGTTCGATGTGCGTCGACCAGCGGAACTGTCCGACCGGCCGCACCCAGTCGAGTTTGTAACCGCCGGCAACAAGGATGGCGGCGTCACGAGCGAATGTTGCCGGATTGCAGCTGACATAAGCGATGCGGGACACCGGTGACGCTGCGAGCTGTTTCACCTGCTCTTCGGCTCCGGCCCGCGGCGGATCGAGAACCACGGCATCGAATGCCTGGAGCTCCTTGGCATCGTAAGGCCGGCGATAAAGATCGCGATGCTCGGCAGCGATCTGGCGCCCGGCCTTCCGCGCCGCAGATTGCAGCGCCAGGATCGCGTCGCGCGATGCCTCGGCAGCTGTGACCTGACCTTCCAATGCGAAGGCGAACGTTCCCAGGCCGGCGAAAAGGTCGCCGGTATGGCCGCAGCCCTGACAGGCCTCGCGTACCGCCGCTGTCAGTGCACTCTCGCCATCAGATGTTGCCTGAAGAAATGCGCCGATCGGCAGCGCTACGCTAACGCCTGCCAGGCTGATCGTGGCCGGCTCCGGCTCGTAGCGAACCTCCGCCCCATGCCCTTCATCGACGCTGAGGCGGGCGAGACGCTGGGCGGCCCCAAATTCCGTGAGCGCGACGGCGGTTTCATAACCTTCAGCCCGAACACCCTTCAAAGCAATATCGACGCCCTGATCCGCAACGGTCAGCGTCACCTCCGCCGTCCGTCGTGCTGGAAGCAAGCTCGCGAGCAGGCCTCGTAAGGGACCGATCAACGTGAACAGTTCGGGAAGCAGTACATGGCATTCGCGCATGTCCACGACCTGGTTGGATCGTTCGGAATTAAACCCGATCAGGACGCGGCCACCGGCTTTCAGTGCCCGCAGAGTCGCACGCCTGCGGCTCTTCGGCGGCGACAGATGCGGGTCGCGGATCGCCGTCTCGAGCCCATGTTGCGCAAGCGCGCCGGCGACCCGATCGACCAAGTAGCCTCGGTAGGCTCCATCTGTGACGTGCTGGAGTTGGCAGCCACCGCATTCGGGAAAGTGGCCGCACGGAGGCGGTTGGTGGCCGGGTCCCGGCTCGATCGTCCCGTCGTCCAGCAGCAAGTCGCCCGGAGCGGCCAGCGCGGCGTAGCGGCCGCTAGCGGTGACCCCGTCTCCCCGAGCGGCAATCCGGACAATCGGTTCGCTCACCGGCAGAGCGCGGAGGCTTGGGGTAACGCGTCGATCAGATCGTCGGCGATCATCGCCGGACCAGCAATCTCGGCGGCTCTGCCATGCAGCCAGACGGCCGCGCACGCAGCTTCAAACCCGGCCATGCCTTGCGCTCGAAGTGCCGCAATCACGCCGGCAAGCACGTCACCAGTCCCAGCGCTAGCGAGCCAAGCCGGTGCCGGCGGCGCGAAGCCGAGTCGCCCATCCGGTGCTGCCACCAGCGTATCCGGCCCCTTGTAGACGACGATCGCCCCGGACTGCTTCGCGGCGGCCGATGCCCGCTCGGCCTTGCTGCCCTCAATCTCACCGAAAAGACGCACGAACTCGCCTTCGTGCGGGGTGATGATTGCATCCTGGCCCCGGAGGCGTTCCGGTTCTCCGATTTGTCCCAACGCATCGGCATCGATGACGATCGGAGACTTCGACGTCAGCGCAAGCGTCAGAACTTGCGGAATATCACCCATGCCCGGACCGACCAGCACACAGCCGATGCGGGGATCATTGAGCGTCGCGGTGTCCGTCTGGACGATTGCAGAGGGTAGATTGTCGATGGTCCGCGAGGTACTCACGCGAACATATCCCGCACCTGCGCGCGCCGCTGCCTTGGCCGCCAAAGCAATGGCGCCGGGCATTTTTCCGGCCAAAGCGTGGACGAGGCCGCGACTGTACTTGTGGGCACCGTCGGCAAGTGCCGGCAATGCCGGCATGGCGATTTCGTGCCAGTCGCCCGCAGCGCCAATCCCGAGTTTGGCGAATGCAATTCGTCCCATGCGCGCCATCGCGGGCATCAAACGGTGAGCGGGCTTCAGTGCTCCGAACGCGACCGTAACGTCGAAAGCTGGAGTTTCCGACAAGAACGCGCCGCTGTCGGTAGCAACACCGCTTGGGAGGTCGCAGGCAACACGAATTTGCGAACGGCCAGCAAGGTTATTCAGCAGGCCTGCGATGTCCTCGCCCAGCGCTCGCTTCAATCCAGTGCCGAACAGGCAGTCGACCAAGACCAACGCTGGCTCCGTGGTCGCGAAGTCTTCGACAGGGCCCTGCCATAGTCCGCGCGCCCATTTCGCCGCATCGCTGGATGGCTCAGCCAAGGCCGCCACGCGGACCGGTACACCGCGCTCTTGCAAGTGTCGGGCGGCAACATAGCCGTCGCCGCCATTGTTACCTGGGCCACAAACGACCAACACAGGGCGATTGCCAGCATATTGCACGACAGCTTCCGCCAGCGCCGCCCCTGCCCGCTCCATCAGGGTTTCGACTCTAGTGCCAGAATCGATCGCGGCCTGTTCGGCGGCGCGCATGGCTTCAGCAGTCAGGATCGGTCGGCCGGTCATGGCCGGTTCCCTAGCGCAAGTAGGTCGCTAGATGCCACCAGCGCTCCGGCACCGCGCTTGCAGCCTCATCACGCGCACTTTCGTGGTCAAACAAAGCGAAACATGTTGCGCCGGAGCCGGACATCCGAACGAAAGCGGCGCCGCGCTGCGCCAGCAGCCAGTTCAACACTTCGCCAATCTCGGGAACGAGGCTTACCGCGGGGGCCTCCAGATCGTTGCGGCCGTCGCGCCAATCACTGAGCGGCCCCCGATCCTCTCCGTCCCAACGTCCGAAGACCTCCCCCGTCGAAAGCGGCACCAGTGGATTAATCAGGAGCACTGACGTCCCGGAGATTCGTGGATCGTTTAGGAGTTCGAGCTCGTCACCTGCTCCCACACCGCGAGCGCTCATGCTCAGCAAGCAAGCTGGAACGTCGCTACCAAGTATGGGCGCAACCTCAGACGCGTGGGCCGGGTCGATCTTCCAAAGCCGCGTGAGCAGTCGCAGCGCGGCGGCCGCATCGGCAGATCCGCCACCAATGCCCGAGGCCACCGGCAAATTCTTTTGCAGCGTTAGAAGCGCACCTTGGTCTGTTCGGGTCGCCTCCCGAAGCAATATTGCGGCCCGAAGGACCAGATTACCCTCCCCCGTCGAGAGCTCCGCCGCGAACGGCCCCGACGCAGACAGCGAAAGCCCTTCGGCCTCTTCCGCCCCCAACAGATCCCCGTCCGTGCAGAATGCGAAGACAGTCTCCAGCCGGTGCCGACCGTCAGGCAATTTTCCCCGCAAGTGCAACGCGAGGTTGAGCTTGGCCGGCGCCGGCTCGCTGAATATCAATGCGCCGCCGTCGTCGTGGAGACGCCGAAATCGATTTTGGATTGAAGCCGCGTCTTGTCCTCGTCCTCGGCGTTGGCCAGGGCCGCCCGCCAGGCAAAGCTCGCCTCGTACCGGCGACCCGCGGAATAGAGAGCGTCGCCCAGATGTTCCTGGATCTCGGCCTGGCCGGGATCGGCCTCAGCGGCGCGTTGCAGCGTCGCAATCGCCTCTGAAACCTTGCCGCGCTTGAACTCCGCCCAACCGAGCGAATCCGTGATGGACGCGTCATCCGGACGAAGCGCACTGGCCTTGCGCACCATGGCCTCTGCCGCTTCCATATCCTCGCCCCGCTCCAGCTTGCCATAACCGAGGAAGTTGAGCAGCAGCGGGTTGTCCGGCTTGTCCCTGAGCGCCAGCGCCAGCTCCGACTTTGCCTCATCCCAACGCCCGGCATCTTCGAGCGCGCTGGCTCTATAGAGGCGGAGCGTCCACGGCTCGTCGGAACTCGGCGAATTGGCGGAGAGCTGCAAAGCCCGGCCGTATGCGTCCGCCGCGGCCGCATAATTCTTCATCTCGATCTGGACGACGCCAAGGCGCGCGTAAGCATCGGGACCCGGTTTGGAAGCGATGATCTCCTGCGCCCGTCTCAACGCTTCCGGTTGCCGGTCGGAATCGATCAGCATGCGGATTTCAGCGTCTTCGGCCTGGCTGGCGAAAGGATCGCCGGGTTGGATTTTGTAGAGGATATCGAGCGCGTCCGTGGTGCGGTCGTCGTCCTCGAGCAGCAGCGCCAGTAGGATTGCGCCCGCGCTGTTAGAAGGATTGGCGTAACGCGCCACCTGCGCAAAGGCGATTGGCAGGCCCTTGTCCTGCATGCGACCCAGCGCCAACGACAGGCCGACCATCAATTCGCCGAAGCCTTTCTGGGCGTTGTCGATGGCGAGCCCGGTCGGTTTCCCCGCAGCGATCCAAGCTCGCCCTTCGGTCAAGGCGGGGCTTTCGTCCGGCAACATCGCCAGCGCATTGTTCCGATCACCGGCGGCGAGGAAACCGTCGGCAAATGCCAGGCGCAGGCGGTCGGCACGGCCGCCAGCAGATTCGAGCGCCGAATTGGCCAGGGGCAAGGCCTCCGCAGGGCGCTTCAGCTTTAGCAGGATGAGCGCCTTCTGTTCATTCAGCTGGGAAGCGAGCGCACTTCCCTCCTGGACCGGCGCAAGAGCGTCGATTGCCTTTGGGTTGCGCTTCTCCGCCAGGGCCCAGGCCTCGACAAAGGGGGCTAGGAAACTGGAGTCGATCAGCCCCTGCTTGGTGCGCAAGATGTCAACCGCTTCCTTATTGTGCCCGGCGCGCAGCTCGTTAGCGACTATCAGCATGCGAAGGTCGAGCGGTGTGCTGGCGATCGGCATGCCGCGCGACAGTTCCAGCGCCAGCTTCGTATCGCCCGCCGCAATCGCGCCAATGACTGCCCGGCGCCGGATACTCATGTCGTCAGGACGTTCGCGCGACAGGTTGGCGAAAAGGACGGCGGCTTTCGCCGGATCCCCGAGTGCATCGGCCGCCCGTGCCGTCACATAGGTTGAAAGCTGGTCAGCGCTGGATCCCGGAACGGAGGCCGAAACCGGCGCGGCAATCGCGGCAAGGCCGGCGAGCAGAGCGGCCTTCATCCTACATGTTCGGGTAATTGGGGCCTCCTCCGCCTTCCGGTGTCACCCAGTTAATGTTCTGGGTCGGGTCCTTGATGTCGCAGGTTTTACAATGGACGCAATTCTGGGCGTTGATTTGAAGGCGCGGCGCTCCGCTTTCCTCGACAATCTCATAGACGCCTGCGGGGCAATAACGTTGCTCGGGTGCGTCGTAGAGCGCGAGATTCACCTCAATCGGTACTTCGGCGTCCTTGAGTGTCAGATGAACCGGCTGGTCTTCCTCGTGATTGGTGTTCGAAATGAACACTGACGACAGGCGATCGAAGGTCAGCACGCCGTCAGCCTTTGGATAAGCGATCGGTGCGACCTGCTCCTTACGGCGCAGGCTGGTGTGATCGGGATGATGCTTGAGGGTCCACGGCAATCCGATGCGGAAGAAATTCATCCACATGTCGATGCCCGCATAGAGCGTTCCGACGGTCGAACCCCACTTTGCGACCGCCGGCTGTGCGTTGCGGACCGACTTTAGCTCCTTCGCGATCCAGCTTGAGCGCAGTGCAGGTTCATAGCTGTCGACCACGTCATTGCGGCGCCCGCCGCCAATCGCGTCGTAGAGCGCCTCAGCTGCGAGCATTCCCGATTTGATCGCCGTATGACTGCCCTTAATCCTCGGCACGTTGACGAAGCCGGCGGCGCAACCGACCAGCACGCCGCCCGGAAACGCCAGCTTCGGAATGGACTGCCAGCCACCCTCGTTGATGGCGCGTGCGCCATAGGAGATACGTTTGCCACCCTCGATCTCCGCGCGGATCGCAGGATGGGTCTTCCAGCGCTGGAATTCCTCGAACGGTGACAGATATGGGTTCTTGTAGTCGAGCGCGACGACGAAGCCCAAGGCGACCTGGCCATTCTCCTGATGGTAGAGGAACCCCCCACCCCAGGCATCGTCAAGCGGCCATCCCTGCGTGTGCACGACTTTTCCGGGCTCATGCTTATCAGCCGGGACGTCCCACAATTCCTTGATTCCAAGTCCGTAAACCTGAGGCCCTGACTGTTCGCGCAGGTTGAACAGCTCGGTCAATCGCTTGGTCAAATGGCCCCGCGCGCCTTCCCCAAAGACCGTATATTTGGCATGCAGTTCCATGCCCGGCTGATAATCGCCGCGATGCGTGCCATCCCGCGCAACGCCCATGTCCCCAGTCGCGACACCCTTCACCGAGCCGTCGTCGTTGTAGAGGATCTCCGCTGCCGGGAATCCGGGGAAGATTTCGACGCCCAGTTCTTCTGCCTGACTTGCGAGCCAGCGCGTCAAATTGCCGAGGCTGCAGGTGTAATTGCCCTCGTTCGACAGGAATGGCGGCATCGCCCAATGCGGCAGAGACCATTTGCGCCCGGCTGTCAGGAACCAGTGCTGGTTGTCGCTCACCGCGACGCCGACGGGCGCGCCCTTGTCCTTCCAGTCCGGAATAAGTTCGGTCAGGCCCCTGGGATCAATAACCGCGCCCGAGAGGATATGCGCGCCAACTTCGCTGCCCTTTTCGAGGACGCAGACGGAAACGTCGCTGCCCTTTTCGGCGGCCAGTTGCTTCAGGCGGATAGCCGTCGCCAGCCCGGCAGGCCCGGCGCCGACAACCACGACATCATATTCCATGGACTCGCGGTCGCTCATCAGCGGGCCTTTCCGTCGCTCCAGCGGAGCGTTTCACCGGTGACAGCAGTGCCAATTCCTTGACCGCTCCGTCAACCTTCGACGAAGGTGGCATAATGGACGGGGAGAGGGATTTCACGGCGCGCGAGCTGGCCGGCCTGCTGGAATGGTGGGTTGAGGCCGGAGTCGATGTCGCCGTTCAAGAAGAGGCGCGCAGCTGGCTGAAGCCGGCCGAGACGCCGACGGCTGCGCCCGCGCCGACAACAAATGTCGCCGAGCCAAGTCACGAAACGCTTGGCGATCTACGCAATTGGCTGTCCAGCAGCCTGCAGGCGCCGCTTGCGGCGGCAAGCGCGAATCGCATTCTTCCGCACGGACCGGAAAACGCGACGGTCATGCTGCTCAGCGACGCGCCGGCACTCGAGGATCTCGCCAGCTCCCAGCCGATCGGAGGCGAGGCATGGACGCTGACGATTAAGATGTTGAAGGCCATCGGTATCGAGCCTGATGACGCATATAGCGCGTCGCTTTCCTGCTTTGCCTCCGCGACTGGCCGTGTGCGAGAAACCGACCTCGCGGCCTGTGGCGAGCTGGCCCGCAAACACATCGCCCTCGCCAGGCCGAAGCGCTTATTGTTGTTTGGCGACGGCCCTTGCCGCGCCCTCCTGGGTGAGAAAATGGTCTCTGCCCGGGGCCGTGCGCACAAGGTGGAGGGCGTTCGCACGGTCGCCACCTTCCATCCCCGCATGCTCCTGCAACAGCCGAACCATAAATCGAAAGCATGGGCCGATTTGCTCTTGCTGATGGAGGATGACGTTTGATCCGTTTGACCGCGGCCGCACTATTGCTTGCGGCGATCGCATCCCCCGCTCTTGCCCAGAACGATCCTCTGTCGCCCTTGCCGCCGGAAACTGAAGATACCGCCCCGCCAGAGCCGGACGCCACAACCGTCACTGCGCCCGCCCAGCCGGCAACGCCCGCCATCAAGCCTGTCGTCGTTCCGAAGGATTGGCGGGGGGTCTTCACCGCAATCCGCAATGGCGATTGGGCCGGCGCCCAGGCCGGCATCGCCACGCTTCCTGATGACGGCCTGAAGACAATCGCCAGGGCTGAACTCTACACAGCCGCAAATTCGCCGAAGGTCGACCTGCCTGCACTGATCGCCTTGGTGACAGAGGCGCCCGAACTGCCCAAATCCGCCCAACTTCTGCGCCTCGCGCAGACTCGCGGCGCCGACGTCACGCTATTGCCTGTGGTCCCGGCCGAGCGCCGCATGGTACCGCTGGCCAGCGCTCCTCGCCGGCACCGTTCCCAACCCGTCCAGGGTGATCCCGCGGCAGAAGCTTTGCGGCTGGCGCTCGATCCACTGGTGAAGGCCGATTCTGCTGACGAGGCCGAAGCCCTCTACCAGCAAGCGCTGCCGACACTGACTCCGGAGGGGCGCGCCGAGGCCGCGCAGCGCGTCGCCTGGATCTACTATGTCGTGGGCCGCGACGCCGACGCCCGTCGAATCGCTGAAACCGCCAGCGACGGCGCCGGCGACTGGGTGACCCAAGCCAATTGGATCGCCGGTCTCGCATCTTGGCGCATGAATGATTGCGAAGGTGCCTCCCGGCATTTCCGCTCAGTCGCTTATGGCCGCGCCGAGACCGAGCTCGCGGCGGCCGGCGCATATTGGGCCGCGCGTTCCGAACAGGCTTGCCGCAGGCCGCAGGCGGTGGAGCCGCTGCTTCGCGCCGCCTCGCGTTCGTCAGAGAGCTTTTACGGCCTCCTGGCACGCGAAACGCTTGGCATGGACAAGGGCCTCGGCGGCCAATTGCCGGCGCCCGGACGCGTCGAGAGCCTGCCAAATGTGCGCCGAGCCCTGAAGCTGGCCGAGATCGGCGAATATCGCCTGGCCGAGGACATGATCCGCCACCAGGCCGCCATAGGCCCAACCTCGGATCATCTCGCTTTGATCGCGCTAGCACAGCGGATCGACTTCTCGGGCGTCCAATATTTCCTCGCCCATAATGGCCCGGCGGGGACCCGGGTCCCTGGCGAGGCACGCTTTCCGCTGCCCCGTTGGCAACCCGCAACCGGTTGGCGGATCGATCCCGCGCTTGCTTACGCTCACACCCGGCAGGAAAGCGATTTCCGACGTGGGGCCATCAGCCCGGCCGGCGCGGTAGGCTTGATGCAGGTACGGCCGGGCACCGCCGGCGACTTCGCCCGCTCGCGCGGGACTGCAGTGGGCGACCTGACTCATCCGCCGACGAACCTGGAGTTCGGCCAGAGCTTCATCGAGTTGATGCGCTCAAAGCCGGAAACGCAGGGCCAGCTGCTCAAGGTTATCGCCGCTTACAATGCGGGGCCGCTGCCGGTCGCTCGCTGGAACTACATCAACGCCAAGGGCGACCCCCTGCTCTGGATCGAGAGCCTGCCTTATTGGGAGACACGCTATTACGTCCCGGCGATCATGCGAAACCTGTGGGTCTATCAGGAACTGGAAGGGACCCAGCAGACCAGCCTGAAGGCGATGGCTGAGCACCAGTGGCCCAACTTCCCGACCAAGGCGCGCTAGAGCCTTACGTCTCCGAAACGGACGGAACGACCGTCATCCCGGCGGGTTCGTGACGCGGACGGCGTTGAGGAGGCTGTGATGTATATTGGCATTGGCGGACTTGTCCTTCTGATCATCCTTTTGGTCGTTTTATTCTAGATAGAGCGCGCTTCTTGTTCTTGTTATGTTCTTTCCGTGAGCGCATCATGCGCGCATGCCGGTCGAGTCGATCCATGGGCGCGGAGCAACGCGCAATGCCAGCCCAACTCGCTTCAACCTGCAGGAGCGGATGGCGGAAGGCGACTGGCTAGACCAGGTCGAGGCTCTGGACGGCGTTTCCTCGCGGCGAACCACAGTCACCATCGAGAAACCCAAGTCCATCCTGACGCGCAACAGCTCTCCGGACGTTGGCTTCGACCGCTCGATCAACGCCTATCGGGGCTGTGAGCACGGCTGCATCTACTGCTTCGCGCGGCCAACCCATGCCTATCATGACCTGTCGCCGGGCATCGATTTCGAGAGCCGGCTTTTCGTCAAACCGGACGCAGCCAAACTGCTGCATAGTGCCCTGTCGCGCCCCGGCTATGAATGCGCGCCGATCGCCATGGGAACGAACACCGATCCTTATCAGCCGATCGAGGAGACTTGGCAGGTGACGCGGTCGGTAATCGAGGTGCTGCTGGAAACGCGCCACCCCTTCACCATCACCACCAAATCCAACCGCGTCCTTCGCGACCTGGACCTGCTTGTTCCCGCGGCCAAGCTCGGCATCGCCTCGGTGGCCATTTCGGTGACTTCGCTCGACCCAAAGGTCTCAAGGACGATGGAGCCGCGCGCGCCCTCGGGCCGCAAAAGGATGGAAGCAATCAAATTGCTCAATGAGGCCGGCGTTCCATGCCATGTCGCCATTGCGCCCGTCGTGCCGCAGATTACCGACCATGAACTGGAGCACATTGTCGCGGCGGCAGTAGATGCAAAGGCAGTCGGCGGGTTCTACCTCCCCGTCCGACTGCCGCACGAGGTCGCACCGCTGTTCCGGGCCTGGCTTGAGGAGCATTTCCCCGACCGGGCCGGCAAGGTCATGGCGACGATCCAATCCCTGCGAGGCGGCCGCGACAATGACCCCAATTTCTTCTCACGGATGCGCGGCGCGGGTCCTTGGGCCGATCTGCTACGCACTCGGTTTGAAAAGGCGGTTAAGCGTTACGGCTTGCGGCAGGCTAAATTCCCGCTCCGCCGCGACCTGTTCATGCCGCCCGAGGGTGCGCAAATGCGGCTGTTTTGATCGTTCGTCGAACTGACCGATGACAGGCGTCAATCTGCCGGTTAGGTGGTGTCCATGAAAAAGCTCGTCGTTGCGTTCCTGCTCGCTGCCGCCCCCCTTCCACTCCTGGCCCAGAATGCCCCGCCGCCGCCGATCTCGGTCGATCCGAAGGTCGTTGCGCTCCGCGATGCCGCGCTAAACGATGATTATGCCTGGGACATCACCGAAGGCCTGACGACCGAGGTCGGCCAGCGCAAGGCGGGCACCGAAGCCGAGGCGCGTGCGCGCATTTGGGCCGTCGTCAAGCTCAAGCAGTTGGGGTTCGCCAATGTCCGAGTGGACGAATTTCCGGTCCAGAACCAAATCCGAGGCTTGGAGTCCGCCGAGATTCTGGCGCCCTTCCCTCAAAAACTCGTGATCAACGCGCTCGGCAACAGCGCCTCAACCGGCCCTGCCGGCATCACCGCCGATGTCGTCGGGTTCGAGAGTGTCGACGCTCTCCGGCTGGCGCCGGATTCTGACGTACGCGGCAAGATCGTCTTCATCGACCACCATATGCCCGCCAACCAGGACGGCTCCGGCTACGGCCAGTTCGGTGCCCCGCGCCGCCAGGGTCCGACTATTGCCAGCCTGAAGGGGGCTGTGGGGCTAGTCATTCGGTCGATTGGCACTGACCATAATCGCACTCCGCATACTGGCGTGATGTCCTTTGCCAACGGCGCCAGGCCCATCCCCGCAGGGGCGCTCAGCGTTCCCGACGCGGAGCAGCTCGTGCGCATCCTGAAGCGGGGCAAGCCCGTGTCGATGCGCTTGGTGCTCGAAAGCACCCCGATCCAGGGCACGTCGGGCAATGTCATTGCCGAAGTTCCTGGCCGCGATCCGTCGCTGCCGCCGATCCTCGTCGGCGGCCACCTGGACAGCTGGGACATGGGCACCGGCGCTATCGACGATGCCAGCGGCGTCGCCATCGCGACCGCCGCCGCCAGGCGGATCATGGATGCCGGCCAGCCCCTCCGCACGATCCGCATCGTCTGGTTCGGCTCGGAAGAGATCGGCCTGTTCGGCGGTGAGGATTACCGGAAGCGCTACGGCAAGCTGCCCCACTACGCGATGCTGGAAAGCGACTTCGGCGCAGACAAGATTTACAAGGTCGACAGCAAGCTCGGCGATGCCCGCAAGGACGAGGCGCGGATGATCGGCGCGGCGCTCGCGCCCCTCGGCGTGGTTACCGGCAAGTTCGACGAAGCCGATGGCAGCGACATTGGCCCGATGATCGAGGACGGGCAGCCCGCTGTCGGGCTCAACCAGGACGGCACCCGATATTTCGACCTGCACCACACGTCGAACGATACGCTCGACAAGATTGACCCCGCCCAGCTGCGGCAAAACGTCGCTGCCTGGACGGCGACCCTGGCGGTTTTGTCCGGGGGAATTGAACCGGCACCGAAACCATCGCGGGGCACGCGGCGTTAGACTCTCCGAAAAGGAGAAAATTCCATGCGCATGCTCTTCTTGATTCCGCTCGTATCCCTCGGCGCCTGCCAGGTGACCGAGGACAAGGGTAACAACCAGGTGACAGTTCAGTACAACCAGGATGTGGCCCAGAATGCCGCCGCCGATGTCGTAAACGGTGCGAAGGAGGCTGGTGCCGCAATCTCGAACAGCGCCAGCGACGCGGCCGACAAGGTCAAGAACGTCGATGTCGACGTCAACGTCGACACGAACAAAGCCGACAACAACAAGACTGCCAACTCGAATTGAGTTTGCGCCCTCGGCGGGCGCTGTTAGAGGCGGCCCGTCGGGGAGTGGCGCAGCCTGGTAGCGCATCTGCTTTGGGAGCAGAGGGTCGCAGGTTCGAATCCTGTCTCCCCG
>Ga0207701_10004618_pt1 | contig 13952 bp, 13 predicted proteins | sample KBSSwiSSwithPhiX_FD_184294 | JGI IMG/M metagenome (GOLD analysis project Ga0207701, IMG submission 184294) | Switchgrass rhizosphere bulk soil microbial communities from Kellogg Biological Station, Michigan, USA, with PhiX - S5 (SPAdes) (version 2) | ecosystem: Environmental > Terrestrial >... | reverse complement strand
TATCCTGATCCTCAACCTCTTCCCGTCCGGCCGCGCTCGGATATTGACACGTTTTTCGCTCGACGAGTACAGATCGTGCGTCGGCGCCGGCAAGGCATGGCCCCGATCGACCTGTCAGCATCAGCCGATCACGCCACCAGGGCGCGATCCCAAGGAGCACCGCAATGAGGACGTGTGCAGCAGTGGTCGTCGCGATTCTCGCCGTATCGACAGCGCCGTCCCAGCACGTCGTCGCGCAGACTGTCGTGCCACCTGGCGCGCTCCGAGCCGGCGCTGCACGAGTGGACGTCACGCCGGCCCAACTGCCACGCAATTACACCGGCGTGCTGGACCGCCTGTATGCGAGAGCGATCGTGCTCGACAATGGCGCGGCGCGGGCCGCGCTCATCACGGTGGACGCGGGCTCGATTCCGGAGTCCACGTGGCAAGCCGTCACGCGGCAGGTCGAGAAGGAGCTCGGCATTCGGGCGACGAACGTTCTGCTCACGGCGACGCACACGCACAGTGCGGGTGGCCAGAGCGCCGATTACGTCGCGAAGATCGTCGAGTCGGTGCGCGCGGCGCAGAAGGCGCTCGAACCGGCGCGCGTGGGATACGGGACAGGCGCGTCCTTCATCAACGTCAACCGCCAGATCATCGATCCGAAGACCGGCCGGTGGTGGGAGGGCGCGAACTACGACGGTCCGTCGGACAAGACGGTTGCCGTCCTTACGTTCGTGCGTCCGAATGGCGAGCCGATCGCCGTCTATTTCAACTATGCGGTCCACGGCGTGATTACCGGACAACTGGACATGATCAGTGGTGATATCCCGGGATCGACGGCGCGGTACGTGGAAGACTCTTTCGGTGACAAGGTCGTCGCCGTGTGGTCGCTCGGCGCCGCCGGTGATCAGAATCCGATCTATTTCCAGCAGACCTACGATCTGCGGGAGATTCGGATCAAGGACTATGCAAAACGCGGGATTGACATCAGCAACGCCATGCCGCCTGGAGGGGAGGGGCTGAACCGGGCTGATCCGGTCGTCGCGCGGTTGATGAATCAGCAGAAGCAGATCAATATTTCGATGGGCCAGATGCTCGGAGAAGAAGTTTTGCGCGTGATGCGCAACAGCGAACGGACAGCGCCGGCGGCGACGATCGTCGGAAGCCAGAAAACGATCAGCTGTCCCGGGCGCGAGCGGACCAACGAAGGACGCGCCGGCTTCGAAGGCACCTACAAGGACGCCGCGCCCGTGGACCTCCGCCTCGGTCTCCTGCGAGTCGGTGAGGTGATGATCGGCGCCGTGAACGCCGAGGTGTTCAACCCGATCGCCACGCGGCTCAAACGCGAATCGCCAGCCACCGCCACCATGATGGCCACGCTCACCAACGGCTCCGCGCGCTCCGGGTACATTCCCGACGACGAGTCGTACGGGAAGTACACGTTCGAAGTGCTGTCGTCCCGCGTCAAGCCGGGTTGCGCCGAATCGTCCATCGTGCACGGTCTGCTCGACCTGATCGAGCAGGCGAAGGCGCGGTGAGATGTCAGACCTGAATCAGCGGTCCGCCCGGCAGGGCCTGTAAGGCGTCGGAATGGGCGAGCGCGAACTCGAGCGCGCGTCGCGTGATTTGTGCATGCTCGCGGGCGATCGCTTCCGCCCGCGTGCCTTGACGTCGCGAGATCGCTTCGATGATTCGCACATGTTGATCGCGGCCGACAATGAAGATCGCCGACGCCTCCGGAAATCTGTTCTGGAGCGATACGAGGGCGCTGCGTGACGCGAGTGGAATCGAGAGCAACCGATCGAGTGCCTGTCGGACCATCTCGCTCCGGGCGAGGCGCAGCACCTCGACGTGGAAACGGTCGTTGAGATCCAGATAGGCCGGAAAGGTCTCGGGCGTGGGCTCGCGCAGCGCGTCCATGTCGCGTTGAATCGTGCGGAGCAGGTCGACGTCGGCCTCGTTCCGCAGCCGCTCTGCCGCCAGCCGTGCCGCTGCGCCCTCGAGCACGCCGCGCACCTCGATGCCATCCCACACATCGTCGAGAGTGAATCTCCGGACAATGAACCCGCCCGTCGGGTAGGGCTCGAGGAGCCCTTCGTGGGCCAGGCGCTCGAGGGCCAGGCGCACGGGAGTGCGCGACACCCCGAGACGGCTGGTCAGCGGCGCTTCCGATACCCGTACGCCGGGCGCGAACTCGCCTTTCAGTATCAACTCGCGGACGCTCAGCAGGGCGCGGACGATCTGAGAGTCCGCTGTGTCGTTTCCTGCGGCGACTGAGGATGGCTCCGGCAACGGTTCTGGCCTCCAACGTCTGTCCAACTGCATCGCCGCCCCAACTACATGGCCGGCCCTCGCAGGCTAACCAGACCGGGATCGTGTGTCAACACTGTCGAACACATTCGGCATGCTGAACTGATGCTTTGGCATGCCGAAATAGGGGTACTAGGCTCATCGGACCGAAGAAAGTGGCCATTCGGCATGCCGATGTGGTTAGAATGCGTGCCGAGTGGTCCCTGCTCCCTGTCATTCGGACTCCGCCTCACGTCCCGCGTTGACCGGATCACCGCGATACCGGCAGGCTCCCACGCGTCTTGCCTGGCTCGCAGGGATCGCGGTGCTGATGGCTCCCGCGACCTACGCCGGTCAGGGGCCTCAGGCCAGCCGCCCCGACAATGCCCAGTCGCTGTCGCACGTGGCTGCGGCGCGGCAGCTGGCGGGCGACGATGCGTTTCTCGCCAATCCGTTCAACTTCTTCTGCGTCCCCGGCAATGCCCGCGCGCAGAACAACAACGCGCCCGATCTCGAACCGGTGCAACTGTTCGAGAACCTGTACGCCATCGGTAATTCGGAGACGAGCGTCTACGCACTGACCTCGTCAGCAGGCATCGTCCTCCTGGACGCCGGATTCGAGAACAAAGCGCAGGCGCTGGAGGCGCAGCTGCAGAAGCTTCAGCTCGATCCTGCGAGAGTCAAATACATCCTGATTGGCCATGGCCATGCGGATCACTTTGGTGCCGCGAAGTTCTTTCAGGACAAGTACGGGACGAAGGTGGCGATGTCAGCGGCCGATTGGGATCTGCTCAATCCCGCGAATGTCCCTGCCGGTGCGCCGGGGAGAGGCGGCGCGGGTGGGGGAGCACGACCTGCGAAGGACGTCGTGCTTGCCGAAAACCAGCCGTTCACCTTCGGTGATCTGACGGTCACTCTGGTGGCGATTCCCGGTCACACGGCAGGTTCACTCGCGTTCGTGTTTTCGGTGAAGGACAAAGGCACGAGCCGGATGGCCGGACTCTTCGGCGGCACGGTGCTGACCACAGGGATCCTGACAACCGACGCGTTGAAGCAGTACGTGCAGTCGATTGCGCACTACCTCGAGACCGCGAAGCGGATGAACATCGAAGTGGAAGTGCAGAACCATCCGATTTTCGATGGGATGCCGGACAGGCTGTCACGGTTCAAGGCGGCGCGCCCCACCGATCCGAACCCGTTCGTCATCGGCAACGATCGTTACCTGCGGATGTGGAACATCGTGTCCGAATGCATTCAGGCGGAGATCGCACGTCGTTGACGGCGCGTGATCCGATCAGCCCGGGAACTGCAATGAGACGTCTGGCGACTGTTGTGATCGTGGTCCTGGCAACGACGCTCCACCTGTTCGCCCAGGTTCGTGGCGCGGGGCCGGGTGCCGGTACACCCGCAGGCGGTGCTCCGGGTGCCGGTACACCCGCAGGCGGCGCTCCCGGTGCAGGTGCACCCGGAGGCGGTGCTCCCGGCGCTGCTGCGCCTGGTGGCGGTCGTCCGGGTGGGGGTGGTCCCGGACAAGGGGGGCCCGGCGCGGGGGGCGCGCCCGGAGGCCGCGGCGGTTTCGGCGGCGCACGTGGAGGACAAGCGGGTGCGCTCTTCGACATGACCGGCTACTGGGTGTCGGTCGTCGGTGAGGACTGGCGCTGGCGCGCGTTTCCGCAGAAGGGCGACTACGGCGCCGTGCCGGTGAACGCGGCCGCACGCAGAATCGCGGACGCCTGGGATCCCGCCAAGGATGCGGCGGCAGGCGATGACTGCAAAGCGTACGCGGCGCCGAGTGTCATGCGGATTCCCGGCCGCCTGCACGTCACGTGGCAGGACAACCAGACGCTGAAGATCGAAACCGATGCAGGCAAGCAGACGCGCCTGCTTTATTTCAGCACTCCCCCGGCCGCACCGGCGGCTGATTGGCAGGGGAGCTCGAAAGCCGACTGGGATCTCGGGAATGCGGGTGCCGGCGGTCTGTTCTTCGGGGGTGGTGGAGGCAGAGGAGGTCCGCAGGGCGGTTCGCTGAAGGTGGTGACGACGAAGATGCGCCCCGGGTATGTGACGCGGAACGGCGTGCCCTACAGCGAGAACGCGACGTTGACCGAGTACTACGACCTGGTCAAGGAGAAGAACGGCACGCAGTACCTCGTGCTGACGTCGATGCTGGACGACCCGGCCTATATGAGCCAGCCGATGTGGACCGCGGTGCATTTCCGCAAGCAGGCTGATGCCGGCGGCTGGAACCCCGCCGGTTGCGGCGGAAAGTAGGATGCGCATGAGAAGACTGCATCTCTTCGTTGTCGTGGTCCTGGTTTCCGTCGCCGCGCTGGCCGCGCAGACGCCCACCGGTGTTGGTCCCGGTCAGGGCGCGCCGCTCGGTCCGATGGTGAGTGGTCCGGACTTCTCCGGCTCGTGGCGTCCACAACAACTGGTGACGGAGTCGCAAACGGCGGCCGGCGACCTCGTCGACTTCGGCGGCATCCCGCTGAACGACGCCGCACGCCTGTATGCGCTGTCGTGGCCAGCCTCCCGTCAGACGGTGAAGCAGCACCAGTGCATGGGGTACGTGACCCCCTACTTCTGGTACGCCCCGGCGAACTATCGCATCTGGGAGGAGCGCGATCAGTTCACGCAGCGCCTCACCGCGTGGCGCTTCTATGGACAGATCGCCCAGGGCGATCGGACGGTCTACATGGACGGACGTCCGCACCCACCGGCGTACGCGCCGCACACCTTCGCCGGATTCTCCACAGGCGAGTACGAAGGGAACACCCTGACCGTGACCACCACGCATCTGAAACGTGGCTGGATCAAGGCGAACGGTGTCCCGCAAAGCGATGCCGCCACGGTCGTCGAGCACTACATCCGCCACGGCGACGTCATCACCATGCTCGCCGTCATCGACGACCCGGTGTACTTGAGCGAACCGCTCAGTAAAGCCTCGATGCTCGTCCGCATGGAGAAGGATCCGGACGCCTGGCTGTATCCGTGCGACGACAGCGAACAGATTCTGGGCCGCAAGAACGACACGGTCCCCAATCACCTGTTCGGACAGAACCCGTACGCCCGCGAATATGCCGGCAAACGGAAGCTCCCGGTGGTGGCGGCGCTCGGGGGTGTCGACACCGTCTATCCGCAGGTCGTCGGGCTTCGCGATGACGAGGCGACCGTGAAAGCCCGAATGATGCCGTCCGGGCCGGCCGCGGTCAGCCGTGCGCCCGATCCGACACCGAACGACGGTCAGATCCACGTCTTCCACGTGGCCGGCAACGTCTACATGCTGGCCGGCGACGGCGCCAACATCGCGGTGCAGGTGGGGCCACAAGGTGCGCTGGTCGTCGACACAGGGGCGGGCAAGCTGTCCGACAAGGTGATCGAGGCGATCAGGACGCTGAGCGCCAAGCCGATCCAGTTCATCGTCAACACCAGCTTCCATGCCGACCACACCGGCGGCAACCAGAAGCTCGGCGCGGCCGGTGCCGATCCCAGCGTGACCGGGTCGTTCTTTTCGATGCAGTTCCAGGGCGCTGGTACAGGCGCCACCATCATCAGCCAGCTCAATACGCAGATACACATGCTGGCGAACAAACTCGCGGCTCCGCCCACCGATACGTTCGTCGAGGACCGGCGCAGGAAGTACTACAACGGCGAGGCGGTGGAGGCGTTTCCGCAGCCGAACGCGAGCACCGACGGCGACAGCGTGGTGCATTTCCGGCGTGCCGACGTGATCGTCGCCGGCGACGTCTTCACGACCACGCAGTATCCATTCATCGACACCGCGAACGGCGGAAGCATTCAGGGCGAGATTCAGGCGCTCAATTTCATGCTCGATCGCACGGTCTACGTGCACGACGAAGATGGCGGCACGCTGATCATTCCCGGGCATGGCCGAGTGACAGACGAGTGGGAGGTCGCCGAATACCGCGACATGCTCGTCATCGTTCGCGACCGGGTCCAGGCGCTCATCAAGTCCGGCGCGACGCTGCAGCAGGCGCTGGCCGCGCGGCCGACATTCGATTACGACGTGCGCTACGGCGCGATCACGGGTGCGTGGACGACGGAGAAGTTCGTCGAGGCCGTGTACACGAGTCTGAAGAATCCGCCCAAGCCGGGCAGATAGGGTCAGGAGCCAGGTCATGAGACGCACGCAGCTGGTTGCGGTGCTCGCCGCGCTACTTTTCGCGGCGACGGTATCCGCGCATCACTCGTTCACCGCGACCTACGACACCGAGAAGACGATGACCATCGAGGGAACGGTCGCGCAGTTCCTGCTGCGGAATCCGCATTCCTTCCTGCACGTGACCGTCAAGAACAAGGAAGGCAAGGAAGAAATCTGGAACGTCGAGTGGGCCGCCGCCGGGCAGCTGTCGGGCGCGGCGCTGGTCACCTCGCTGAAGGCCGGTGATCCCGTGGTTATCAGAGGGAACCCGGCCAGAGATCCCGCCGACATGCGTCTCCGCATGGTGAGCGTGAAGCGGACCTCGGACGGCGCGAGCTGGGGCTTTGGCAACGGTCAGACGTTCAACTGAGCGTACGGAGCGCGTATGAACACCCGACGATTGACAGCATGTGTCGTGGCCCTTGGGTGCCTCGCCACGGTTCCAGCCATCGCACATCACGGGACCTCCATCACCTACGAGATGGACAAACTCGTCACGGTGACCGGCACGGTGACCGAGTTCGACTTCAGCTATCCCCATCCCGCGCTCTTCCTCGAGGTCAAGGACGACAAAGGGAAGGTGACGAAATGGGGAGCGGAGTTCCTGCCGACACCGGCGGCGCTGAAGGCGCTCGGCTGGAACCGGGAAACCATCAAGTTCGGGGATGCGGTCGTGCTCGGTTGCCATCCCTCGAAAACGGGCAACCCGGTGTGCGCCCTCCAGACGATCACCATCAACGGCAAGGCGACGCCGGTCGGCGGCGGCCCGGGCGCGCCGCCGCCAGGTGGCGGACAGCGGGGCGGTCGACAGTAGAGGAGAACGATCATGAACGCGAGGCTTTCGCTGATCGGCGTGACGTTGTTCTCTGCGGTCGCCCTGGGCCAGAACGCCAAACCGTTCGACGCGCATGACCTGAGCGGGAAATGGGTGCGGACGTCCGGGAACCAGGGCTTCAGCACCGTGCCGGAGTCAGGCCGGGGCAATGCGCCGGAGGCGCCGTTCACCGCAGCAGGCAGGAAGGCATACGAGAAGAACTATCCCGGGTACGGGCCGCGAGCGAACGCCACGCTGCGGAACGACCCGATGGGCACCTGTGACCCTCTGGGGATTCCGCGAAATCTGAACGCCGAAGTGGTGTCGTCTCACAACTGGTGGGAGCTGTTGCAGACCAACGATCGCGTCATCCAGTTGTTCGAGTGGCATCACGAGTTCCGGGTGATTTACGCGGACGGACGGAAGCTTCCAGAGGTGAATGCCGATCTGGATCCGAAGTGGAACGGGTACTCGGTCGGGCGCTGGGACGGCGATACGTTCGTGGTGGAGTCGGTCGGCTTCGATGAGCGGACGTGGCTGGACAAGTTCGGCTACGCGCACTCGGATCAGATGAAGCTGCAGGAACGCTACCGGCGCGTCGACGCCGACACGCTCGAGCTCACGATGGTGCTGACCGATCCGGAGTATTACACCAAGCCCTGGGAGAGCGACCGCAAGGTCTTCAAGCGGAATGCGTTCCAGTTCGACAAGCCGTGGGACGAGCAGATCTACTGTGTGCCGTCGGAAGAGAACAAGTTCAATCGTCTCATTCGCGACGCCGCCAGCGGCAAGTAACGCGACCGCGTGGGAGGGCACAGGGGGGTGGCTTCCGGCCTGCGTCACGCCCGTACAGGGACACCGAGGAACCTGCGCATGCGATATCGAGTCGTCGTCGTCGCGGCTGTCCTCGCCGCAGTGGTCCGCGTGCCGGCGCAGGGTCCTCGCCCGGACGTCGGAAACCAGTTCGTCGTGCTCGGCACCGCCAGCGGTCCGAACAGCGAAGCCGCACGCGCGCAGCCGGCAAATGCGCTCGTGGCAGGCGGTCAGGTGTACCTCGTCGATGCCGGTGATGGCGCCGTGGGGCAGCTCGCAAAGGCGGGTTTTCGCCTGCCCGCCGTTCGCGGTGTGTTCCTGAGCCATCTTCACTTCGACCATACGGGCGGCATGCTTGCGGTGCTCGGGCTGCGCATGCAGCTCGAGGTGCGCGGTACGCTGCGTGTCTTCGGACCGCCCGGTACCCGGGCGCTCGTCGATGGTCTGCTCGCGGCCTCCGCGCCGGCGATGCGCGCCGGCTACGGCATCGCGGGACAGTCATGGACCGCCGCCGTCGACGTCGTCGAGCTCCGCGATGGAGCGACGATCGCCGTCGACGCCTTCAAGGTAACCGCCGCTGTCAACAGTCACTTCAGCCGGCCGGAAGGCGATGCAAGCGAGCCCGACGGCGTGTCACTGTCGTATCGGTTCGATCTGCCTGACCGTGCGATCGTCTACACCGGCGATACCGGACCGAGTCCACGCGTAGTCGCGCTCGCTCGCGATGCGGATCTGCTCGTGAGCGAAATGCTCGATGCTGACGCCGTTCTTGCGACCATGCGTCCGGCCGGCGCCGCGACCAGCAGTGCGCAAGCGCCGACCGGATTCGAATGGCATCTGCGCGCGCACCACATGACGCCGTGGCAGGTTGGCGAGCTGGCGGCCGCGGCAAAGGTCCGGCGTCTCGTCATCACCCATTTTGCGCCCAACGTCACGTCGCCCGAGCAGGAGCAGCGGTACCGCGATGCAATCAGGATGCGCTTTCCCGGCGATGTGGCGATCGCGCACGACCTCGATCGATTCTGAGAACGAACGTGCGAATCGGACTGTGAAAACGGCCCTACCGGGGTGACGGAGTATGACCTGAGATGAGGAAACTCGACGCAGGTACTGTGATCGGCGCCCTCCTGACGATGTGCGCCGCCTGTTCGCCGTCCGCGCCAGTGGCGCCACCGGCGGCGCAGACAAAGGCCGCTGTTCACAGTGTCCTCTACGAAGACGGCCACATCCGCTTCGTCGAGTACACCTTGTATCCCGGCGCAAACACGCTCGAGGCGTTGCCGTACCACTCGGTGATGATGGCCGACGCCGCCTGGCCGCAGGTGGCTGAAGCCGTTGCATCCGGTGCGTCCCCTGCGGCCGCCGAGACGAACAGCAAGACCGTGTTCCCGTTCGATCATCGGACGTATCCGCAGTGTCGTGTCGAGACTCCGCGCGCGGCGAAGACCGTTACCGTGAGCGGCGGCTTCCCGCAGCATTACTATCGCGTCGAATACAAGCGCCTCGACGGCAAGGACTATGCGGCGAACTGGAAGACCTGGTACCCCGATGTGTTTGCGCCGCCAGCGAAAGTCGTCCCGAATCCGGGTCTGACGCTCAAAGGCAAAGAGCCGTACTCCGGCGCATGGCCGTACAACGTCGGCTACAGCTCCACGACTGCTGCGCCTGCCAATCACACGGTCCGCTTTCAGGACGATCACGTCGAGCTGATCGAAGTGGCCATCCGTCCTGGCGAGACCGAGAACATGCACGGCCATCCCTATCCGTCGGTCTACGCTGACGATGGCGGTTTCTCGCCGGCTGGGGCCAAGTACAGTAACGAGAGCATCGTGAAGGACTTCACGGTGCCGTGGGGCGAGCTCACCACGCCGTTCGACGCCGGCGTCTATCCGATCTGCTTCGCGGCGATCCCCGAGCCGCCTCACCGCGTCACGGTTCACTCCGGCCCGCCGCAGCATTTCTACCGCGTCCACTTCAAACGCGTGGACGGTGAAGACGTGAAGAACAATTGGCAGACCTGGTATCCCGAGCGCTGAGCAGGACGGGCAAGGAGGGTTATCGCATGCGAACGTTGTTCATCCTCGGCATGGTGATCATCTCGGCGAGCGCGAGCGCACAGACGGTGTCGCTCAAGGAAGGAGCGCTCAACGACTGGAATTCGCAGCGCGACACGCTGATGAAGATCGCTGCGGCGATGCCCGCGGAGAAGTTCGCCTTCAAGGCCACGCCGGCGGAGCGGACCTGGGGCGAACAGATCCTGCACATCGCGGAAGCCAACGTGAACCAGATGGGGCGTCTCGGCTCGAAGACGACGGCGCCCCGTATCGACATGAAGCTGACCGCCCCCGCCGACGTCATGAAGGCCCTGGCCGACTCGTTCGCCTACGGCACGGCGGTGCTCGAAGAGCAAACGGACGCGACGATGGTGCAGCAGGCGGGCGCCACGCGCTTCGACATGGGCATGGGCCCGTCAGCGCGGATCCGTGTCGTTTATTTCGTCATTGGTCACACCTGGGACATCTACGGCCAGATGGTTGTGTACCTCCGGCTGAATGGCATTACCCCGCCGGCGAGTCAGCGTTTGTAAGCGCCAACTCTCTCTCTCTTCTGGTGCCTGAGGTGGGGGCGCCTGTCGTCGCCGACAGCGGAGTAGATTGACCACCCCGTCCGACGGCACTTACCTGATGCCCTTCACCCACCCTTTGGCGACAACCAGCGTGCCGACAGGATCCGGAGACGAGACCGCGGTCGCGGCGGGGTTCGCGGCGATCGTGGTGACCAGAAAGCCAAGGCCTTTCGGGTGCAGCGCGTACGTCTGGTAGTCGCCGCTGGCGTGCGGCACGGTGAGCGTCACGGCGCTCAGGGAGGGTTTCGGATCTTCCCGTTCGAAGACGGCGCCGGTGGTCCTCACTGGCGCCGACATCACGGTGCTGAGCAGGCCGCCCATCATCGTCAGCTCGTGGAAGAACAGCTCACGGTCGTGGAGGCCCCATCGCGGCCTGTCGCCGCCATTTCTCGACACCTGCCATTGTCCGGTGCCCACTGGAAACGGCCGGACGAAAATCTCCTTCCGCCCATTAAGGGTCGTCACGTAGGCGAGCCAGCGTCCGTCGTGCGAGATCTGTCCGTGGCTCTCGTGCTCGGCCGAATTGACGATCGGCGCTGGCTTCCGATCGCCGGTGAAGGGATAGACCCACAGATCGCTCCCGGTTTTCGGATCCAGCACGCCGAAGACGATACGCGAGCCGTCGGGAGACCAGGAGTAGGGCGCCAGCGGATGATCGGACTCGTACAAGCGCTCCTCGACTCCCGCTCCATTCGACAACGTCTGGTAGAGTCCCCACTTGCCGTTGACCCTGGCGCTGTAGACGATGCGATCGCCAAGCGGCGACCAGATCGGATTCGAGCTGTCGCGTGACGCATCGAACGTGAGCGTGGTCTCGGCATTCTTCGGCTCGAGGACGAGGACATTGCCGCCGCTGCCCTCGTGCCGATGGACCGCGACGCGGGTGCCATCGGGAGACACCTCGATGCCGCGGTAGGTGCCGGGCGGGCCGACCACGTCCGTCATGCCGCCGTTCTGCGACATCCAGAGGAGCTGTGACTGCGCGGTTGAGGGGTTCAGCCCGGCAATCCCCCCGAGCGCGGCCAGCTCGCGCACCCCGTGGAGGTAGGCGAGCACGCCATTTGGCGAGGAAGCGAAGGGCCCCTGCCCGTTGGGCGCATTCGCGATCAGGTTGTCGGCGATGCGGATCGGATCTCCGCTGACGGTCATCGACGCGAGCGCGAAACGTCTCGCGTAGGCGGCGCTCTCGCGGAGAAACACGAGATAGCCGGGTTCCACGTACGCCGCGCGCGTTTCCGACGGCATGACGCGGGTATGCTCCTTGGAATCGAGCGCGCCGGCAAAGATGGCGCGATCCTCCGGCTTCGCCGCCCACGCGAGGTACAGGTATCGTCGTCCGTCCGGCAGGAAGTGCGGCCAGAAATGTCCGCCTTCGTTGGCCCCCTTGGTCGTCAGTGCTTCAGGCGTGCCGCCTTCCGCCGACACGCGGAACAATCCTTTCGAGCTGCCAAAGACGATCGTGCCGTCGGCATTCCAGCTGCCTCCGACGAAGTCTGGCGCCGCGGCGAGGTCCTGCGCCGGGCCTCCTGACGCTTCGACCTTTTTCAACACGCCGTTCAGGGCGAATCCGATCCAGTGGCCGTCGGCGGACCAGAACGGCATGGCATTGTCACCGGCCGTCGTCAGTCTGGTTGGACTGATCGAACCCACAGGCCGCACGTAGAGGGACCACGCGTCCTGGAAGCCATCGCGCGCGACGAAGGTCAGCGTCCGGCCATCCGGCGACAGCGCGATGTCGCCGACGCTGTGATCGACCGTGTTGACCTGCAGCGGTTCGGCCGAGAGGCTGATTGGCACGCGCAGCCGGATCGCGCCCTCGTCTTCACTGGCGCGGATAAAGGCGGCGGCGCCAACGGACGCCGCCGCGACGGCCACGAAGCCGGCAGCGACGAGTGCCGGGACCAGGCGGCGCGATCGTCTCGACACAGCCGCCGGCAGGTGGCCTGCGTCAGCGCCGCCGTCGGCCACCAGTTGCAACGCCGCGAGGAGATCGCGTGCCGACTGCCAGCGCACCGCTGGATCCTTGGCCAGACACATCGCGATGATGTGGGCGAGCGCCGGCGGGACGGCGCGCCCGCCCGCCGACAACGGCGCCGGCTCGGCGGTCGCGATGGCCGACATCAGCAGGACACGGCTCTTGCCCTCGAACGTCTTGCGGCCGGTGATCATTTCGTGCACCACCGTGCCGAATGCGAAGATGTCGCTGCGCTCGTCGGCGTCGGCGCCCTCGAGCTGCTCGGGCGACATGTATTGCAGCGTTCCGAGGATCGCTCCCGGCGTGGTCAGCTGTCGCGCCGCCGGCGTGGGCGTCGCCTGAGCGCGCTGCTGATCGGGATGCAAGCGCGCGAGCCCGAAGTCGAGCAGCTTCGCGATTGGTGGCTCGGACGGCGTGGCGCCTCGCACCAGGAAGATATTCCCCGGCTTGAGATCGCGGTGCACCACGCCGTGGCGATGGGCCTTGTCCAGTGCGTCGGCCACCTGCATCGCGATGTGCAGCGCGTCATCCACCTCCAGGGGCCCGCGTTCGAGCCGCGCGGCCAGGGTTTCGCCGTCGAGGAACTCCATCACCAGGAAGTCGAGCGCTGACGATCCCGATGGCGCCGGCTCGTGACCGATGTCGTGCAGGGTGCAGATGTGCGGATGGTTCAGCGAGGCGATGGCCTGCGCTTCCCGTTCGAAGCGCTGCTTCATCTCCGGCGAATCGGCCCAGTGTGGCGGCAGGACCTTGATGGCGACGGTGCGATCGAGCCGCGTGTCGCGGCCCTTGTAAACCTCGCCCATACCGCCGGCGCCAATCGCCGACTCGATTTCGTAGGCTCCGAGGCGGGTGCCGCGTGCGATGTCCACTTACCGTTCTACCTTGTTCATCCAGTTCAGTACTACGGTCAGTCCGTTGTACGAGGCAAAGGCGGGGCCAGCGCCCCGCGCGCGCTGACCGAGACCGCGGCCGCGCCCGCCGATGAGCACCTGCGCCGGAAGGGCGTTCGCCGAGGTCGCCGAGTAGGCCACGAGCCCGGGAGGGACGCCGCCCCCCGCGCCCGACGGCGGAATGCGAACGAGAAAGCGCGACCCGTCTGCGCTGACACCAAGTTGATGACGCGACGGCTCACGCGTCGAGATCGTATTCACGATCGGACGAAACAACATCTGCGGGGCGCCGGCCGTCAACGTCGCGCCGTGCGTGATAGGCACGACCATCACGGTGTTGTCGCTCGGCAGCCGGTAATAGAGCTCGCTGCCGTCGCGCCGCCAGCGCGGCTGACCGC
>Ga0207701_10004616_pt1 | contig 13955 bp, 11 predicted proteins | sample KBSSwiSSwithPhiX_FD_184294 | JGI IMG/M metagenome (GOLD analysis project Ga0207701, IMG submission 184294) | Switchgrass rhizosphere bulk soil microbial communities from Kellogg Biological Station, Michigan, USA, with PhiX - S5 (SPAdes) (version 2) | ecosystem: Environmental > Terrestrial >... | reverse complement strand
CGCCTCGAAGTGGATCTCGCGGGCGACGGGCACTTCACCGCGGCCCCCGAGCCGGCGCGCGGGCGGACCCGATGACCTCAGTCCTCTACCTCGGCTGCCCCGCCAGCGACCGGGACGACGCCGAGAGGTTGTTGAGCGCGGGCCAGCTCTCGGTCGTCTGGGCTGACGATGTCGGCAACGCGCTCGACACGCTGCAGCACCGCGACCTGCCGGTCCTGCTCGATCTCTCGCGCGGCGCGGCGGCCCTCCAGCTTGCCCACGACATTCGAACCCACCTCCCGTCCACACTGATATTCGCGGTCGTCGACGAACGGCGCCCCGACCTCTCGACCGAGGCGGTGCTGGCCGGGGTGGCGGACGTGTTTGCGCGGCCGCTCGGCGGCCGGCGTGTGGCAAACGCGATCGAGCGCGAGCAGCGCTACCTATCGCGCGGGGGCAACGGCAGCAGCGGCAACGGCCACGCTCACGACAGCGACGACTTGTACAGCCAGTCGCCGGCGATGCGCGACGTGATGCTGGCGATTGCGGACGTCGCGACGAAACGCGCCGGCGTCCTCGTCCGCGGCGAGGAAGGGACCGGCCGCCAGGTCGTGGCGCGCGCGATTCACGTCCGGCAGCACTTCGCGCCGTCGGCGTTCGTCACGATCAACTGCGCGGCCTACGACACCGAGGAGCTCGACGCGGCGCTCTTTGGCGCCGCGGCGCGGTCGCAGGGCTACGGTGACGCCGCGAGCTCGCGCGGACTGGCGCGCGTCAGCCGCGAGGGGCGGCTGCACGACGCCATCGGCGGCACGATCTACATGCAGAACGTCGCCGACGCGCCGACGCGCGTGCAGGCGCGGCTGGCTCGGGTGCTGCGCGACCGTGAAGTGCTGCTGGTGGAAACCGGCGAGCCGATCGCGTTCGGCGTCCGGCCGATGGCGGGCGTCGATCCGGCGTTCGAGCGTGCGGTGCAGGAAGGGCGCGTTCGCGACGATCTCTTCCGGCGGCTGGCGGTGAGCCGCATCGACATGCCCGCGCTGCGCGAGCGGCGCGAGGACATCCCGGCGCTCACCAACTATTTCCTCCGCGACATCTGCGGCCACCTGCACGTGCCGCCGAAGACGGTGTCGCGGGCGGCGCTGTCGCTCATCTCCGCGCTGCCGTGGCCCGGCAACGCCGTGGAGCTCCGGGCGCTGCTCGAGGCGGTCGTGCACGGCATGCACGGCGGCCGCAACATCGGCCTCGAAGACCTCCTGGCGCACCTGCGTCTCGACGGCGGCTCGGTCGGCATGACCGCCGCCGGCGGCACTTTGAAACAGGCGCGCGCCCGGTTCGAGCGCGAATACATCGCCACCATCCTCGAGCAGCATCACGGGCGCATCAGCGATGCCGCGAAGGCACTCGGCATCCAGCGCACCAATCTGTATCGAAAAATGCGGTCGCTTCGAGTGACCCAGCGGAGGGAATCGTCGTGATCCGTCCTCGCACGTTCTCTGTCTATCCCGGCAACCCGTTGCTCACAGGTGTGCACATGCGTGTTCTTGCAGTCCTGCTGGCCCTTGCTCTCGCTTCGCCCGTGTCGCCGTTCGTCGCCACGAGCGTGGCGCAGGCCGAGGCCGCGTCGGTCGCCGGCATGGCGACCTCCTCGACCGGAGAAACCCTCGTCAACGCCGCCGTGCAACTGCGCGATCTGGCAACCGGCACGGTGACGGGCACCACGACGAGCTCGTCGACTGGCGCCTTCAGCTTCGGCGCCGTCAACCCCGGCAACTACGTCGTCGAGGTGCTGAATGCCGCCGGCGAGGTGGTTGGGACCAGCGCCTCGCTCTCGGTGGCGGCGGGTGCGGTGGTGACAGGCGTGACGGTGACGGCGACCGCGGCCGCCGTGGCGGCCAGCGCCGCAGCCGCGGGCGTCGGTGTCGGGACGATCGTCGCGGTCACGAGCGCGGCGGCCGCGGCCGGCGTGGTCGGCATCGCGGCGGCGACCGGTCAGGAGGACGCCAGCCCCTCGCGGTGAGCGGCGGCGTGAATTGACGGCCGGCGCGTGCCGGACAACGTGGTTACAGAGATCGTCATGCGTCAGACCTGCGTGTTTCTAGTAGTTCTCGCGTTCGGCTTTCCGGCGGCGGCGGCGGCGCAAAGTGATGGTGCACCAGACCCGGCGAAGGTTCGAGTCCGGATCGGTGCGCTGTGGATGAACCCGTCGATCGGCCTCACCAACCTCGGCGTCGACGACAACGTGTTCAACGAATCCGAAGACCAGCAGCCGAAGAGCGACTTCACCCTGACGTTCACGCCGCGTACGGACTTATGGGTGCGGATGGGGCGATCGTGGCTGAGCGGCACGATCGACGAGCAGCTCGTTTGGTATCAGAAATATTCGAGCGAGCGGTCGACCAACAGCCGGTTCCTGGTCGGCTGGCGGATGCCCGCCAACGTGTTCAACGTCAACCTCGGCGCCAGCTACGCCAACACGAAGGAGCGCCCGGGTTACGAAATCGACCTGCGGGCGCCGCAGTCGAACGTCGGCCTGCAGGCTGGAATTGAAGGCAAGGTGGCGTCGAAGAGCTTCATCGGCGTGAGAGTTCAGCGACAGACCGTCGATTTCGACGATGAGGCGACGTTCGCCAACCGGCTCCTGCGCGACGAGTTGAACCACGACACCACTTCTGTGACGCTGACGCTTCGCCAGCAGTTGACGCCGCTGACCTCGGTCGAGCTCAATGGCATGCGCTCCACGGATCAATTCGAGTTCTCGCCGCTGCGCGACTCGACGTCGACATCGTTCAACGGCAGCGTCACCTTCGACCCGCTCGCATTGATCCGCGGCACCGCGTCGTTCGGCATCCGCGACTTCACGCCCGATTCGCCCGACATCCCGGCCTACACCGGCGGCACGATGTCGGTCGACCTGGCCTACACGCTGCTCGGTGCGACGCGGTTCGCCGTGCGCGCTATCCGCGACATCCAGTACTCCTTCGACGTCACCCAGCCCTACTACCTGCAGACCGGCATCGAGTTCTCGGTCACGCAGCAGATCTACGGGCCGGTCGATGTCGTGGGGCGGTTGAACGAGCAGCGTCTCGCGTATCGCGATCGCAGCGGCGTGCCGCAGATCGCGCCGAATCGGACCGACAGCATTCACTCCTTCGGGGGCGGTGCCGGCTACCGCTTCGGTCCCGATCTGCGCCTCGGCTTCAACATCGACAGCATGCGCCGCGAGTCGGTCATCGAGTCGCGAACCTACAAGGGCCTGAAGTATGGCACTGCACTCACATATGGCTTCTGATCGTTCGCTCGCCCTCACGATCGCCGCCGCCCTCGTCGCCGTGGCGACGGCGTCAGCGAAGGCACAGGAGCCGCTGCAGTCCACGCCGCCGCCGCACCCGTTCGGTCAGGTGCGCATCGGCACGCTGGCATTCACGCCGACGGTCAACCTCACCAACGTCGGGATCGACACCAACGTGTTCGATTTCAGCGGCACCGAGCGGCGCTCGCCCGACTTCACGATGACGCTCGAGCCTGGCGTGGAAACGCGGATGACAACGCGCAAGCTGGACGCGCGGGTGTCCACTACGGTTGGCCTCGTCTACTACCACAAGTACGCAAGCGAGCGCGCCGTCAATCCGCGCGTGGTCACCACGATCGATCAGCGGATGAACGGCTCGCTGTCCTTCTACGCCAAGGGCGATTTCGGGTACACGAAGGAGCGGACCGGCCTGGAAATCGACAGCCGCCCGCGCAGCCTGTCGCACAGCACGACGGTCGGCACCCGCATCGGCGAGCGCAAGCTGGAGTTCGACCTGCACGGCTCCTACGGCGAGGTCGCCTACGACGAGGATGCCCGCTTCCTCAACGTTCGGCTCGCCGACACGATGAACATGGCCAATACCGTCGCCGGCGCGGGCGCGAAGTATCGGCTCAGCCCGTACACGGCGGTGACGACGGTTGTTGATGCGACGGCGACCCGCTTCGACTACTCGCCCGAACGAGACACGAACTCTTACCTTGCCTCGGTCAACCTCGAGTTTCACCCCCGCGCGATGCTGGCCGGCACGGCCGGCCTCGGCTACCGCGTGCTGACGCCGATCACCGAGTCACACCCCGACTTCGCGGGCTTCACGCCCCGCGTCGGCCTCAACTATCGCCTCCGCGATGTGCTGAGCGCCGGTGTCGGGATCCAGCGCGACGTCGAACGTTCGTTCTACGCCGATCGCTCGCACTACCTCTACACGTTGTACGAAGCGTCGGTTCGACAGGCGCTGTTCCATCACTTCGACGTCGGGGCCAGCTTCCAATACACGTTCCTCGACTACCGGCAATTCCTGCTGTCGGGCCAGCCGCTCGTGGAGTTGCCGACTGAAGAGGTGCGGATGACATCCGTCAATGGCGGGATGCCGATCACGCGTGGATTCCGGGCCGGGTGGTACGTCCAGCGCTGGGAACGCGTGTCGCCGCTGCGTCCTTACACGTCGATCCGCGCCGGCCTGGAGGTCACGATCGGCAAGGTGAGCTTGAGCCCGCGTGGAGTGTTCCTGAACGGGCCGGGGCGTTAACGATATGAGCACAAAGATCATCCTCACACTGTTCGTTGGTCTGTTCGCGACCGGCAGCCTCGCCTACGCGCAGGAAGCCGCTCCTTCATCCGCGCCTGCTGCCGAGACCCAGCAGGATGAGTATGTCCTCAACGTTCAGGACAGCCTGAACGTCACCGTCTGGGAGAACGCCGATCTCACCGGCAAGTTCGTCGTCCAGCCGGACGGCGCGATCATGCTGCCGCTGGTCGGCCGCGTGAAGGCGGCCGGACTGTCGGTGCGCGGATTCGAAGCGCAGCTCACGCGCGCCCTGGCCGACGGGTTCCTCATCGAGCCGCGCGTGGCGGTCACGCTCGAGCAGCACCGCGGCAGCCGGATCTTCATCTTCGGCGCGGTGTCGAGCCCCGGCGCCTACGCGCTGCCCGAGGGGCAGACGCTGATCGAGGCGCTGGTCCGCGCCGGCTACGCCGCCGCATCGCAGGTCGTCGTCGTCCGGCCGAAGCGTCCCTCGTCCGGCCCGACGATGCCGGACAACGCCGGCGACGCCGAAGTGATTCGCGTCAACCTCAAGGAGCTCGAGAAGGACGTCGAGCAGGGATCGCTCGCGCGCAACATCCCGCTGCACGACGGCGACACGGTCTTCATCCCGCGTTCGGATCCGACGCGCATCTTCGTTTCGGGTCAGGTGCGCACGCCCGGCGCCTACTCGATCACCGAGAACACCTCCGTTCTGCAGGCCCTGACCCTCGCCGGCGGCGCGACCGAGAGCGCCGCGATCAACCGGCTCCGCGTCATGCGCATCGTCGACGGCAAGCAGAAAACCATCACCGTGAAGATCACCGACACCCTGCAGCCCGGCGATACGCTCGTCGTTCCAGAGAGGTACTTCTGATGTCTCGTCTAGCCCAGGGCCGGCACACGCCCGGCGGTGAATCGACGCCGATGGATCTCTTCGGCGCCCCGCAGCGCGAGATGCGCCCGTTCATCGACTGGAAGAACGCGGTCCGCATTGTCCGCCGCCGTGTCTGGCCGGCGACGACCGTGGCCGTGATCGTCTTCGTCGCGGCGGTGGTGCACGCCTTCACCCAGGTGCCTGTCTACGAAGCGAAAGCACGCATCCTGATCGAGGCCGATCGCGGCAATCCCGCGGGGCTCAAGGATCCGCTCGAGGAAGATCGCTCGACCGTCACCGACTACCAGACGCAGCTGATGATCCTGCAGAGCCGCTCGCTCGCGCGCCAGACGATGCAGGCGCTCGGCGTGTGGAACCGGCCGATCGCGATGACGCTCGACGAGCAGCCGGAGCGCGGTTCCTTCAAGGCGTTTCTGGCCGCCGCCACCGACGGCGCGCGCAGCGTGATGTCGTGGCTCTGGTCGCCGGCGGCGCCGGCGCCCGGGGCGACCGCCCGCATCGAGGAAGACGAGCAGGGCGACGAGACGACGAAGATCGACGAGTTCCTCGCCGGCCTTCGCGTTGCTCCGGTCTCCGACACCCGCCTGGTCGACGTCTACTACACGTCGCCCGAGGCGCCGGTGGCGGCGATGTATGTCAACGCGATCGTCACGCACTTCATCCAGCAGAACGCTGAAGCGAAGATGACGGCGTCGAAGGAAGTCATCGACTGGCTGAACGAGCGCCTGATCGAGCAGCGCAAGACACTCGAGGCCAGCGAGTCGGCTCTGCAGCGTTACCGCTCGAAGCACAACATCGTCGCTGTCGGCGAGCAGGCGTCGCTTTCGGCCCAGAAGCTGACCGAGATGAGCGCCGCGGTCACCAAGGCCAAGACCGATCGCATCGAGAAGGAAGCGATGTTCAAGCAGCTCGAGTCGATCAAGAACGACCCGTCTGCGGTCGAAACGTTTCCGGCCGTGCTGGCCAACCCGCATGTCCAGGCGGCGCGCAGCGAGCTCATCGCCCTCAAGCGGCAGCAGGCGCAGGTCGCCGAGAAGTTCGGCCAGCGCCATCCGAACCGGATCAAGATCGACGAGCAGGTCCAGGGCGCCGACGCCCGGTTGCAGGCGGAGATCTCGCAGGTGCTGACCGCGGTGCGCAACGAGTTTGCCGGCGCCCGCGCCGCCGAGGAGGCGCTCGACCAGACGCTGGAGGTCCAGAAGCGCGACACGCTGTCGCGCAACGGCAACGACGTCGAGTTCGTGCTGCTGCAGCGCGACGCTGAAAGCAACCGCCAGATCTGGCAGAGCCTGCAGCAGCGCGTCAACGAGTTCGCGGTCACCCGCGAGCGCCGCAACAGCAACGTCCGCATCGTCGACACCGCGGAGGTGCCGAAGGTCGCGCTCGCCGAGACGGTGCGTAAGAACCTCCGTTACGGTGCGCTCGGCGCGTTTTTCCTCGGGCTGTGCGTCGCCTTCTGCCTCGAATACTTCGACAGCCACGTCAAGACACCCGAGCAGATCAAGACCGAGCTGGGCCTGCCGTTCCTCGGCCTGGTGCCGCTCGTGAACGCACGCGAAGTGGTGGGCTCGCCTCTCGTCCAGGCTGATGTCGCGGTCGAACGCGCCGGAATTCCACCCGGTTTCGGCGAATCGTTCCGGAAGCTGAGGACCAACGTGCGGCTGTCGATTCCGGAGGAGCTCACGCAGCCGCTGCTCATCACCAGCGCCGGCATGGGCGAGGGCAAGACGGTGGTCGCCAGCAACCTGGCGACGACGCTCGCGCTGTCGAATCAGCGGGTGCTGCTGATCGACGCCGACCTTCGGCGGCCGCGTCTGCACCGGGTGTTCGATCTTCCGCAGGAGCCCGGCCTCTCCAACCTGCTCATCGGCGAAGTCGTGGCGTCGCAGGTGGTGCAGAAGACCAGCGTGCCCGGACTGCTGGTGCTGACGAGCGGCACCGTGCCGCCGAACCCCTCAGAGCTCCTCGAGTCGAAGCGCTTCAAGGACTTCCTCGCGCAGCTCAGCCAGCATTTCGACTGGGTGCTGATCGATTCGCCGCCGGTGCTGCCGGTCACCGACGCGATGGTGCTTTCGCAGATCGTCGCCGGCGTCGTGCTCGTGGTCTCCGCTGATGCCACGCCGCTGCAGGCAGCGCGCACCGCGGTCGATCAGCTCGACGTGGCGCGTGCCCGGATCCTGGGCGCGGTGCTGAACCGCGTCGACCTCGAGCGGCGCGCCTACTACTACGCCCAGCACTACAGGGAAGAGGACGAACGGTATTACAGCCGCGCCGCGACGACGGCGTAGGAGCAGCGACGTGGCCGTCACTCGTACCGCACGAAGAGACCCAGGCACGACGCCGCAGCAGCGCTACCTCCGCGCCGTCGAGGTGGGGACCGCGCGCTCGGCGGCCGCGGCTGTCCCCAAGTTCGGGGTCGGTCCGAAGCGTCAGGAGCTGCTGTTCGCGCAATCGGTGCTGCTCGGCGATCTCGGGGTGCTGGTCGCGAGCTTCTTCCTCGCCTACCTGCTGCGCACGCGCCTGTGGTGGACCAGCGAGCTGCTGCCGCTGCGCGAGTTCGTCTGGGTCCTTGGCCTGATCATCGTGCTCTGGCCGATGCTGGCGCGCGCGGTCGGCCTCACCGATTCGCACACCTATCTCTGGCCGCGCCGCATGTTCCTGCTGACGGCGCGCGTCCACGTCATCGGCGGGCTGGCGCTCCTCAGCACGCTCTACATGCTGCGCGCGGTTGAAGTCAGCCGCCTGTTCATGCAGACGTTCCTGGCGATCAGCGGCGTGCTGTTCATCGCCGAGCGCGCGTTCATCCGCGTCATCGTCCAGGGCGCCGCTGGCCGCAGTCCTTACGGCCGGCGCACGCTGGTGCTCGGCACGACCGCCGCCGCGGCGCAGTTTCAGCGGCTGCTGATCATGCGGCCGCACTGGGGCAGCGAGATCGCCGGGTTCCTGACCGTTGACGGGCCGGTCGAGCAGACCTTCTGCGACAAGCCAATCCTGGGGCGGATGCGCGACCTCGAGGCGCTGCTCGACGCGATGATCGTCGACGACGTCGTGCTGGCGGCGCCGCTGGCGGAAGGCGAAGTCGATCGGATCGTGCTCACCTGCGCCGACCGCGGCCTGACTTTCCACACCCTGGTGCATGTCCCGGCGCCGCCGCAGGCGCGGCCCTATGCCGAGTCGCTCGGCAATGGCATGTACCTGATGTCGCTCGAGCGCACGCCGCAAAGCATCGTGCCGCTGCTCGTCAAGCGCGTGCTGGACGTCATCGGCGGGTTCATCGGCGTGCTGATCTTCGGCGTGGCTTATCTCGTCTGCGCGCCGCTCATCAAGCTGACGTCGCCCGGCGCCGCGATCTTCAAGCACACGCGCGTCGGCCAGAACGGGCGCCTGTTCGTTCTCTACAAGTTCCGAACGATGCGCTCCGATGCGGAGGCGCACAGGGCGGCGCTGGCGGGGGCGAACGCGATGCGCGGCCACGTGTTCAAGCTGCGCAAGGATCCGCGCGTGACGCGCGTCGGCCGCGTGCTCCGCCGCTTCTATCTGGACGAGTTGCCGCAGTTCTGGAATGTGCTGAAGGGCGACATGAGCCTGGTCGGCCCGAGGCCGCCGCTCCCCGAGGAAGTCGCGGCGTATGCGCCGTATCATCGCCGTCGCCTCAGCGTGCGCCCGGGCATCACCGGCCCCTGGCAGGCCAGGGGCAACGGGGTCGTCGCCGACTTCGAGGACATCGTCCGGATGGAATGCGACTACATCGATCAGTGGTCGCTCTGGCTCGATGTCGTGGTCATGCTGCGCACGTTCTCGACCGTCGCCCGCATGGCCGGTCAGTGATTTCCGCTAGTCCAGCCCCCGGCTCGGCCCTTCTCTTCAGTCACGCTGGCGTATTTGAGACCTGTGGAAGCGACACGTCCGGAACCCTTTGAAATCGTCCTGAAACCGGCCACAAGCTGGCGGAGCGTCGAGCTCGCGAGCATCTGGCAGTACCGGGATCTGCTGTCGCTGCTGGTGCGGCGTGATTTCGTCGCGAAGTACAGCCAGACGATTCTGGGCCCGCTCTGGTTCGTCATCCAGCCGCTGTGCATGACGCTCGTCTTCACGGTGATCTTCGGCAAGGTCGCCGGCCTGTCGACCGACGGCGTTCCGCCCGTGCTCTTCTATTTGTGTGGCCAGCTCGGCTGGAACTACTTTGCCCAGAACTTCTCGTCCAACTCGGCCACCTTCGTGTCGAACGCGGGATTATTCGGCAAGGTGTACTTCCCGAGGCTGGTCGTGCCGCTCGCGGCGCTGGTGAGCAACCTGTTCGCGTTCCTGATCCAGGCGGCGACCTTCGCCTGCTTCTACATCTATTTCAAGTACGTGCGCGGCGCCGGCGGTTTCGGGATGGACTGGCACGCGTTCCTGCTGCCGCTGCTCGTCCTGCAGACGGCCATCCTCAGCCTGGGCGTGGGGCTGGTGATCTCGGCGCTGACGGCGAAGTATCGCGACCTCACGCACGTCACCGCGCTGCTCATCCAGGTGTGGATGTATGCGACGCCGGTGATCTACCCGCTGTCGGCGTTCCCGCTCAAATGGCGCTGGGTGGCGTCGGTCAACCCGATGACGCCGATCGTCGAGGGGTTCCGCCTCCTGCTGCTCGGCGTCGGAACGGTGCAGCCGCTCGATGTGATCTCGTCGATCGCGATCACGATCGCCGTGACGGTTGGCGGCCTCATGCTGTTCGGCCGGATTGAAAAAACCTTCGTGGACATCGTCTAGCACCATGGGCCGGCCGATCATCGACGTATGCGGCGTTTCGAAGGCGTATCGCCTTGGCGCGATCGGCGCGACCTCGCTCAAGGACGAGATGCAGCGGCTGTGGGCGCGCGCCAGGCAGGGCTCTGCGGCATCTAACCAAGGGACGAAAGAGTTCTGGGCGCTGCGCGACGTCTCCTTCGACGTCCAGCCCGGCGAAGTCGTCGGCATCATCGGCAAGAACGGCGCCGGCAAGTCGACGCTGCTGAAGATCCTGTCGCGTATCACCCAGCAGACGGCCGGCGAGATCACGCTGCGCGGCCGCGTCGCGAGCCTGCTCGAGGTCGGCACCGGCTTCCACCCGGATCTGACCGGCCGCGAGAACATCTTCCTCAACGGCGCGATTCTCGGCATGACCAAGGCCGAGATCCGTCGGAAGTTCGACGAGATCGTCGCCTTCGCGGAAGTCGAGCAGTTCATCGACACGCCGGTCAAGCGCTACTCGAGCGGGATGTACGTGCGCCTCGCATTCGCGGTCGCCGCCCATCTCGAGCCGGAGATTCTGATCGTCGACGAGGTGCTCGCCGTCGGCGATGCCGCGTTCCAGCAGAAATGCCTCGGCAAGATGAACCAGGTGGCTGGACGCGAGGGCCGGACGGTGCTGTTCGTCAGCCACAACATGGGTGCGGTGCAGTCGCTCTGCGGCCGCGCCGTGTGGCTCGACGCCGGCCAGGTCGAACGGCAGGGCCCGACCGCCGAAGTGATCGGGTCGTACCTCCAGACCGTGATGGCGCTGCAGGACGTGCCGCTCGGTGATCGGACCGACCGCACCGGCGACGGCAGCGCGCGGATGACCGAGGTCCGCGTCGAAAGCACCGATCTGGGGCCGCTGATTCGGCCGACCAGCCGGCTGAAGATCACCATCCGCTACAACAGCCGCGAGCGGCTGCGGGCGGCGAAGTTCCTCATCGGCATCTACGACTACACGAACACCGGCATCTACGCACTCAACAGCGACGCGGTCACCAACGTCGACGCCGGCCTGGCCGAGCATGGGACGGTGACGGCGATTACCGATCCGATCAACCTCACGCCCGGGCCCTGCTACCTGAACATCGCGCTGATGTCGGACGACACGATGGTCGACTACCTCCAGCACGCGGCGAAGTTCACGGTCAGCGGCACCGACAGTCACGACAGCGGCTTCGTGCCGACGCGCGACTGGGTCCTGTGCGTGCTCAAACACCAGTGGTCATGCCAGCCGCTCTGACGATGCCCCTTACCGAGATCCCTCGCGCGGAGGTCGAGCACCATCCGCTGTCGTACGCGGACCCGAGCGGCCGTCTCTTCAGCTGGCGGGGCGATCTCTATCGCGGCGTGTATGCCGATCGCGCCCCGTTCTACCGGGAGCTGTTTGCCAGCGGCGTGGCCGCGGCGCTGATCGAGAAAGGCCTGATGATCGCCGCCGAGCCCGCCGATCTGTGCGCCGACGGCTTCGGCCTGATCCTCAAGTGTCAGCGTGTGCCGTTCGTGTCGTATCCGTTCGAGTGGAGCAGCGAGATGCTGCGTTCGGCGGCGCTGTTGATGCTCGATCTGCAGCGCGAGCTGCTGCGTCAGGGGTTGGTGCTGCAGGACGGGCAGTCGTGGAACATCCTCTTCGACGGCGCCCGGCCGGTGTACGTCGACTGGGGCTCCATCGCGCCGACATCGAACGGCGCCTGGGCCGGCGACTCGGACTTTCGCGGCTTCTTCCTCTACCCGCTGCGCTTCATGGCCGCGGGGCATCGTCGTCTCGCCCGCCGCCTGATGCACGACTTCGACAGCGGCATCCGGCCAGAGGAAGCGGCGCTGCTCGATCCGCCTGCCGGCCGCGCCGTGCAGGTGCGGAAGTCGCTGAAGCGTGCGGTTGCCAGTCGCGCGCCCGAGCGTGTCAGGAAGACGCTCCGCGGCGTACGAAGCGCGTTGAGAGCGGCCGACGCGCAGCCGGCAGTCGCGATGCAGCAGCTGATCGACGGCCTGTATCAGGAGCTCGCCTCGATGCGGTTTCCCACGCCGGCGACGACGTGGAACAACTACTACGGCGAGGAATTCCCTTCCTTCTCTCCGAGTGACGAATGGACGCTGAAGCATCACGCCGTGGATCGGCTCCTGACCGAGCTGGCGCCGCGCACGGTGCTCGACGTCGGCTCCAATCGCGGATGGTACGCACAGCTGGCCGCGCACAAGGGCGCGCAGGTGGTTGCCTTCGATACCGATGAGAGCTCGGTGGACCAGCTCTATGCGGCGGCGCAGCGAGATGAGCAGTCGATCCTTCCGCTGGTCATGAGCTTCACCAACCCGACATCGGGCTACGGGGTGAACAACCGCCTCTCATCGCCGGCCGCCGAACGCTTCTGCTGCGACGTCGTCTTCGCGCTGGCGCTGACGCACCACCTGGTCTTCAGCGGCAACCTCAGGTTCGAGCACATCGCCGCCGGCCTCGCCTCGCTGACTCGCCGCACGCTGATCGTAGAGTTCGTGCCGCGCGACGACGAGTACGTCCGCCAGTGGGGATCCCGGAACGACGGCTGGTACAGCCAGGATAACTTCGTCGCGGCGCTGTCGGCGCACTTCTCGCAGGTCTCGGTGCAACCCTCGCATCCATCGCCCCGCGTGATCGTGGTGTGCAGCAAGTAGGAATGGCTGCCCGGTACGGTATGGGAATCAAGCGGCTCGCCGACTACTTCCGGGGGCCGGCGCCAGCGCCTGCGCCGCGGGGCGTGGCGTTCGCGGGCGACTATGCATCCTGGGCCGCCGCCGAGCGCGAGTGCACCGGCTATTCCTCGTCGGTGATCCTCGAGCGCACGTGCGCGTCGCTGCTGAAGGTGAAGCACGGCGAGGCCGTCTACGAGCGCGATTCGGTGCTGTTCGATCGTCCGGAATACGCATTCCCGGCCATCAGCGGGCTCCTGCGGGCGGCGCTGCTCTCCGGCGGCCGGCTCTCGGTCGTCGACGTCGGCGGTTCGCTCGGCAGCACCTACTTCCAGCTTCGCCGCTTCCTGCGCGCGGCAACCGTCCTCGAATGGTCCGTCGTCGAGCAGGCCGCGCACGTCCAGTGCGGCCGCGAGCATTTCGAAGACCACGAGCTTCGCTTCTACGAGACGATCGACGAGTGCGTCGCCCGCCACCAGCCAAACGTGTTGTTGCTGTCCGGCGTGTTGCAGTGCCTGCCCGATCCGTACGGCGCGCTGGCGGATTTCCTGCGGCACCGGCCGCGCCATGTGATCGTCGATCGGACGCCGTTCCTCGCGAGCGATCGCGACCGTCTCACGGTCCAGACGGTGCCCGAGTGGATCTACCCGGCCACTTATCCGGCATGGTTTCTGAGCGAGACGAAGTTCGCTGGCATGTTCGCGGAGGCCGGATATGAGATCGTCGCCGACTTCGACGGCGCCGACACCGTGTCACTGCCCGACGAGTCCTCGTATTTCAAGGGCTTCATCTACGAGCGGGCCGAGCCGTGACCGGAGTGATGCCTCAGATGCTCAACCTGGGTTGCGGCCATCGCTTCCACCCGGCCTGGGTCAACGTCGACATCGCGCCGGCGACGCCGGAAGTGACGCGCTGGGACGTCGTGCGGGGCATCCCGTTCCCCGATCAGCATTTCGACGTCGTCTACCACTCGCACATGATCGAGCACCTGCGGCGCAGCGCTGTGCCCGCGTTCCTTCGCGAGTGCCATCGGGCGCTGAAGCCCGGCGGCATCATGCGCGTCGCGACGCCCGATCTCGAGCGCCTCTGCACCGTGTATCTCGACA
>Ga0207701_10004615_pt1 | contig 13957 bp, 10 predicted proteins | sample KBSSwiSSwithPhiX_FD_184294 | JGI IMG/M metagenome (GOLD analysis project Ga0207701, IMG submission 184294) | Switchgrass rhizosphere bulk soil microbial communities from Kellogg Biological Station, Michigan, USA, with PhiX - S5 (SPAdes) (version 2) | ecosystem: Environmental > Terrestrial >... | reverse complement strand
CTCGGCGGGGAGAGCCGGCCCGATCCTCGCCACCTGGAGATCCTGCGCGCCGGGGCCTTGTGCAACGACGCCAGCCGCGACGGCGACGACGGCGGCTGGCAGGGTGACCCGACCGAGATTGCGCTCGTGCAGGCGGCCAGCGAAGCCGGTATCGAAAGAACAACGATCGACCGCCTGGATCCGCGCGTGCACGAGCTCCCGTTCGACTCCGAGCGGAAGCGGATGACGACCTTCCACCAGACTTCCGACGGCCTGGTGGCCTACACAAAAGGGGCCCCGGAGTCTGTGGTGCCGCTGTGCACGACGCATTGGCTTCCCGATGGCAGTGGCAAGCTCGAGATCGCGCAGGCTCTGGCGGCGGCCGAGGCCATGGCGGCGCGGGGGCTGCGCGTGCTCGCGTTGGCGCGACGCCACCACCAACGATCGCCCGGTCCCGACGAGCTGGAATCGGCGGAGGAGCGCATGGCGCTACTCGGCCTGGTCGGCCTGATCGATCCGCCGCGCGAGGAAGCGGCCCGTGCGGTCGAGGCCTGCCTCAGCGCCGGTATCACGCCGGTGATGATCACCGGAGACCATCCGGGCACCGCCTGGGCCATTGCGCGCAGGCTGGGCATCGCGTCGCCCAGCGAGTCGGGCGGCGGGAAGGGGGTCGTGCTCACCGGCGCCGAGCTCGGCGAGCTGGGGGACGACGACCTGCGCGAACGGGTCCGCACGGTGCGCGTCTATGCCCGAGTCGACCCGGCGCAGAAGATCCGCATCGTCGAGGCGTTGCAGCGGAACGGCGAATTCGTCGCGATGACCGGCGACGGGGTGAACGACGCGCCCGCGCTGAAGCGCGCCGACATCGGCATCGCGATGGGGCGTGGCGGCACGGACGTCGCGCGCGAGGCGTCGAGTCTGGTGCTGCTGGACGACAACTTCGCGACCATCGTCGCTGCCGTGCGCGAGGGCCGGCGCATCTACGACAACATCCGCAAGTTCGTGCGCTATGCGATGACGGGCAACTCCGGCGAGATCTGGACGATCTTCCTGGCGCCGCTGTTCGGACTGCCGATCCCGCTGCTGCCGATCCACATCCTGTGGGTCAACCTCGTCACCGACGGCCTTCCCGGGCTGGCCCTGGCCGCCGAGCCGGCCGAACGCGGCATCATGCAAAGGCCGCCCCGAGCGCCCAAGGAGAGCCTGTTCGCGCACGGCATGTGGCAGCACATCCTGTTCGTGGGGCTGCTGATCGGAGCGCTGTGCCTTGCTGTGCAGGCATGGAGCGTGGCCACCATGCCTTCGAGCGCGCAGACAATGGTGTTCACCACGCTGACCTTGGCGCAGATGGCGCACGTGCTGGCCATCCGCAGCGAAGGCGATTCCCTGTGGCGGCTGGGCCTGCGCTCGAACCGGCCGCTGCTCGCGGCCGTGTCGCTCACCTTCGCGTTGCAGCTGGCGACGATCTACATCCCGTGGTTGCAGCCGGTCTTCAGCACCGTTGCGCTGAGTGCCGTCGAGTTGGGAATCTGCCTCGCCGCGGCCGGCGTGCTGCTGCTCGCGGTGGAGGCCGAAAAGGCGTGGCGGCGACGGGGCGTCCCTTCACTCCCAGCCCTCTGCCGCCCAGGCTCCTAGGCGCGTCAACCGGAGGTCGTCAGATCCGTCCTTCACTTCAGCAGACGATAGTCACTCAAGCGGAACCACTTGCGGGAAAGGATGAAACCGGTCACCGGTTCCGGCGCGAGACTGGTGACCTCTTCGGTCATGTTCTTTCTGTAAAAGGCGGTGCAGGTGGCGTTCTGCCAGACTGTCTTTCGCATCTTTCTTCTCATGTCGGCGACGTATGCATCCTGAAGGTCGCGCTTGGCATCGATGCCCTTGATGGACTTGTCCCGTTTCACGGCGCATATGGCCTGAACGATGTAGTCGGTTGCCGCCTCCATGTAAGAGATCTGCGAGCTGTGTCCGGAGCCGGTGTTCGGACCGTTCACCTTGAAATAGTTGGGGTAACCGGAAACGGTGATGCCCTTGTAAGAGACCGCCTCCTTTGCCCATTCGCTGTTGAGGTTGCGGCCAGCGAGCCCATGGACCTGGAAGGTCAGCGCCTTCTCCATGTTCGAATACGCGAAGTATCCCGTCGCGTAGACGATCACGTCGAGGGGGATGTCCTTGCCATCGTTTGTCCTGATGCCCTGGGGCGTGATGCATTCGATCCCGCTGATATTCACGTCGACAGTGTCAAGCGACAGCGCGGGGAGATAGGTATTTGTCGGTATGACCCGCCGGCATCCCAACTCGTAGTCGGGCATCATGTGCTGCCGCAACTTGTCGTCCTTGATGTACTTGTCCAGATGCTTTTTCAGCCTTCTCCGGTAATGGTCCTTCATGAGCTGACTGATTCCCGAGATCCCCGGGTAGCGGCGAAAGGCGATAAACCTGATGTCATAGAAGACAAAGACGAGCAAACGGATGAGGTGGCGTATGCCCGGCAGTGTTCGAACGAAGCGCTCTATGGCACCGTAGTGCCGGTCCGAGCGCGGAAGGATCCACTGCGCCTTGCCCATGAACAGCGTCAACCGGGATACCTTGCCGGCAATGGCTGGAACGATCTGGGCTGCTGAACATCCCGAGCCGATCACTCCGACGCGCTTTCCTTCATAGGCGACCGAGTGATCCCAGTGCCCGGAGTGGAATATCGGTCCTACGAAGGTTTCGGCACCTTTGATTCTGGGAATGTGCGGGTTCGCCAGCACCCCGCTGGTGTCGATCACGAAGCGGGCGCTATACCTCTCGCCCGACTCCGTCTCCACGTGCCACAGGGACTCGCGCTCGTCGAAAGCGAGCCTTGTCACCGTCTGGTTCGCACACGCATGCTTTCGCAAGCCGAACCTGTCGATGACATGGTTCGTGTATGCGAGCAATTCGCTTTGCGGGGAAAAGGATTTCCTGAACGGATAGGGTATGAACGAGATGCAATAAAGACTGGTTGGAACGTCCACCTCCGCGCCGGGATATGAGTTGGCCTGCCAGGTTCCGCCCAACTCGGAGCTTCTTTCCAACAAGACAAAGTCGTTGCATCGCCTTTTCTGCAGCCGGATGGCTGCCAACAGCCCTGAGAATCCGGTCCCGATGATCACGGTCTCAACATGACGAGGCTGCATCTGGCTCCCGGCGTACGCCTACATCCTTTGTTGCGGATTGCTCCGAAGCGCCCGTCTCAGGCTCCTTCCAACGCCAAGGCCCTGCGCGTGAAGCTGTCGATGCATGGAGTTTCATTGCCGACGCTTAAGAACGTCTTAGCACAGGCCCCATCTCCGATAAGAAAACGCTAAGACGGCGACCTCACCATGGCGAGCAAAGGAAAAGCCATGACCCATTCCCTCTTGATCAGGTGTGCAGGCGCCGCGCTGATGGCCGCCCTCGCCACTGCCGCGCAGGCCGCGACGCCCGCCGATCTTCAGGCTTCCTATAGCGCCGTCGCGGCCACCACGGCGGTCCCTGAACTTGGCCAGCAACTGTTCACGACCCGCCACGGTCGCGAATGGAGTTGCTCGTCGTGCCACGGCGCTGTGCCGACGCAGACAGGCAAGCATGCGTCCACCGGCAAGCCCATCGCGGCGTTGGCTCCGGCGTTCAACCCCGAGCGGTTCGTCGATGCGGCGAAGACCGAAAAGTGGTTCCGCCGCAACTGCAACGATGTCATCGGTCGCGAATGCAGTCCGGCCGAGAAGGCCGACGTGATCAGCTGGCTGAGGACGCTCAAGTGAATCGCTTCGGCCGACTTCACCGAACGCTTTGGGTTCTCTTCGCCCTGCTCGGGACGAGCCATGCGGTTCGCGCCGATGACGATCAGCGCCGGCCGGCCGTGCCGCTGCTGCCCGCATACAAGCAGGAGTGCGCTGCCTGCCACGTCGCTTTTCCACCGGGCATGCTGCCTTCCGACTCATGGCGTCGGCTGTTGATCAACCTGCCACGTCATTACGGGACTGACGCGTCGCTGGACGCGACCACGGTGAACGAACTGGCCACCTGGCTCAGCGCGAATGCCGGCACCTACAAGCGGGTTCGTGGGACGCCGCCCGAGGATCGGATCACGAAGTCCGCGTGGTTCATCCGCAAGCACGACGAAGTGCCGGCCGCTGTCTGGCAACGCCCCGCGGTGAAGAGTGCCGCCAACTGCATTGCCTGCCACACGCAGGCCGCCCAAGGAGATTTCAATGAACACAGCGTCAGCATCCCGCGCTGACACCGCGGTGCCCACATCGGGGCCTACGCCGTCGGCCCGCAAGGTCCTGATCTGGGACGCGCCGGTGCGCGTCTTTCATTGGCTGATGGTTCTCAGCTTCGCAGGCGCCTACCTAACCGCCGAGAGCGAACGCTGGCGCCTGATGCACGTGACGCTGGGCTACACGATGGTCGGCCTGGTGGCGTTTCGCATTCTGTGGGGCTTGTTCGGAACGCGGCACGCTCGCTTCTCCAGCTTCGTGCAGGGCCCCGCCGCGATCGCGCGCTACTTGCGCAGTCTCGTCGGCGGGCGGCCCGAACGCCACGCAGGCCACAACCCCGCGGGTGCGCTGGCCATTGTCGCGCTGCTGGCGATGACCTTGCTCGTCGCCGCGACGGGCTGGGCCACTTACAACAATGTCGGCCCCTGGTCGGAAGATCTGCATGAGGGCGTTGCCAGCGTGATGCTGGCGATCGTCGGCGTGCACGTCGGCGCCGTGGTCCTCGCCTCCTGGCTGCACCGCTCCAACCTCATCGGCGCCATGGTGACGGGTCGGCGGCTCGGCAGCCCGGAAGAAGGTGTGCGCAGCGCCTGGCGCAGCGTCGCGTTGCTGATGCTGGTTGCGGTGATGGGATTCTGGTGGATGCAATGGCAAGCCCCTCGGTCGGGACTGGCTGCCGACCTCACGGCGACAGCCGCCAAGCACAACGACCGCCACGACGATTGACGCCCGGCGAGCCGACGACAATCGATGCCCGATGCGCATCCTTCTTGCCGAAGACGATCCACTGTTGGGCGATGGTCTGCGGGCCGGACTTCGCCAAGCCGGCTTCCTCGTCGATTGGGTGCGCGATGGCGCGGCCGCGGAGCGCGAGCTCCGCGCGAAGGCCTACGCAGCGGCGGTGCTCGACCTCGGATTGCCATTGAAAGACGGCATGGACGTCCTGGCGTCCGTTCGCCACGCAGGCGTCACACTGCCGGTGCTCGTGCTGACAGCGCGCGACGCGATCCCCGACCGCGTTCGTGGCCTCGACGTTGGCGCTGATGACTATGTCGTCAAGCCGGTCGACCTGAACGAGCTGGCGGCCCGGCTCCGTGCGCTCGTGCGCCGCGCGCACGGTCAGCCGCAGGAGCGCCTCTGCATGCAAGACGTGACGCTCGACCCCGCCGCCCGGTCGGTGACGCAGGCAGGCGTTCCCGTGACATTGTCGGCGCGCGAGTTCGATCTGCTGCACGCGCTCATGCTCAACGCGGGTCGCGTCCTCTCGCGCGAGCAGCTCGAGCAGCACCTCTACAGCTGGGGCCAGGAAGTCGAGAGCAACGCGATCGAGGTGCATGTTCATCACTTGCGACGCAAGCTCGGCAGCGCGCTGATCCAGACCGTGCGTGGCGTCGGCTACATGCTGGGACGCGACTTCCCGACGGCGACATGAAACTGCCGGGCTCGCTGCAGGGCCGGCTTCTGGTGCTGGTGCTCGGGCTGGTCATCGCCGCGTGGCTCGCGACCGCCACCTTGACGTGGATCGATGTGCGCCATGAGCTCGACGAGCTGCTCGACAGCCATCTGGCGCAGGCCGCGGCGTTGCTCGTCGTTCAGCAGACCGGCGAGATCGAAGACGATCACCAGGTCGACGCTCCCACGCTGCATCGATACGCGCCGAAGGTGGCTTTCCAGGTCTTCCATGAGGGCCGGCTGGCGTTGCGCTCCTCCAATGCGCCGACCGAGCCGATGCTCGACATCGAACGGCGCGCAGCGGACGGCTTCAAGACGATCAACATCGCGGGCACCGCGTGGCGCGTCTTCGCCACGCATGGGCGTGAGCGAGATGTGCAGGTCTTCGTCGGCGAGCAGGTCGCCTCGCGCAACTCGATCCTGTGGGCCGTGCTGCGAAGCTCGCTGGCTCCGATGCTGCTCGCACTGCCTCTTCTCGCGCTGGCGGCTTGGTTCGCAGTGCGTCAGGGCGTGGCGCCCCTGCGGCATTTGGGGCGCGCGCTGGCAGCGCGATCCCCGCAGGCGCTTCAGCCCGTCGCCATCAACGGCGCGCCATCGGAGATGCTTCCGATGCTCGATGCCTTGAACGGACTCTTCAGGCGAATCGCCGAGCTGCTGGAGTCGGAGCGCCGCTTTACGGCAGATGCGGCGCACGAGTTGCGAACGCCCATCGCCGGCATCCGCGCGCAGGCGCAGGTTGCGCTCGGCGCAACCGCGGACTCCGAGCGCTCCCATGCACTGCATGCCACGCTGCAGGGATGCGACCGGGCGACGCGCCTGGTCGAGCAGCTGCTGACCTTGTCGAGGCTCGAAGCCGGTGCGGAGCATGCGCTGGTCGCGGTCGATCTGGCGGCGTTGGCCCGACAGGTTGTTGCCGAGCTGGCTCCCCAGGCGCTAAGCAAGCAGCAGCTCATCGACGTCGATGCGAGCAATCCGTGCACGGTGCAAGGCGACGCCACGCTACTGTCGGTGATGGTCCGCAATCTGGTGGACAACGCCATTCGCTACAGCCCCCCGGGCGCGATCGTGAAGATCGCGGTCTCGCCTGAGACGAGCGCCGTTCGGCTGACTGTCGAGGACAGCGGTCCGGGCATGTCGCCGACAGACATGGAGCGCATCGGCGAGCGGTTCTTCCGGGTTGTCGGAAGCGGGCAGGACGGGAGCGGGTTGGGCTGGTCCATTGCACGTCGCATCGCAGCCGTGCACCAAGCGGTCGTGCGTGTCGCCAAGTCGGATTTGCTTGAGGGACTGTCGGTTGAAGTCAGGTTTCTTGCCGAACCGGCGGCTTGAACTCCCAACCAGCGAGCGCGGGGCATATCGCTCGACCGGATTGCTGACGGTCGTCACAGGTCTGGATATGGCCCGGGAGCAGCGGTGCGGTCGGCATGCCTCCATTTGTCTCGCCTTCGACCGCGCGTCAACGTGCGACCGAAGGTCCGGTGCCGCGTCCGCGGGCGCACACCTACACCGATCCGCATCCGGAGTCGTCGAATCCCGCGGAAATCCGACGCGAGAAAGTGCAGGCTGCAAGGCTGGAGTGACCGCACTGGCTTCGCGGTTGCCCCGGAGGCAACACCCGCAAGGAAATCTAAAACGATCGCCTACTTGCTATCAACTGATGGCAGTTGATAGCGTTTTCTGGTGGAGCTGGGGTCAATGGAAGTAGGCACTGCATGCCTCTTCATGCCTCTGCATCCCTCCCCCAAATTCAGCTAATACCCCCACGGATACCCCCAGCCGCCGAGGTGGAGCAGTACCGCATAGAGGCACGCTTCAGGAACGTCATGAATGTCGCAGATCGGACCCATCGCTGCCACTCGTCGTACCCTCCTGAACGACCGGTATGCAGGGTTGCCTCCAGTGGTGGCCGCGTTCTAGCGCACGCTCTCGATCACGTTGCATAAATCTGGCCGTAGTCCACCGCTTTGGCTCAACGGCGGGATTTCGGCGAATACTGCCGACTGCTGGTGACTCAACCATCGCGGCCGGAAGGTCGGCTGTACTGCTTCCGCCCCACAGCAGTCGCTAACCGTCCAATCGTTGCGCCTGGCAGAGCGCATTCTCGCGATGACCAGCAGGAGCCCCGTGCCCTCAAGCGCCGGCGATGACGCCAAAGAAGTCGCCATGCCGTTGCTTAGCCAGTTGCCCTATTGCATGATGCACGTATGCATCGCCGCTGTTTCATTGCCGCGCTTGCGAGCGGTATCTCCGACCCCGGCAAATCCGCACCCACGAATGTGAGGATTCGACGCATCGGTTTTTTATCCTCCGGAGAGGCCCTTGATCGTCGCAGCAATGATTGGCTTTGGAGCCCTTTGCGTAAGCTGGGATGGGTGGAAGGTCAGAATCTCACAATTGAAAGGCGCTATGCCGGAGGGCGTGCTGAACTTCTCCAGGCAATGGCCGAAGATCTGGTCCGAATCAGGGTCGAACTCATAGTCGCCTTGGGCACCGTTGCTGCGATTGCCGCCAAGCGAGCGACCCAAACCGTTCCCATCGTTGTTCACCGCGCCGCAGATCCGGTCGCCGCCGGCCTCGTGGCGAGCTTGGCGAGGCCAGGGGGCAATGTCACCGGCACCTCGGCGCTGGGGGAGATCGAAACGAAGCGAATCGAACTAATTCGCGAGATCTTGCCAAACATCACACGAGTAGGCGAGCTCACGTATTCGCTCAACCCTATCTGGCAAACCTTGCGTAAGCAGAAGGAATCGGCCTACCGCTCGTTCCACATGGAGCCGATCTTTGTAGACGTGACGCGCGCCGACGGGTTGGAGAGTGCTGTCGCGGAGACTGTCAAAGCAGGTGCGCAGGTACTGGTGGTCGCGACGGAGACGCTATTTCGTGACAACCTAAAAGCAATTCTGCAAGCGGCGCAGCGACTCACAATTCCCGTTGTGGGCGCGTCAGCATCCTTTGTCGGCACCGGCGCGCTGGTAGGGTTCGGACCCAGTGAGGCCGAGTACCCGCGTAGCCTCGCTTCCATTGTCGACAAAGTACTGGGAGGCGCTAACCCTGCAGATGTTCCAATCCAGCAACCAACAGAGTTTGAGTTGGTGATAGACCTCAAGGCTGCCAAAGCCCTCGGTGTTGTAATTCCGCAATCCATACTAATACGCGCAGACAAGGTCCTTGGGTTTTAGCCTGCGTCGCAACAAGGACCAACCGTAAGCGAAAATCAGGTCCAGTAGGCTTCCGGCTTGCTTTGCAAAGTGTCGATGCTCGACATTTGGAATGCGTCCGTGGTTGAACGAACTCGTGGCGGCGATCGTCGCTCCATTCCATGCGCCCAAGACCGATGGACTTGCGAGGCAGAGCGGACAGTCGGACAAGGCAAAAGTGTTAGTTGGCGGTTCAACGTCAGCGGCCTTGGAGTGCGCTACAGCGCCGGACTTGTTCGAAGCAGTCGTTGGCCGTCAAAGCGTGACGGGCGGCTCATGGCCGAGAACGGGAGTTCCATAAGTTCGCCGAAAGCGGCCAGCGACGAGACAAGCTTCGCGACGAAGAGCAACTCTTGGCGCACTCCTTCAACTGGCGCTGTCTGCCATGCACTGGCTGCGCCGGCAGCCCGCAGTCGGCTGACAAAGGTCTGGCGCAGGTCATGCACGCGGACGGAGTGCAATCCCAACGCGCGTCCATGACAATCGCAACGGCGCAGATGCAGGCACAACCGGAGTCAGGCCGTCTCGAGGCGCTTTGCATCAAGCCACGAGAAGGTGGCACTCCTGCCCGCCTTGCGGTCGCCGTCGTCGCGTACGAGCACAAGGCTTTCGCGCCCGTCAATCAATGCCGGGCAAACGCCTTCGCAGCGCGACAGGTCGGCAGTCCACGGGCGCACGCGACGGACGCTTCCCGACGGACCCTGCCACAACCACAGCGTGAACCCTGCATCACTCTTGTCGAGCGGTCCGCCGACTACCAGGTACTCACCGAGCCACGGAACGAATGACATTGAACGGATGCCCGCCCCCTCGAGGTCGAGCAGTTCGAGCTTCGCTCCGACATCAGGTTCGCCGCCTTCGAACAGGGCGGGCAACGATCCGACTCGCGCCACGACGGCGCAACCGTCGACAAGCGGTCCGCGAAAGCCGAGCAGCAATTGCTGCTGATCAGGCGAAACGTCCAGCGACTCGATGTTCAGGCCGCCGCCGTTCTTGACGTCGCGAACGGCGGCGGCTCGGGCGAGTGCGGGATGGCGCCCGGTCAGTGCCCGCTTGAGTCCGCGCACGACTCGGCCGTCGACAAGCCGGTCGCCATCGACGCGGAAGCGAACGAGCTTCTCACGGTCGCTTTTCTCGAACCCTTCATCGGTACGCGAGAACGATGTGATCGCATACAGAAAGCCAGATCCATCGATCGCCAGGCCCTCGAGATCATCAAGGCGCCATGCGTCGCTGAAGAATTGCAGCAGCCTGGGCTTCAATTCAGTGGTACGTACGCCTCCCCCTGCATCGAACGAGAACGCCGAGAACGGCCTCGCCTTCTCGTCTTCGGCCACAAGGAAGCGCCCGTCGGCCAACTGCTGGACCGCCGAGGGCTCATAGATGCCGGTGAGCTGATGAGACTTTGACTCGAACTGATTACCGGCCACTGTTCGCCCCTGTACGCCGGCGCCATTGTCATGCCGGAGACAAGCATGGCGCGTACGCATCCCGTGCGCCCGGGTAGTTGCCGTCACAAGGGCTGGCCGGAGAGTGTCGCTCGCAAAGAAATTCGCTCCGAAAGTATCCTCGACGGCCGAAAGCGGCCGGCCGCTGACGTCCGCTCTCGGCGATGAGCTGCTGGTCATCCGTAGAAGGCGACCGTCGGCTGAAGGCTCTGAACCCGCCGACCGCCGATGCGGGGACAGCGGCCGCTCGCTGCAGCCGAGTCGTCATCACGCTTTCGGCGAAGCCGTCGTTTAGCCATTCCGGGCGCCGGGTTTCTGCCAGCCGTCGAAACGACCCCGCTACCATTTGAGCGGAGCCGAGCGAGAGATCGCTTCCTCGCGCAGATCGCCGGAGCCGATGTTGTGAGACACGGCAGGACCCGCAAGTCGCTGGGAGACAGCTCGTGACTGTCGAAACCCGCCGCGCATTCCTCGCTGCCCTGTTGGTGCCAACCCTGGCATGCGCCGGGCAGATGCGCCTCCCGGTAATGGGTCCGGCACCGGCCTTCGTACTCGTCGATCAGACAGGGCGGGCCGTAACGCTTGCCGGCCTACGCGGCAAAGTGCTGGCGCTGAGCTTCATCTTCACCACGTGCAGCGACAGCTGCCCGATCGTCACCGCCAAGATGACGGAAATCCAGCGCCGCTTGGGCACGGACTTCGGTCGGCGCGTTCGCTTCGTTTCGATTAGCGTCGATCCGCTTGCCGATACGCCTGCGCGCCTCCGCTCCTACGCCGCCAAGTTCGGGGCCGACGTGCCCGGCTGGTCATTCCTCACCGGAACGCCCGCGCAGATCGACGACGTGGTGCGCGGATTCGGTGCCTACGCGCGGCGCGAAGGTAACGGTGCCGTCGACCACCTGACCTTGACGTCGCTAATCGATGCGCATGGCCGTCTGCGTGTCCAGTACTTGGGTTACCGCTTCCAGGCGAACGAGATGCTCGCCGACCTGAAGGAGCTGCTCGACGAGTGAAGAATTTCATCGTCGCGCCGCTTGACTGGCCCGCGAGGATGATCGCGCGCGCGCCACTGTCCATTTCGACCAAGCTACTGCTCGCGTTTCTGGTCATCGTCGGCCTCCTGGTCGTCGTCGCTGCGGTTGGGCTCGAAGAGCTGGCGGCGGTGAACCGGCGCGCCGAAGATCAGGTGAAGTTGCAGCGCAAGATCGGCGCGTACCGCCAGATCCAGCAGGACACCACGGCCCAGCTCTACGGCGTCGCCTCGACGCTCCTCGTGCCAGAAGAGCGGGTGTTGGAAGCCACGCTTCGTCAGCTCGACCAGTTTGGATACGACCTTGACCGACTTCAATTCGTGGCCGCCGACGAAGTCGAGTTGTTCGACCGAGTGCGCAAGGACTACGAGGCGTTCATCGCCGTGGTGATTCAGGTTGTTAACCTGGTGCGCGCCGGTAAAGTCGGCGAGGCCCGCGAAGTTCTCGGTAGCGCCGGGCCGCTGGCCGATCGGCTGGAGCGGCTGACCAACGAGCTGGTGAACAAGGCCGAGGCCGAAATGGTTGCCCGGATCGATGAGGGTCACGACGCCTATGTCGCGTCGCGTCGCCTTGTGATCGCCTTCTCGCTGGGCGCCATCGCCCTCGCTATCGGGCTGGGATACGCGATCTCACGCTCGTTGATCCTGCCGGTGCAGCGCATGGATGCCCGCTTCAGCGAGATCAGCGAGGGCGAGTTCGTCGGTAAGGTAGAAGTCGCCAACCGGGACGAGCTGGGTGAGCTGGCGGAGCATCTCAACCGTATGAGCGCCGAGTTGGGGCGGCTGTACCGGCAGGTCGACATGGCCAATCGCAACAAGAGCGAGTTCCTGGCGAACATGAGCCACGAGCTGCGCACCCCGCTGAATGCCATCATCGGATTTTCGGAAGTGTTGAAGGAGAAGATGTTCGGCGAGTTGAACGACAAGCAACTCGAGTATCTCGAAGACATCTATTCGTCGGGGCAGCACCTGCTGGCGCTGATCAACGACATCCTCGATCTGTCGAAGATCGAGGCCGGGCGCATGGAGCTCGAGCTGTCCCGCTTCCATCTCGGGGTACTGCTCGAGAATGCGCTGATGCTGGTGCGCGAACGCGCCGGACGCCACGGGCTTGCGCTCAAGCTCGAGCTTTCGTCCGACATCACCGAGTGGGTAGCGGATCAACGCAAGGTCAAGCAGATCGTCATCAATCTGTTGTCCAACGCCGTGAAGTTCACGCCCCCGGGCGGCAGCGTCACCCTGCGCGCGCGTCTTGTCCAGCAAGACGGCATCGAGGTGGCGGTGATCGACACCGGCGTCGGTATCGCGGAGGCCGACCAGGCGCTGGTTTTCGAGGAGTTCCGCCAGGCCAGCGGCGACCATCTCGGCAAGAGCGAGGGTACCGGTCTCGGGCTGTCGCTCGCGAAGCGCTTTGTCGAACTGCATGGCGGCTCGATGCGGATGCAGAGCGCCCGGGGCCGGGGGTCCACCTTTGCTTTCACGCTCCCCGAACGCACTATCGACGGCGAGCCACCCGGCGGTGCGCCTGAAAAGTCATGAGCACATCCTCATCGTCGAAGGCGACGACTTGCGAAGTCGCTCTCGAGAGAGGTCCCATTGCCACCATGAAGGGAGCAAAATCGAAACGAAGCGAGATTCCTGGGGTACCGCTGGCGGAGAACGAGCCATGACTGAACAGCGCGCCGAAGGGGCCAGCCGCCGTAGGTTCCTGGTCGATGTCGCGGGCCTGGGGGCCACCTCGCTGCTCGGCCTTCCCCGGACGGCAACTGCCGAATCTCCCCCCGAAACAGGCCGGGTTCGAATCGTCAAGGCGCCGGCTATTTGCCTGGCACCTCTGTACCTCGCCGAGGCCTTGCTTCAAGCCGAGGGATTCTCCGAGGTCAGGTACGTTCCCATTGAGCAGAACAAGGACCCGGATCTGCTCGTTGGAAACCTTGCCGACCTCTCTTCTTGTGCACCACCCAATCTGCTTCCCTACCTCGATGCGGGAATGCCGATCGTCGCGTTAGCAGCACTCCACGGCGGCTGCTACGAGCTCTTTGTCAACGAACGTGTGCGAGCCATACGCGACCTGAAGGGAAGGCGAGTTGCCGTCAGCGCTATGGATGCACTGGAGTACTACTACGTCGCATCGATGGCTGCGTACGTTGGCTTGAATCCGCTCAAGGACATCGAATGGGTTGATGTCAAGTCGTTTGACGGCGTCTTAAATGCGTTCATCGACGGGAAGGCTGATGCCATTCTGGCGTTTCCGCCGCAGCCGCAAATGCTTCGGGCAAAGAAGATCGGCCGGGTCATCGTCAATACAGCGCTTGATCGCCCGTGGAACCAGTACTTCTGCTGCATGGTCGCGGCGCGCAAGGAATTCGTCGCGACAAACCCTGTCGCGACCAAGCGGGCGCTTCGCGCCCTCCTCAAGGCCACCGACATATGCGCAAGGCAACCTGAACGCGCGGCGAGGCACATCGTGGAAAGAGGATACGAGTCGCAATACGAAGTGGCCCTCGAGGTGGTCAGCTCGCTCTCCTACAACCGGTGGAGAACCTACAACCCGGAGGATTCCCTGCGGTTCTTCGGCGTCCGGCTCCACGAGAGTGGATTGATCAAGACAGGGCCCCAAAAGCT
>Ga0207701_10004612_pt1 | contig 13960 bp, 12 predicted proteins | sample KBSSwiSSwithPhiX_FD_184294 | JGI IMG/M metagenome (GOLD analysis project Ga0207701, IMG submission 184294) | Switchgrass rhizosphere bulk soil microbial communities from Kellogg Biological Station, Michigan, USA, with PhiX - S5 (SPAdes) (version 2) | ecosystem: Environmental > Terrestrial >... | reverse complement strand
GCGACAGAGCCCAATACCTTCCGCACCGAACGCGACTGCGTTTGCAACCTGCTCGGGCGTATCGGCGTTTGTGCGCACGCCCAGTCTGCGAAATTCGTCCGTCCACTTCATCAGTTTTGCGTACTCTTGATAAGTGACGCTCTTTTTTGGGTCGAGTGAGCGATCGATCAGCACCTGGACGATTTCCGAGGGCGCCGTCGCGACTTCGCCGGCAAACACTTCTCCCGCGGTGCCGTCAATGGAGATGTAATCGCCTCGACTTAGGGTCGTGCCATTCGCACTCAGGGTACGCTTCTGGTAATCGATTTGAATCCCCGTCGCGCCGCACACACACACCTTTCCCATTTGCCGGGCAACGAGGGCCGCATGGGAAGAAACGCCGCCCCGCGATGTGAGGATGCCTTCCGCGGCAATCATGCCGCGCAGGTCTTCAGGGGACGTTTCAATGCGCGCAAGCACGACCTTTTCGCCCTTCTCGGAACGCACCACGGCTTCCTCCGCGTTAAAGACAACGCGACCACAAGCCGCTCCTGGGCCGGCGGCCAGGCCGGTGCCGATCTTTTTCGCTTGTTTCGCTGATTGCCGATCGAAAACCGGCGCCAAAAGATGGGCCAGCGAATCGGCCGGGATACGGCGCACAGCATCTTTTCTAGTGATTAATTTTTCACCGACCATATCGACTGCGATACGGACGGCGGCGTGACCGGTGCGTTTGCCGTTGCGAGTTTGCAGAATGTAGAGGCGGTTTTCCTCCACTGTGAATTCGAGGTCCTGCATGTCCTTGAAGTGACGTTCAAGGACCGCGCGGACCTTCATGAGCTCTTTATGGGCTGCGGGCATTTCTTTTGCCAAATGGGCGATTGGATGAGGTGTGCGCACGCCCGCAACGACGTCTTCGCCCTGGGCATTGATCAAATATTCGCCGTAAAAGACTTTTTCACCGGTGGCAGGATCGCGCGTAAATGCTACCCCGGTGGCGCTCGTCTCGCCCATATTTCCGAATACCATCGTCTGCACATTGACGGCCGTTCCCCAGTCGTGCGGGATGCCGTATTTCCGGCGGTACACCATCGCGCGATCGTTCATCCACGAGCCAAAAACCGCTCCGATCGCGCCCCAAAGCTGTGCTTGTGGATCTTGCGGAAAAGATTTTTCGGTGCGCTCTTTAATTAATGCTTTGAATCGTTGCACAAGCTCTTTGAGATCGGCGACCGTCAATCTCACATCAGGGAAGTCATGCTTGCCGTAGCGCTCGTCCTTCAGGTGTTCGATGATCGTCTCGAACGGTTCATGGTCTTCGCCCGGCCGTTTCTGAACTCCCATGACCACGTCGCCGTACATTTGCAGGAAACGCCGGTATGAATCCCAGGCGAACCGCGGGTTGCTTGTTTTTTTTGCGACAATCTCGACCACATCGTCATTCATCCCGAGGTTCAGGATGGTATCCATCATCCCGGGCATGGAATCACGCGCGCCCGATCTTACGGAAACGAGCAGAGGCCGCTCCTTATCGCCGAATTTTTTTCCGACAGATTTCTCGACTTTTGCCAGCGCGGCGGCAACCTCCGCCTGCAGCTCTCGCGGATAGGTCCGATTATGATCGTAAAAGTGAGTGCACACTTCGGTCGTGATGGTGAACCCCGCTGGCACCGGCAGGCCGATGCGTGTCATTTCGTGGAGATTTGCGCCTTTGCCACCCAGCAGCGATTTCATACCGCCTGATCCATCTGCGCGCCCGTCCCCGAAGTAATAAACGTAGCGCGGCTTTTTCGTTTTCTTCACCCGAGTGCGCCTATTTGCCTGTCGTTTCGGTCTTTTTAATGTGCGCCGAGCTGATTTTCGAACCGTGGATTTGCGTCTTGTGGCCATATTTAGGATGCGAAAAAATCGCCAAGAAACGAACGGGCCAAAGTAGTTTCAGGTGTCGCCGTGTCAACGATCCTGAAAACTCGAAGAGTCGTGTTGTTTAGAGGTGAGAAACTGTCACAGCCGACTTGGCTGCCAGAAACCCGAACCGGCGATCAAGCAGGTTAAGCTGGCGCCCGTTCGTTGTTCGTCAGAACTTCAGCAATTGTCGCCGTAAAGTCATCGACGCCGGTACTCGGCACGATGATGCTGTTGCGGCGGCCATGAGCTTCTTCGGTGATGCGCAAGAATTTCCCGCGCTCGTTTTCTCGGAGCTCTACGTAGAAATGCTTGCGTTCTATCTGCAGTTCTCTCGCCTCGATGATGTTATCCATTTTCCTCTGAAGCCGCCGACTCTACCGCATCCAATTTGGGGAATGGAAGAAAAATCGGCAGAATTTGTGCAAATTCTTTGGAACCGGCGGGCTCGGTCCCCCTGGTTGCCGACCTTGCGCTGACGCTTTGGATCTGAGGTGGCCAGATAGCTCAACGCCATTAGGTTGCGGTGTGGATTCCTCCAATCTACAATCTCGCGCGATCAAAAAAATCGGTGTAGCCTGAGGATCTCAGCAGTCGATCTCGCGAAGCACTTCGCCGATCGCGGCGACAAGGTCGCCCACGTCTTGCGCGTTGATGCGGCCGATGGTTCCGATCCGAAAGCAGTCGGCTTGGCTCAACTTGCCGGGATAGATGACGAAGCCGCGCGCACGGAGACGATGATAGAAATCTTCGAATCGGAAGCTCGGATCATCGGGATAACGAAACGCGGTAATGATATTGCTCTGGCGCTGCGCCGGAAGGTATTCGGCGAAACCAAGCCTGCGCATTCCCGCTCGCAAAGTCTCGTGACTAACGTGGTAGCGGGCGGCGCGAGCGCAGACGCCACCTTCTTCGCGCAGTTCTTCGAGCGCGCTAGCGAAGGCGAGGAGCGCGTGGGTGGGCGGCGTGAACCGGAATTGCCCATTCCTTTCAAGGCCTTCCCATTGTGCGAGCAGATCGAGACTGACGCTCCGCGCACGGCCTTTGGTTGCTTCGAGCGCGGCGCGTCGCGCCAGCACGAAGGAGAAACCGGGCACGCCTTCGAGACATTTATTAGGGGAAGAAATTAGATAATCGATTTCCAGTTTGCTCAAATCCAGGGGCACACCGCCGAAACTGCTCATTGCGTCGAAAATGAATTCGCGATCACCCGCTTTTACTATTCGCACAATCTCGTCGATCGGATTCAAAATGCCGGTGGTAGTTTCGCAATGCACAATTGCCACATGAGTGGCGCCCGGTTCTTCCTCGATGAGGCGTTGCACGGCCGCGGGCTGTGGCGATTCGTTCTCCGGCCAGCGGGCCAGCCTGGTGGAAATTCCCAATCGCTCTGCGATCGTAGCCATGCGCTCGCCATAAGCGCCGTTAGCTAGCACCACGAATCTCCCTTCCGGTGGTATCACTGACGATATGACCGACTCAAGCCCGAATGTCCCACTTCCCTGCATGAGCACGGCTTCGTAACCTTGTTCGCGCGAGACACCCGCAATGTGAAGCAATTCCGACCGAATGCCTGCAACCAGTTCGATGATGTCGGCGTCGCGCGAACCAATGTCGCGTTGCATCGCGGCTTTCACGGTCGCGCTCGTGGTGAGTGGTCCCGGAGTGAAGAGAAGCGGATCTTTCATTTCGCATTCGAGTTCAGGAATTGTGAAAAGCGTTCTTTTACTTCGTGCGGTTGCACGGTCGGACGACCGAGCTTCCCCGGCGAGCCCGGTTGTATCTTCACGTGCAATAAGGAAGGTCCGGGTCGATGACGTAGCAGACGAACCGCCTCGCGAATCTTCTCCGGGCGATCCACTGCAAAAGCTGAATGGTAATTAGCCGCAGCGGCGATGGCCGCGAACCGGACAATCCCTGACGCCGTTTGCTGGCCTCCTGTTGAATCGTGCGCTTCGTTATCGAGAACGATGTGCAGGAGATTCGATGGTTGATACAGGCCAATCGTGGCGAACACGCCGAGCTTCATCAGGGCAGCGCCATCTCCGTCGATCACAACGACTGGTTGCCTGGGGAGCGCGTGTGCCACACCGAAACCAATCGCCGACGCAGTGCCCATTCCGCCAACGACGTAGAGGTGGTTGGCGCGATCCGAGATCGTGAAGAGTTCGCGGCCGGTCTTGCCAGTCGAAGCAATGATCGCTTCGTCACCGGCGAGAGCATCGAGAATGAGCTCGATTGCAGCCGTCCGCGTGGGTCGCTCATTCTCCTTCGCCGAGAGGTTTTCTCGCAAATCGGTTTTGATCGACTCGGATTCGAGGCGACCCGACAAAGCGTGCGGCGCGACCGATCCTTTTTGCATAACTAATGCGAACGGCCGTTTTCGTTTCTCCATGCTCGCTTCGGCCTGCTCCATCGTTTTGGCGATTTCCGCTTCGCTGCGAGGAAAAGGCAAGCACGGTATTTCCAAGGTTTCGAGCAAACGGTGCACGATCCTTCCCATCTGTTCATGTTGCGGTTCGTCCTTCACTTCGGGCTGTCCGCGCCAGGTAACGATCAGCAACGTCGGCACACGAAACGGGTAGTTGAGCGAGGTGAGGGGGTTCACCATGTTACCGAGGCCGGAGTTTTGACACATGGTCACCGTTTTTCGCCCGGCGAGAAACGCCCCGAACGTGATTCCGACTGCCTCGCCTTCGCTCGTGGCGCCGATGTAATCCAGCGCTGGATCATCGATCACGTAGTTGATCAGAGAGGTCAAAAAGGAGCAAGGCACCCCCGCATATTGTGAATAACCAAGTCCACGCAGCTGATCGACGAACGAACAAGCGCTAATCATGTTTTCGGGACATCGGGCTAGCTAGAGCTTAGAACGCTTGGGCTCGCGCGAGATCGTCGAGGTCGTCCACATCCAGCCATTGTCCGCTAATGTAAAGAACCTGCACGCGTTGGCCCGAGCTTACGAGATGATTGAAAAGATCGTCGAAGCGCAATCGGCAAAAATCCGGGCGCTTGGATAAGACATCGAGCGCGTCGCAGATTGCCGCGGAACCATTCGCCGTCGTCTTGACTAGGCCGATCCATTCACCATCGATATTATCGGTCGCAAGATCTGGTCCCATCTTCGCCAGGAACGCATCCTCTTCCTCGTAACGCAACGAGTAGGGCCGCGTCGCCGTGACATAGTCGACGTATTCATTCGCTGCACGCTCGCGTCGCCGCTCCCACATCGCATCCACCGCGATAACGATATCGTGTTCTTCCGCGAGTAGATTGTTCAGGATATGCTGGCGAAAAAGGATGTCTCCAAACGAAATGATCACATCGCCCTCGATCTGATCGCGGGCTTGGTGCAGTGAAAGCAATTCGCCAGTGTCTTCGAAATCCTCGTTCTCTACGAATTCCACGTTGGGGGCATGCACTTTTTCAGCCGCATAACCCCGCACTACGGTAATCGCACGGACGCCGGCCGCGCCGAACTGGGCGACGAGCTTGTGCAGCAGTGGTGTGCCGGAAACGGGCACCATCGCCTTGGGGATGCCAGCCGTAACCTCTCCCAGTTCGTTGCCGCGACTCGCAGCGAGAATAATCGCGCGGGTAGAGGCCCGACTTTTTGGCAAGTAACGCTCCTCGGCAAGCAACAGTTCTTCCGCATTCTGAAGCCGGAAAACTTCTTTCACCGGAACAATTCCATCTTCGACATTTTGAACCGAACGCTCAGTGAAAATACGACGGGTGGTTTCTTGCATCGCGGCGATTGCGCTACGGACATTTTGATTTGCCCAGATCACGATTCTGATGCCCGCCTGCTCAAAGACTTCGACCGGCGTACTGTAATAAGTGGTGGGAGCGATCACGAGCGGACACTTATTCGCCCACGCTTTTGCAAATGCGAGCACCTCATCTGGCGTCACCTTCTTGCTGTGAACCAGAAGGGCGTCCGCCCCCGCGAGATGATACGCTTCGGCGCGGAGGAGCATTTCATCGAGCCCCCAACCCGCGATGAATCCCTCGAGCCGTGCCACCAGACAAAAGTCTGGATCCTTTTGCGCATCCTTGACCGCCTTAATCTTGCCCGTGAATTCATCAATCGTGGCGAGCGGCTGACGTTCGCTGGTGATGAACGAATTGGTCTTGGGGAAAAGTTTGTCTTCGATGCAGACGGCTGCAACTCCACGTTGCTCCAGTTTTTTCACGAGCCGTCGCATGTTGTTGAAATTTCCGTAGCCGGTATCACCATCGAGCAGGATGGGAATGTGAGTGGCGTCGCTCATGAATTCGACGACTTCCATTACTTGCGTCCAGCTCGCTTCATTGTTGTCGCGTACGCCGAGCGCGGCCGAGATCGAAAGCCCACTGGCCCAGATTCCGCGAAATCCGGTTTCCTCGACGATCCGGGCGCTCAATGCATTGTGAGCCTCCATCAAGAACTCAAGACGTTTGGATTGCAGAAGTCGCTTGAATTGCTGCGTCTTACTGATTTCGCCATTGGTCGAGGAAGTCATGATTCGCAGCAGCCTAAGATGAGAATAATTGACTTTCTGCTACTTAATACCAGTAATTAGTTGCGCCGCTTGTTTCTGTTTTTTTGCGAAGGCATCCTTGCAAGCTCCTCTTCATTCCATGCTCATCTGTGCGACCGCAACGGTCGACGAATTGATTTCTGACTTGGATGCGGTCGCCTGCTTCGGGCTTCGGGTGGCTTTCGGCAAAGGCAGGGTGCGGTGAAAAAAATCCCCGCCATCCTCGACTGCGTCGCTGAAACGAACGGCGTAAAGATCGCGGGGTTGAGCTTGCTCGATCGCTTGATTGTGACCGCGCATCGGGCAGGTTGCGCTCCCATTTACCTCATCGCAAACACGACCAGCCGAGACTTTTCGCTGCTGGTCCTGTTGCTGGCAATAGCCGGCAAACTCGATCTCTTCCTCTGGATCGCCGGGATAGGTGTACATCTCTTTTGGATCATCGCGCTTCGCTCGCAGTGGCGAGACACCGGACGTGCGCCGGCAATCTCGGAAAAATCCGCGTGAAGTTGGCGTTAAGACTTGTTATTGCCGGAGCGGGCCTTGCGCTGTTTGCCTGGTTCGTATATCGAACCGGAGTAGATACGATCCCGCGCGCTTTCGCCACGCTCGGTTGGTCGGCTCCTCTTATTCTGCTGCCTTACGCACTCGTTTACCTTCTTGATACTGTTGGATGGCGTCTGTGCTTGAGCCACACCATTCCGAAATCGATCAGCTTCGGAACGCTATTCCGCATTCGGTGGGCTGGAGAATCGCTCAACAATGTTCTCCCTTCCGCTTATCTCGGAGGCGAAGCCGCGAAAGTCTATCTGCTCCATAAACGCGGCCTGCCGGTTGTCGACGGTGCATCAAGCGTAATCATCGGAAAGACAGCGCAAGTTCTGGCTGAAGTGATTTTTATCGCGTTTGGAGCGGTGGCCGGTTCTTCCATTCTGCCGGCCAATTCACCTGCTCGCGCCGGCATGTTCGCAATTACCGGCGCGGCAACCGCGCTCATCGGGATGCTCTTCTGGCTGCAGCATCGAGGAATTTTCAGCACATTCCTGACGTTGACCAGGCGATTGCGATTGCGCATTCGCGCGCTTACGTCGCGAGCGGAAAGTTTGCGGCAACTCGATCGGCGAATTTTAGGTTTCTATCGCCATGATCGACGGCGCTTCCTTTCCAGCGTGGCGTTTTATCTGGCGGGTTGGATCGCCGATTCACTGGACATTTTGCTCGTCTCAAACTTGGTTGGAATGCCGTTGGATTGGAGTCAGGCACTGGCCTTTGAGGCATTCATCGGCGTCGCCAAGGCACTCGGGATTTTTGCCCCGGCCGCCCTTGGAGTGCAGGAAAGTGGCATTATTTTTCTATTTTACCTTTTCGGTTTGCCACCGGCGCTTGCGGCTCCCTACGCCATCATCCGCCGTGCGCGTGACTTGACGTTCGCGCTAATCGGTGGCGCGCTTCTCTATGCCGAGGAACCGCTGCGCGGTTTTGCGCAGCGTGTCGCGCGAGAAGTTGAGGTGCCGGCGTGAAAGCTATTATCTACGCAGCCGGGCGCGGAACGCGTTTACAATCGGACTCGCCGAAAATCCTTCTCGAATTCGGCGGCCGAACTCTGCTCGAGTGGCACGCGTTGCGGTTGCGTGAGGCCGAGGTGCGCGAAGTCGTGCTGGTGACCGGCCATCTTCGCGGGCAGATTGCAGAATTGCTCCCCGATATTTGCGCCCGCCACGACATTGCGGTACGCGAGATTGTGAATCCACGCTTTCGAGAGGGGAGTTTGCTCAGCCTGAACGTCTCGCTTCCAGAAATCGAAAACAGCTCCGAGCCTCTCTTGTTGATGGATGCCGATGTGTTTTATCCAACCGGGATGCTCGACCGTCTGACCGGGTCGGTACACCCCACCGCATTACTGCTGGATCGTGAATTCTCCACCAACGACGATGATCCCATGCTCGTGCCGGTAAAAAACGGACGACCGATCGACTTTCGCAAGCAATGGAGCGGCGACGCCGAGTTCGTAGGCGAATCAATAGGTTTCTTCAAGATCGCTCCCGTTGATTTTCCCCTTCTGATTAAGGAGACACGGGCGCGAAGTCGTGGCTCCAGTTGCGCGGATTCCTACGATGATGTCTTAAGGACGTTGGTGCTTGCCGGGCGATTCGGATACGAAGACGTGACCGGACTGCCGTGGATCGAGATCGACTTTCCGGCGGATGTCATCCAAGCTCGAAAACAACTAGTTCCAGCGATCATTCGATTTGCATGATCCCGCACGATCTTCATCATTTTTTCGTCGGACAACATGTCTTCGTCACTGGCGCATGCGGTTTTATCGGCGGCCATGTGGCCTCGTTGTTAATTCGGGCCGGCGCTCATGTTCGGGCGCTCACGAGATCGACAAAAGGGGGCTACGACAGTGCGATCGATTGGTTGGAGCCTGTCCGGCTCGAACAGGTTGCGGTGTGGCTTGCTCAACCTACAATCTCGTGCGCTCAGCTACTTGAATCGGACGGGAAGCGAAAAATAATTCGTTGTTCTTAGCAAGCAGCTGGGTTCGACCATGCCGCAACGAGTCGATCCAGGTTCCTATCAATCGCCTGAGGGTGAACGCCCGGCGGTTCCCGCTCCAGTCGAATTGGAGCGACGAGCGCACGATCCTTATGCGGCGTTCCGTTTTGCCGACTTCAGCTTGTTCACAGCCGGCAATCTCCTTTCAATCACCGGCCGCCTGATGCTGGCCGTGGCTGTGGAGTGGGAGGTTTATGCGCGCACACATTCGGCCACCGCGCTTGGGCTGGTGGGCTTGGTCATCGCCGTGCCGGTCGTGACATTGTCTTTGCCGGCCGGCCATTTGGCGGATCGTTACAGTCGAAAGCGCATCATTCTTGTCTCGCAAATTTTTAGCCTGCTGACGTCGCTGGCCCTGGCTCTGGTCTCCTGGAAACACCTCGCCATTCCGGCGATTCCGTCTTTGCGTGAAAGTAATCGAGTCCTGGCGGGCATTGCCGGGATCTTCGAACGGCATCATCCAATCTTCCATTTCGACGACGCATCGATTCCGTTGATTTATCTTCTTCTTTTTCTCGGAGCTGTGGCGCGCACTTTCAGTTGGGCGGCACGCAGTTCATTTTTTCCTACGCTGATTTCTCGTGATGCCTTTGCGAACGCGGTGACGTGGAATAACAGCATTTTTCAAATCGGATCCGTTGTGGGCCCTGGGCTCAGCGGATTGCTGGTTGCCTACATAGGGTTTCCGTTTGTGTACCTGTTGGATGCGCTCTGCGCGTTTTGTTTTTTCTTTCTAGTTCTCCCGATTCGGCGTAGCAAACAGAGGCGCGACCAGAGCGAGGCAAGCACGTGGAAAAGCCTCATGGCTGGACTCCGCTTTGTGTTTCGCCGAAAAGTGATCCTTGCGACGATCACGCTGGATCTGTTCGCGGTCCTGCTGGGGGGTGCGACCGCATTAATGCCGATTTTCGCAGATCAGATTTTGCATTGCGGTCCGGTTGGTCTTGGCTGGCTCCGAGCAATGCCAGCGATCGGTGCCTTTGCAATGGCGCTGATCGTAGCACACCTGTCGCCAATGAAGCGGGCTGGCCAAACCTTGCTGTGGTGTGTTTCCGGGTTTGGAATTGCGACTGTCCTGTTTGGTTTGTCTAAGATCTTCTGGTTATCGCTGGGCTTATTACTTCTTATCGGCGCATTCGATAGTGTCAGCGTGATCATTCGTGGTTCCATCGTGCAACTGATCACCCCGGATGAGATGCGCGGACGCGTTTCGTCGGTGAACAATATTTTTATCGGCACATCGAACGAATTCGGTGCGTTGGAATCAGGTTTGACGGCTGCGCTGTTTGGTCCGGTGATTTCGGTCGTTGCCGGAGGCATTGGGACAATGCTGGTTGTGTTGGGCGTTGCGTTTCGCTGGCCGGAGACGCGCAAGATCGGCGCGCTGGATCGGACCTTGCGATGAAATGGCCTAGTTGTAGCCGGGGACCTCAACCGGGCCGGCATCAATACCGGTTACAGCTAAAACGCCCCGTGCAATGAAATCGTGCCGTAAGGAGCGCCGCCGTCCTGGTGGTAGCGGACCTCAGCTCGATAAAAATCAAAATTTCTATACGGCTGATAGCCGACCTCGCCAGTGAACGTCACACTTGGCGAAATCTTCCAATCGAAGCCCCCGCCGGTCCGAATCTCGCTGTACGTCAGGATCGCATGATTAAGCCTCGGTATCCCGTTCGCGTTCCCGAAATCGTCATCTACACGGTAACTGGTTTGCTTCACATTCGCCCCGACGTAAAGGGTGAGGTCCTTATTCAGCTCGTACTGGAGACGGGGAGTCGGCAGCACGGCTTCAAGCAGCCACTGCGCTGCGATTTTCCAGCGAAGTCCTGCAACGGGGATAACCGGATATTTACGCTCGATATCGACGCTCACGCCCAGAACGAGCTGCAGGTTGGGGCTGTAAATGTAGGTGCCGCCGATGAGGAACGGAAGATTAAAATTGTCGTAACCTAAATTGTCGAACTCAGTATCGTACACGCCGGGCTGACCCTCCGCCCTGACGATGATTGAATCGGAAAACTGCATATCCAATCCCATGACCAGACTGACGGACTGCAGCGTGTCCGGAAGCGCCGCATGATCCGGAAGTCCGAATGAGAATCGTTCCCACTCCGCGCCAAGCCGCAGAATGCCGAACTTGGTTCGCGGAGTGAATACTAAATGCACGATCGAATCGTTTTCGTCGAAATCGCGCACACTTTTGTTAGGCCCGCGTTGGACGTCACCGCCGCCAACGTAGGTGTCTTCCAGGATATATTCAGTGGGGACGTGACTTAAGGATTCGAACCAGTTACCACTGTTTTCCTCCGCGAACGTTCGTGTTGCAAATAACAACGACGACGCTGCGCAAACAGCACAGAAAATTCGGCACCCAAAGCGCTTCACTGGTCAACGACCTCCACTCGTATCGCGCCGAAAGAGGGTGACAGCTTTGGTGATGTTTTTCATCGTCACCGACTCCGACGCAAGCCGTTCCACGCCATGCAGAGAGCCCAGCGAAGCAGCGGAGATCATGTCGCCGCGCCAGACCAGGGTTGAAGGTTTCCCTTCCACTGTAACAGGCCACATCTGATACAACGTTAGCGCAACATAGTAACCACCGCTCGCATAGTAAAGAGCATCCGCAGCTTGATACGTCCCGCCCGCCCCGCCGCGGCTGTAAGAGGCGCCCAGCGTTACTTCGCCTTGATCATCCACATCGAGTAGCTCCCAATACAATTCCGGTTTGAGGGACCCAGCGCCGCGTCCAATGCCTGTGGCTCCAAGGAAGCTTGAAAACTGATTGCGAATTTTCCCTTGCTCGCGCAACAATCCGTTTACTTCGTCGCTCGCCCGAACAGATGGGCCGGCATGATCGTAGGGCGGTTGCCCCGACATTCCGCTCGACACAAAGCTTTTCGTTCGCGCAGTCAAAATGTCTGTCCAGAACGCCACGACCGGTGCAGGCATGGTGCCTCCTCCGCCTCCGGCTCCGGCAGAAAATTTCTTTGCCTCTTCCTTACTAATCTGGAGACTCGGACCGAGCTTTTGAGTCGCCGTGACGAATGAACGCACGGATGCGTTGCCGGGTGCGCTTTTCAGTTTTTCAAAATTGGCGGGCGCAGGATTTGAAGGCAGATCGGAGTGTAGAAAAACCTTCAGTTCGCGATGCCTTGTTGCGTCCCATCGGCGCAACGCCTCGATTTGCTGGGCAGGCGAGGATCCCAACGCAACGTAGCAGCTCTGAACCGCAAGAAATCGCGGGTTACTCATCGGCGGTCCGTGCGCCGTCTTCACATCGCTCTTGGCGAGCTGCGCGAGATCAACCTTGTCAAAAATGGAAAACGAGGCGAGATCAGAAACGGCGTCAGCGCGTGCGGTGGTTAGTCCGAGGCGCAAAGCCAGCAGTAAAAGTAGGAGGCTGCCCGCCCTTACAAAGAAGTGCCGCTGCAGATTCAGCATCTTAGGTTTCATGACACACATATGTGATGGCCAATGCCAGATGGTTGCAAATTTTTTGGATCATCGCAATAGGGTTTCATCATGAGCGAACCGGTGATCGTGCTCGACCATCTGAGCAAGAGTTTCGGTAACGTTCATGCTGTACAAGATCTTTCTTTTCATATCGAGGCGGGAACCATTTTTGGTTTTCTCGGCCCTAATGGCGCTGGCAAGACAACGACCATGCGGATGTTGTGCGGCCTGACTCATCCGACGGCTGGCAATGCAACAATCGCAGGCGCGGATGTTTGGAAAGATCGACAACATGTTAGGACGAAGTTCGGCTACGTTCCGCAACGCTTTAGCCTTTACCGTGATCTCACCGTGCTGGAGAACTTCCGCTTTTTCGGCGGCGCCTATGGAGTTCCGGGTGCGGAACTGGAGCGGCGGATCAAGCGCTTGCTTCGGCTGAGCGACTTGGAAGAAAAAGTTGATGCTGCCGCGGGAAATCTATCTGGCGGCATGCGGCAATTGCTGGCGATCGGTTGCGCACTGGTGCACGATCCGCCGCTCCTTTTTTTTGACGAGCCGACAGCAGGCCTTGATCCCGTGCATCGGCAGCAAATCTGGAACTTACTCTATGATCTGAGTAACGATGGGAAAACGATCTTTGTTACTACGCATTACATGGATGAGGTGGAGCGCTGCACCGAAGTGGGCTTTATCGAGAGTGGGCGGCTGCTGGCGAAAGCTTCGCCACGCGCTTTGAAATCGAGCTTTCGCGCGCGCTTGCTCGAGATCGATGTGGAACCACTCATGCCCGCACTGGTGCAGTTGCGGGATCGGCCCGAGCTGCTGGGCGTTTCCTTGCGCAGCGGCAGCTTGCGCCTGTACGCACACGAACCGGAGAAATTGATGGCGAGATGGCGTGAGAACTGGCCCTTTCCAGATCTTCATTTGTTGGGCGAACGCTGGGTGGAACCCGACATGGAGGACGTTTTCACCGCATATTCGCAGGGCTACGATGGCGTCTTGAAAAAATCGGCATCATGAAATGGCCATCATTGAGCGCAATTGCGAGCGTCGCTTACAAAGAATTCCTGCATATCTACCGTGATCGGCGTGTCTTGCTTTTACTGATCATTCTCCCGCCACTCTTTACACTGATTTTCGGGCACGCCTTCGAGAATACTGAGCTGACCGACGTCCCGGCGTTGCTAATCGATCGCGATCAGACGCCGCGCACCGCCCGTTTCATCGAGATCATCTCCAAGGACAAAACGTTTCATTGGAGAAGGCCAGCGCCCGACTTTCAGGGTGAATCGGACCTGATCGGAAATGGAGTGAAGGCGACTCTGGTTATCCCGGTTGGTTGGACCGATAGCCTGAACAAGGGCGACCCGAAGCCGCTACCTCTTTACCTCGACGACAGCGACACAAACACTGCCAGTGCAGTCGAAGGCGCTGTGCAAAAGAATCTAGGTACATTCCAGGCCAAAGAGCGCGACCTACTTGTGGAGTCACTCCCCGAGGAGGTGATCGAGTTAGGCAAGAAATTGCCCATCGATATCCGT
>Ga0207701_10004607_pt1 | contig 13965 bp, 11 predicted proteins | sample KBSSwiSSwithPhiX_FD_184294 | JGI IMG/M metagenome (GOLD analysis project Ga0207701, IMG submission 184294) | Switchgrass rhizosphere bulk soil microbial communities from Kellogg Biological Station, Michigan, USA, with PhiX - S5 (SPAdes) (version 2) | ecosystem: Environmental > Terrestrial >... | reverse complement strand
CGTCCGCTGTGCGGCCGTTTTGCCACATGCTCCATACCATCGTTGAGATCACGACCGTGTCCGGAGTGTACAGCATCAGCGCCATGGAAAGCTCTTGCATCGCATGCACCGCAACCCAGAGAAACACGTTGATCATCGCCGGCGCCAAAAGCGGCATCGTGATCCGTCGCAGAGTCCTGCTCCATGGTGCGCCGGCCATCTGCGATGCCTCCTCCAATTCGCCGTGCACCTGAATCAGCGAAGCAGTGGTTGCGCGCGAGCTGAAGGCCAGATAACGCGTGGTCATCGCCAGCGCGATAATCCAGAGCGTACCGTAGATCGGTATCGGAAAGCGCACGTAGACGAAAATGAGAGCGAGTCCGATGACGATGCTTGGCACGCATTGAGGTAGAAACGAAACCGTCGCGAGATAATTTGCCATGCTTGCACCAGTCTGGCGCTGCCGCACGACAAACCAACTGACGAGAATCGCCAGCAGAATCGTCGCTAGGGACGTCACCAGCGCCAGCACCAGAGTATTCGAGAGCGCGCGCACGACGCTGCCGTCCTGCCAGATGTTGAGGTAGCCTTCCAGCGTTGCGCGGCGCAAAGACTCCGCCGACGGCGGCGCATAAAATGGCTGAATGCTCGTCCAGAGTAACATTGCAAACGGCAGCACCACCGCGATAAGAACGTATACCCAACAAAAAAATGCCGCGGGCACCGTCCATGGACCGAGATTGATTTGCCGCGGTCGATAGCCTTTTCCCGTAACGGTGGCAAAACGTTCTTGATGTAATGTCAGACGGCGATAGATCCACATGAGAAGCAATGCCGCAACAAGGATGATTGCCCCCAATGCGGAGGCCAAACCATAGTCGGGAAGCCCGACTTCGGAATGGGTTGCCCAATAGATCGCGGTGCTGAGAACTCGAATACGGGCGGTAAAGCCAAGCAACCCCGGAATATCGAACGATTCGATGACCACGATTATGAAATAGATCAATGCGGCCAAGAGCGCTGGCCGCATGATCGGCAAAGTGACGCGTAATGTCGTCCGTGCGACATTTTGTCCCGCCATCGCGCTCTGCTCCTCCAATGACGGGTCCATGGCGCGAAAGGATGCCGCGATCATCAAGTACGCCGACGGAACAAGCCGCAGTCCCTGCACGAAGCACATGCCCGTGAGCGTATAAATATCGACCGGGCCCGTATCGCTGCTGGAGCCCATTACGCCGCGGAACAGCACATTCACAAGTCCGATCCGCGGGTCCAGCAACTGAATCCAGGCGATCGCCGACAGCAGCGACGGAATCGTCATTGGCACAAGAATCAGATTGGCGACCCACGCGCGTGCCGGAATTGCGGTACGTTCCAACAGCCAGGCCAGGAGAATCGCCGCCGGCAAGCCAACCGCCAATGATCCTACGGTGAAAATAAAAGTATCGAAGAAGATGGGCAAAGTTGCGGGGCTTGTGAATACCGCGACGTAGTTCCCGAGAGTTGTCGCTGTCGATTCGAAGGGAAGCTTATCTTCGGTGCTCTTCACGCTAGCGTAAAGCAGCATGATGAGCGGCACCAAAACGAGATAGGAAACAATACCGGTGGTAAGAATGAGAGCAGCCGAACGCGTGGAAAGATCAACCTTCCGCCAAATCCGAGCGGTAGAATTTCCGGTATCAACCGCAATACTCATTCATCCGGCTCGCGCTCTCACGCCTGTCATGCTGAGGCGAAGTCGAAGCATCTCGAACTCGAGATCCTTTACTGTCGCTCAGGATGACAATCCAGGCCATTTCAACTCATACTGTTGTAAGAGTATTTCGCGAATATAGCTTGTTCTACCGCAGCGCCCCGAGCAGCTTGCCCAGCTCGCGTTGAATTTCCAAAATGGACGCAAAGGTTTTGTCGGTTTCCAAAATGACGGACGGCTTTTCGCTCCTAATTCGTTCGGCCACATTGCCGATCGAGTTTTTGCCCACTTCCATCGCCTGTCCTTGCGTCGCGTAACGGATGTTCTGCCCCTCCGGAGTTCCCATCCATCCGGCAAAGAAGCGCGCCGCATTCGGATGGGGCGCAGTTTTCAAAACACCTTCGGCAGAGGTCAGTACCGGCAGAGGCGATACCGCAACCCAATCGACCGCCGCACCTTGTTTCTTTAACCGTTCGATCGTATAGGCGTAGGTACCCACCGCAATTGAAACCTGGCCCCCGGCAAGTGCATTGGCTACCGTAGTACCACCCTGAACCACCAGGGGCTGCTGCGTCAGAATCTTTTTCACCAGCTCGGCGGCTTTTCCTTTGCCCCATTCGGTACCGAGCATCGCGAACGGCACCAATCGCGCTTCGATAATGATTTTTCTCCCTTTCCACTTCGGCTCGGCGAGCTCTTCCCAACTCTTTGGAGCCTCGTGCGCACTCACCGACTTGGTGTTGTAAGCGATCGGCAAAGTGAGATTGTACGCGCCGACGAATCGCTGGTTCGCATAGACCGCATCGAGGCCAAAATCCTTTTCCCATCCCGGAAAGGTCGCCAGCATGTCGCGATCGATCAGCGGGCGCAGCGCACGGAGCGAGCCTGATTGAATGATATCGACGGCCGCTGGTTTTCCAGCTTGGCTCTCGGCGATAATTCGTTGCACAAGCGGCTCGGGAATGCTTTCGAAATGCTGAATTTTTATGCCAGGGTACTGTTTGTCTAAGTAGGCCTGCATGCGCTGATAAATGATCGCATCCGTCGGACCCCAGATGATCACTATGCCTTCCTTCTTGGCGGCGTTGTAAAGCTCCGTGATCGCTTCGCTGCCGCCCTTGCTCTTGTCTTGAGCGTAAGCGAAACTGCTGAGCACCATCGCCAAAACAGTCAGGATCAATATCGCTCTGCGTCCGCTAATGTTCATGTGCCGTTTTTCCTTTGCGAGCTTTGCGTTCCTTCGACTTTGCTCAGGGCATGCTTTGCGCGAGGCATTCCGAAAGGTCCTCCTAGGCGTGAATTGGATGGCCCTGCAAAAACTTCTGCAGCGCAATCAAGGCGCCGTCGCCATCCCAAAACGTCATGTGTCTCACACCCGGAATGAGCGCCCGCTCACATCCTGGAACTAATTCGGCCAGACGGCGCGCCGTTCCGACCGGAGTACTGCCGCGCCGATTGACGTCGTCGTCTGCGCCGCAGAGAATCAGCGTCGGCACCTTGACCTCCGGCGCTTTTCCCAGTGCATCCCACGTGAGGCGCGCCTGCTCATGCAGCCGAAAATGCTCTACAGTGCTCTGCCCGGACCAGAGGGCCGAAGCGAGTGTCGTCGCCGCATCACGGTGCTCCCGATAATATTGGGGATTGTACGCCATGCCGTCATTGTCGACGTGAGAGCGAATATATTGCTCGAAGCCCATCTCGCGAATCTCGCGAGCCGCCTCGGGTGATAAATCGCGCGGACCGCCGCTGAGCGTTTTGGATCCGGGTCCGGCCGCAGCCATGGTCAAGGTAGCAACGAGATCCGGTCGAGCGATGGCCATGGCCTGTACGATTTGTCCGCCGAGCGCGAAGCCGACCGCATGGCAACGCGGGATTTTGAGGTACTCCAACAATGCGACGGCATCCTCGGCAAATTGGCTCACGCTATACCCGCTTGTCGGTTTGCCGCTTTGTCCGGTGCCGCGGCAATCAAAAATAATTGTCCGATAACGCTTCGACAAAGCCGGCACGACGCCGACTTTCCAGGTATCGCTCGGCCACCAGGAGGGCGGCACCAACAAAACCGGTTCGCCGTTTCCCTCTGTCTCGTAATAGAGTTCCACGTCATTCAGCAATGCAGTCGGCATTCTCCGCTCCTATTTTCCTTCGCGATTGTCCCTTGATCCGGCTAAATTATGTTTTTCGTCCGTAAGGTTTCGATGTGGGCGGCGTCATATCCCAGCGTCCGCAACGTTTCTTCGTTGTGTTCGCCGAGCTTCGGCGGTCGCAGACGAATCTCGGGCGGCGTTTCGCTCAGATTGACCCCGTTTCGGACCAGCTGAAATGTGCCGAACTCCGGATCGTCGACCCTGACGAGACGATCGAGATATTTGACCTGGGGATCCTCGAACACCTCGGCGAAATTGTTGATGGGCGCGCACGGCACGTCTTTTTCTTCCAGTGCACTCAGCCAGTGCTGCCGCGGTGCGCTCTGAACCGCCTTGGACAATATTTCGTGAATCACGTCGTAGTTTTTGCTTCGGGTATGGCGGTCTTTGGTGCGCGGATCGGTTTGTAGATCGGGCCGGCCGATGACTTCAGTCACACCGATCCAAAATTTCGCCGGATGGGATAAATGAATGACGAAAGGTTTGCCGTCGCCGGCGACCAATGCATACACTCCCGCGGTTTTGAGCCGGCTGCTTTTTTTTGGAATCTCGCCACTAAAAAGATACTGGGTCATGCTGAAACCGATGAAGCTGATCGTCGCTTCCAAGAGGGATGTTTCGACTTTCTGCCCTTTCCCGGTCCGTTCACGCGCGGCGATCGCAGCCAGCACGCCGTAGGCACCGTACATCCCGCCGAGGTGATCGGAAAACGACGCTCCGGGTCCTTCCGGTTTTTCGAGATCGGTGAGTACGCTCAAAAGCCCGCTCAACGCTTGCCCGAGCGTGTCGTAACCCGGTTTTTTGCGATACGGCCCGTGCTGCCCGAATGCTGAGATCGAGCAGTAGATAATTTGCGGATTTATTTTCTTGACATCCTCGTAGCCGATGCCCAAACGATCGACGACACCGGGTCGAAGGTTCTCGACGATCACATCGGCCCCTTGGGCGAGGCGCAAAAAAATTTCTCTTCCCTCCGGCTGTTTGATATCGAGAGTGACGCTCTTTTTGTTGCGGTTCATGCCGCAAAAGCTCGGGCTGTAATCCTTGGGCTCTTTGTCCCAAGTGCGAAAGGGATCTCCTCCTCCGGGAGTTTCGATCTTGTAAACTTCGGCACCGAGATCCGCGAGCAACATCGTCGCAAACGGACCGGCGATATAATTGGTGATATCAATAACTTTGATTCCATCGAGCGCTCCGGGCATGGATTCCTCCTGATGCTCCGGACTATAGGGAGCGTCACCTATGGCTGTCAACTAAACCGCGCGTGTTGGTTTCGGATTCACCCTTGACAGGTCTTTTCCGCTCTGAGAATGTTCCTGTGCATTGGCCTAATCATTCGAGGAGCTGTATGGGAAACGAAGCATTTGTTGAATCGGTACTGCAAGAAATCATCCGGCCGGGTGTCGAGCGGTTGATCAGCTCGCGCTATTTTAGCGAGTTGCGCGAAGGCAAGCTTTCCAGGAAACGGCTCAAGGGCTTTGCGCTGCAGCACTATCTCTCGAATCACGCGATCAACAAAGGGCTCGCATTCTGTATGGTCAAGAACGCCAGCAACCCACCGGCGTACAATCAATTCGTCGAATTGTTCGTCGAGGAATCTTCTCACCCAGCCCTGATGAAGCGATTCGGTGAGGCACTCGGTTTGACCGATGCCGATTTCGAGAACGAGATCATGATTTTTGAGTGTGTCGCCCATACCGCCGCAATTATTCGCGGCATGTTTCTCGGCTCTGCCGCGGAAACACGCGCCGGCGCGCTCGTAAACGAAACCATGGTGCAGCGTTATTCGGAAGAATTCGATGCCGCATTGGCGAAGCATTACGGGCTCGATAGCCGCGCGCGCACATTCTTCACCGTGCACGGCAAGGTCGATCAGGAGCACACCGCCATGGCCGCCGAAACCATCGCGCGCAATGCCAATACGGATCGAGAAAAGGAACTCGTGCGGGTCGCCGCCAAGAATATGGTGCGCTTCAAGCTTGCCAAGTTCGACGGCATCTATGACGCGTACGCCTAATGAGTTGTTTTGTATATCGAGTTCCGAGTTTCGTGTTTCCGCATCAACTGCCGAACCATGACGTCATGAGAATTGCCAGCCACTATTTTTGTTACTTGCTGCTCATTGGGGTGCTTCTTATGGTTCCGAGCAGTAAGGCAGCGGAAAAATCCACGAAACCCTTGCCGGTGCGTATCGGCTACGTCTCGCGCAGCATCCTGGACATTCCGTATATCATTGCCCGCGATAGAGGATTGTTTCGCGAAGAAGGTTTGGAGCCCCAGCTTATTTTTCTGCGCGCTGGCCTGACACCGCAAGTGCTATTGGCCGGCGGCATCGACTTCGCCACCGCGACCGGCACTGGCATCAGCGCCGCAGTCAGCGGTGCCGACGTTCGGTTAATTTACGCGCTCACCGATCGGCCATCTTTCGATCTCATTACAGTGCCGACGATCACTAGCGTTCAGCAGCTACGGGGCAAAAAGCTGGGAGTTTCCGGGGTCGGCGCACTGGCCGACATCCTGGCGCGCCAAATCTTGGTCGCGAACCATGTTCCCGTCGACCAGGTCACGTTTCTTCCGCTCGGCACCAGCGACGTCACCTACCTTGCATTGAAGGCGGGAACGATCGATGCCACCATGCTGCAGATCCCGCAGAAATTTTTCGCTGTCGACGACGGATTTCGCAATCTCGCAGCCGGAGCCGACGTCTATCGCGCGGTGATGGGCGGCCTGACCACGACCAAAGCAATCCTCACCGAAAAGCCGGACCTCGTCATGAGGACGCTTCGAGCAACCGTGCGCGCGATCAGCGTGATCAGAAACGATAAGAAGTACGCCGTCGAGTTTATAAAAGGGCCATATCTTGAACTGGGCAAGGACAAGGAGCGATACGCCGAACGGATCTACAATGCGGCCGTGCAACTCTACTTGGCGTCCGGCGTGGTGGATGAAAAAGTCCAACGCGAGATGATTGCAACCGCAGCGGAACGCATCAAACCCAAAGAACCCGTGCCACCGGAGCGCGTGTTCGATTTTAGTTTCATCCAAAAGGTCCGAGACTCGGTCAGATAGCGAATGGCGTTTCAAACTTGAACGATTGACGAGCGCAGCGGTTGAATGTTCTGAACGGTCCGATCCGTTCCAGCTGTTCAACACGTTCAAGCCGTTCAACCCGTCAGGAGAGGACATATGAAGTTCAGCACCGAGCGAATCTTGACTACCCACGCCGGCGCTTTGCCGCAGCCGCCGGACTTAAAACAGATGCACGGCGCTCGAGATACGGGTACTCCATTGAATGCGGACGCCTTTCGCCAACGAGTACGCGCTGCGGTTGCCGAAGTCGTCAAAAAACAAATCGACTGCGGCCTCGATGTCATCAACGACGGCGAAGTCGGCAAATCCAACTTTTCCCGCTATGCGCGCGATCGTTTGAGCGGCTTCACCGAACGCACCGCCAAACCCGGCGAGCAGACATCGACCATCTTTGCCCGCGATCTGGTCGAGTTTAGCGAATATTTTAAAAACCGCACTTACCACCGTGGCGACAATGTGCGGCGCGTCTTCTGCAATGCACCGCTGGAGTACGTCGGTCAGGAATCCCTCAAAAGCGAGATCGAAGATTTCAAAGCCGCGCTTGCCGGGCAACGCTACGAAGAAGCATTTCTTCCCGCCATCGCGCCCGGCACGATCGAGCATTGGATGAAGAATGACTATTACCCCAACGACGAAGCTTACTTGATGGCCATCGCGGACGCGATGCACGACGAATACAAGGCGATCGTCGATGCGGGTTTTTTATTGCAGATCGACGACCCGGATCTGCCCGACGGTTGGCAATTCATGTCCAACATGACAGTCCCCGAATACCGGAGGTATGCCGAGCTCCGTATCGACGCACTCAACCACGGGCTGCGCGACATCCCGGCCGACCGGGTGCGGTTTCATACTTGTTGGGGCAGCTATCATGGCCCGCACAAATACGACATTCCGCTGCGCGACATCATCGATCTCATTCTCAAGGTCAAAGCGAACACGATCTCCATTGAAGCGGCCAATCCCCGTCACGAGCACGAATGGCGTGTCTGGGAGGAGGTGAAACTCCCGGCCGGCAAGGTGCTCGTACCGGGCGTCGTGGGTCATGCGACGGATATCGTCGAGCACCCGCAAGCGATCGCTGACCGTCTGGTAAGGTACGCGAGAATAGTCGGGCGCGAAAATGTTATGGCTGGAACTGACTGTGGTCTCGGTCCCCGTGTGGGCGATCCGCAGATCGCCTGGGCGAAGTTCGAGGCGATGGCTGAAGGCGCGCGTCTGGCGACCAAAGAGCTCTGGAACCGATAGTTGTAGCCAATTAGTCTTCAAATTTTCCTGGCGCGCTCCCGCTCGCGCTGCTAGAATCCGCCCGCCATGACCACCGACAGATTGTCCGCTGGCGTGCTTGCGCTCTTTGCGCTGTTCGTGATGTGGGAGAGCCGCCAGCTTCCGCTCGGAACTTTTCGCCATCCTGGCCCTGCTTATGTTCCCGTCCTCCTAGCATCGCTCCTGCTGCTCTTTGCAATCTTCATTTTGTTCACCGCCAGCCGAGCGCCGAAGCTGTCTTCGCTCCAATGGACCGAGTGGCGTCACGCGCTAGCAATTTTTGCCTGCTCCGTCTTCTCCGTGTTCGCCATCGAGCGTCTCGGTTACCGTCTCACGATGCTTCTGATGCTCGCCTTTCTAGTCAAGCTCGTGGAAAAACGCGGCTGGATACTCTCGCTCATATTTTCCTTTAGCTTGTCGTGGGGCTCGTATTTTCTTTTTTATACGTTGTTGCGCGTGCCTCTGCCGCAAGGGCCGTTGGGATTTTGAAGGCAAGTCTATTTTGAACGTTTCGAGCGGCTTGAACGATTGGAACGCCTTTGGCTGACACGCTGCACAATCTCTACATCGGCTTTTCCGTCGCGCTCGCGCCGCAGGTTCTGCTCTACGCTTTTGTCGGCTGCGTGGTCGGCACACTCGTCGGTGTTTTGCCGGGCATCGGCCCGCTCGCCGGCATCAGCTTGCTCCTTCCCGCTTCCTTCGGACTTGATGCAACCTCCGCCATCGTGCTTTTGGCCGGCATTTACTACGGCGCGATGTATGGCGGATCGACCACATCAATTCTGATGCGCATCCCGGGCGAGGCCGCTTCGGTCATGACCTGTATCGACGGCTACGAAATGACGCGTAAAGGCCGCGCCGGACCGGCTTTGGCGATTGCCGCCATCGGATCGTACATCGCTGGCACCGTCAGCGTCGTCGGACTGATGCTGCTCGCGCCGCCTCTGGCGAGCTTTGCGCTCCGCTTCGGACCGCCCGAGTATTTCGCCCTCCTCCTGCTCGGTCTCTTAGTGCTCGCGTACATGAGCGGCGGCTCCATGCTCAAATCTCTGGCAATGGCCGCGCTCGGTCTTCTCCTGGGCATGATCGGTATCGATCCGATGACCGGCTTCTTTCGTTTTAGCTATGGCTTGGTGGAGCTCGGCGATGGCATCGGTGTGGTTCCCGTAGCGGTTGGACTGTTCGGTCTTTCTGAAATTCTTTTGACTGCCGGGCAGCCCACGGCGCCCGAGGTCAAAAAACCAAAGTTGAAAGACCTCCTTCCGTCAAGACAGGAATGGCGCGATTCACTCTGGCCGATCGGCCGCGGTACCGTGCTCGGGTTTTTGATCGGCATTATTCCTGGCTCCGCGCACATCATCTCGTCGTTTGTTTCCTACGCAGTGGAGCGTCGCCTTGCCAAAGATCCTGAGCGCTTTGGTCACGGCGCCATTGAAGGGGTAGCCGGTCCGGAGTCGGCAAATAATTCCGCGACCTCCGGCGCTTTTGTTCCGATGCTTGCCCTCGGCATTCCTTCCGGACCGATCCCCGCGGTCATGATCGCGGCGATGATGGTGCACGGGATTTCGCCGGGACCGCTGCTGATCACTCAGCAGCCCGAGCTTTTCTGGGGCTTCATCGCCAGCATGTACGTCGGCAACGTCGTGTTGCTGATTTTAAATCTTCCGCTCGTCGGAATTTTCGTCAACGTGCTCCGAGTTCCCTATCCGCTTTTGTATCCTGCAATCCTGCTCTTTTGCGTCCTCGGTGTTTACGCGGTCAACGGCAGCGCTGTCGACATCGGCATCATGGCGGCCATGGGCGCGCTCGGCTATCTGCTGCGCAAGTTTGACTTCGAGACCGCACCGGTAGTATTGGGGCTGATACTCGCGCCGATGATCGAGATGAGCTTGCGCCAGTCGCTGGCGATGTCCTCGGGAAATTACGCGATCTTCGTTAATCGACCAATCGCATCAGTGATGCTGCTCATAGGACTCGCGCTCTTACTGTTAAGTCTCATGCCATTCCTTATGAAATCTATAGATTGGCGCCACAGACTGGGCATAAACACTGCGAACGAGGGAGAAAAACTTTGATGGGCAGACTCATCGGAGGTGAGTGATGCGATTGAACCGACGGAATAATATTTTTCTCGTGTTGTTAATTCTGCTCCTGCCGGCGATCAAGGTTTCCGGCCAAGACAAATATCCCGATCGCCCGATTACGATCGTGGCGCCCTTTCCACCAGGAGGCGTCGCTGATCTTACAGCGCGGCCTGTGGCCGCCGCGCTCGAGAAGGTGCTTAAGAACCCCGTCGTCGTGGTGAACAAGACCGGCGCCGCAGGCGCCGTCGGGATGTCGTTCGTCGCCAACAGCAAACCCGACGGCTACAATTTGCTAATGGCGCTATCGAGTATCTCGATCATTCCCGAAGCGGACAAGCTCTTCGACCGCAAACCCGCCTATACCATGGACCAGCTTATTCCGATCGCCTTGATTTCCGCCGATCCAACGATCTTCGTCGTCAACGCGAGCCGGCCGTGGAAAAGCGTGAAGGAATTTGTCGACGACGCCAAAAAGCGCCCGGGCGAAATTTCTTACTCTTCCTCCGGCGTCTACGGCACCCTGCACATGGCCATGGAGATGCTCATCCAGGGCGCGGGTATCCAGCTCAAGCACGTCCCATATTCAGGTGGAGGCCCGGCGCTCACCGCGCTCCTGGGCGGGCACGTCGACACCCTCGCTTCCGGTCCCGCGGTGGTGATTCCACATATTAAAGCTGGAAAGCTACGGCCGCTCGCCAGCTGGGGCGCGAAACGGGTCGCGTCGCTGCCGGACGTCGCTACCTTCAAGGAGCTTGGCTACGATATTGAGTTTTACATTTGGGCGGGACTGTTTGCGCCCCGTGGAACGTCGCCGGCCGTGATGAAAACCATCCGCGAAGCGGTGAAACAGGCGGTCAACAGCGTCGAGTTCAAAACCGCTATGGAAAAAATCGAGACGCCGATCGCCTATCTGGATGCTCCGGAATTTCAAAAGTTCTGGGATAAAGACGCAAAGATGCTGGCCGACGCCATCAAACGCATCGGCAAAATCGAGATCCCGGAAGCCAAGTGAGCTAGTGCAGATGACGGTGAGTTTATTCTCGTTTAAATCCCCCTTACATCCCCCTTTTTCAAAGGGGAAATTTGTTCGTCGTTGCTTTAACCCCTCTTTGCAAAGGGGCAAGGGGAGATGTTGACCGGATGATGCGCAACAAACTTTGATTACGGAACCCTAGCATCATCCGAGGTAAACGCGCTAACTTCTGTTTATGCCGGACGGCGTAAAGATCATCGTCGATCACGCCAGTAAACTTTTCCTCGAAGGATCGGTCGTTGCCTTCCGCAATATCGATCTGGAAATAAGAAGCAAAGAAGTTCTTTGCGTCGTAGGGCCGTCCGGTTGCGGCAAGACGACGCTGCTGCGCTGCATCGGCGGCCTGTTGGCGCCGAGTTCCGGCAAAGTTCTAATCGACGGGCAAGCCGTCGATCAGCCGCGCGAAGGCGTCGCCATCGTCTTCCAGCACTTCGGGCTCCTGCCGTGGAAAAGCGTCGCGGAGAATGTCGCTTTCGGCCTGCAAATGGCGGGCGCGTCGCGCCAACTCATCAAGGAAAGAACTGACCGTTACACCAAGCTCGTCGGGCTGGAGAACTTCGAAGCTCAGTACCCTTACCAACTGAGTGGAGGCATGCAGCAGAGAGTCGGCTTGGCGCGGGCGCTCGCGATCAACCCGGATATTTTATTGATGGATGAGCCCTTCGCTTCCGTGGATGCGCAAACGCGCGAAGTGCTGCAGGAAGAACTGCTCCAGCTACACGATAGCGAGCGCCGAACCATGCTCTTCATTACCCACTCGATCGATGAAGCCATCGTGCTCGGCGATCGCATTGCGGTAATGACGACTCGGCCCGGCCGCGTCAAGGAAATCCTGCCGATCGATTTCAAACGCCCACGCGATCCGGCCGCCGTGCGCTCTCATCCGCATTACGGTGAGCTACGCAATCATATTTGGAATGAGCTAAGACCCACAGTTATCGAGGGAGCCTATGAGCGTCACTCAAGCTGAAGGCAGAGTACAGCCCAACTCCCCGTATTCGACGGATTCCGATATCAGCGCCGAACAGCAAGCCGCGCGTGACCGGGCAAAAGCGCAGCAGCGAAATTGGATGGCAGCCAATCTCGGGATTCGCATCGTTTCACTTGTCATTGTGCTCGGCGGCTGGGAATACGTGGGACGTCAAATAAACCCGGTTCTCTTCACCTACCCAACGGCGGTTGGCGCGGCGGCAATCAAGATGATCGGCAGCGGTGAGCTGTGGCAGTACCTCTCACAAAGCTTGATCGTGCTTGGCGCTGGATTGGCTCTTGCCGTCGTCTTCGGCATCGCCTTGGGTGTGATCATGGCGCGCTATTGGGTAATCGACATCGCGCTCGACACTTACATAACGGCGCTTTACTCGATTCCGTCGGTGGCGTTGGTGCCCGTACTGGTACTTTGGATCGGCTTCGAGACCTCGGCAAAGATTGCCGTGGTTTTTTTATTCACTTTCTTCCCGATGGTCATCAATACCTATCAAGGCGTCAAAAACGTCGATACGCGCTTGCTCGAGGTCGGGCGCGCGTTTCGCTGTAACGAGCGCCAGCTCTGGGCGAACATTATTTTACCCGCCGCATTGCCTTTCATTGTCGCCGGGCTTCGGTTGTCCATCGGCCGTGGCCTGATCGGGATGGTGCTGGCGGATCTCTACACGGCGATCACGGGCATCGGCTACCTCATTTCTCGTTATGCGAGTATCTATCGAACCGATGCCATGTTTGTGCCGGTCGTCACGCTGGGTGTTTTGGGGATCACTCTGACCGGCCTGCTGCGCGTAATCGAGCGGTGGGTTACACCTTGGATGCATTATTCGGATAGAGATTGAATAGGACGGAGGCCAAGATGAGCAGCTTATTTCCCAGCGAGTTGAAGCGCTTCATAGTTTTTACAGCGCTTTTCCTTTCGATCCCCGTATTTTGTGTGCGAACGGCAGCGGCCCAAGCAAAACAACCCTGTAAGGAAATGCGCAAAGTGAAGCTCGGCGTTTCGGTGGCGCCGCCCAACGTTGTTCATACTCCCGTCTACGTCGCGCGTGATCTTGGCATCTTCGCAAACCATTGCATCGAAGCTGAAATTATTGAGTTCGAAGGCGGCTTGTCCGCCACCAACCTGGTCGCTGTCGCTAAGGGCGGAACTATGGCGTCCATGAACGCCACGGCGATCGCGCAGGGAATGACCGCAAAGCAGATTTGGGGCATGGCGCCGCGCCTCCCACAGGCTTACGTCGTCAGTGAAGATATTAAAACCGCCGCCGATTTGAAGGGCAAGCGTCTCAGCGCCGCCGGCGGAGGAGTGGGCAGCTTCAACTGGGTCATGGGACGTGAGGTACTGAAAACGGCCGGACTCAAGGTCGAAGACGTGCAGTTCATCTCCCAGGGCACGGCGGGTCGTCTGCCGGGATTGGTTGCCGGTCAATTGAACGGCGTAGCGCTTCATCCGGAAGACGTTTTTCTGGCCCAAAAAGAAAAGCCCGGTGTCCATGTATTGGTTCAACTCGTCGACCTGATGCCGAAGTATTTTTTCAACGCTTATGGCGCCGGCGATAACCAACTCGCGCGCGAACGGGCACTCGTGCGTGATACCGTTTCTGCGTTGATCGAAGCCAACAGAATGATCTACACGCAAAAGGAAAAAGTGGTCCCCATCATGATCAAGGCGACAAAAAAGCCTCA
>Ga0207701_10004604_pt1 | contig 13968 bp, 14 predicted proteins | sample KBSSwiSSwithPhiX_FD_184294 | JGI IMG/M metagenome (GOLD analysis project Ga0207701, IMG submission 184294) | Switchgrass rhizosphere bulk soil microbial communities from Kellogg Biological Station, Michigan, USA, with PhiX - S5 (SPAdes) (version 2) | ecosystem: Environmental > Terrestrial >... | reverse complement strand
GCCAGCTCTTCCGCCAACGCCTTCCCCAACCCCCGACTCGCCCCCGTCACCACCACCCCCATCCTCCCGTTCCCGTTCCCGTTCCGGTGTTCGTCGCTCATCTCTCCTCCTCCTCTCGCTTCCCCCTCACCATGAAGCACGCCCGCCAATCCATCATCACCTTTGCCAATCCATTGGCGGCGCGCCATCCTGTTGCCCATGCCGCCCTCCGACGATCCCGCCGCCCACCTCGGCCGCAACCTCCAGTCGCTCCGGGAAGCGCGCAACCTGACCCAGCAGCAGATCGCCCAGCTGGCGGGATTGCCGCGCGCCACCTGGGCGAATCTGGAGTCAGGCGCCGCCAACCCCACCCTCGCCGTGCTGGTGCGCGCCGCCCAGGCCCTGCAAGTGCGCCTGGAAGAGCTGATCGAGCCACCGCGCCGCATCGGCCGCCTGTACAAGGCCGCCACCCTCCCCTCGCGGTCGCGCGGCCCCATCACCATCCGCAAGTTGCTGCCCGAGACCATCGCCGGCCTGGAGATCGAACGGATGGAGCTGCCCGCGGCCAGCGCCATGGCTGGGGTCCCCCACACCCCCGGCACACGCGAATACCTGACCTGCGAGCGCGGGCGGATCGAGCTGTCGGCGGGCGGCGAGAGCTTCACCCTGGACCCCGGCGACGTGGTGGTGTTCCGGGGTGACCAGCGACACGGCTATCGCAATGTCGGGGGCACCGCCGCCATCGCCTACAGTGTCATTGCCTTTGCCCCCGTGGGCACCTGACGGCGCCGCCGCGCAGCGGCGCCCGTGCCGCCGGCGTCACCCCTGGGGCATTTCGGTCACACCCCGGGGGGCAGAACTGGTCACGTTGGTCACGTTCTCGCGCTCCAGCGCCCGCAATCTCGGGCCGATGACTCGGCGCGGGCTTTGCTGTGTCTCAGAGACATGGTCCCCGAGCCCAGCTTGATCTCCACCTGGCTTCCCCGTCCCGGTTGGTTGACGCGATTGGTGATGCAGGTCGCGGCCAGCACGGTGCTGACCATCTTCTACACACCTGGCGGGGTCGCTGGCTGGACCATGGACCTGCTCTGCCGCTTCTACCCGGGTGTCGCCCGCCGCCTCGCGCCGCTGCGCTTGATCCCGGTTCCCAGCCACGGCGGGCGCTCAGGGCTGCGAAGCAGCCGATCCGTCGAAAAGTGAACGGCTTCCGTCGGTGATCCGACGCCGTTCCGGCGGTTCCGCGCCTCCGGCTGGCCTCCGCGCTTCGGCGCCGCGTTTGCAAAATCGTCTTGGTCATCGATCGCGCGCGAGCGACCCGCCGTCGCCGGCTGACGATCACCAAAAACGATCGACCAAAAACGAGGTGTCCGATGCATGAGAACGTCGCCAAGCGCTTGCTCGAGGAGACCAACGACTTCGCCGGGGCGCAGCCCGTCGTCGAGGTCGAAGGAATGTCGAGCCCCAAAGTTTGCAGCTTCCTCAACCGGCTGGTGGCCGCGATGCCCCCCGATGAACGGTATCTCGAGATCGGCACCTGGCAGGGCCTGACCCTGCTGTCGGCCGCCTACCAGAATGTCGACAAGGTGTGCATCGCTTGCGACAAGTTCCGGTTCTGGGGCCGCTGGACCGGTCTGGGCTGGCGCGCGCGCCGGTCGTTCCTGGCCAACCTGCGCCGCTATCGCGATCGTTGCGCGTACATCGATTTCCACCACACCACCTGCGAGCGGCTGTTCGAGCAGGAGCTGGTGCAAGCCCCCATCGGGGTGTACTTCTTCGATGGCGACCACAGCCAGGCGGGCACGCGGGTGGGCATCGCGGCGGCCGGCGCGGTCCTGAGCGAGCGCGCCGTGGTGCTGGTCGACGACTGGAACATCGCCGAGGTGCGCGCCGGCGCGCGCGAGGGGCTGGCCGACGCCGGGCTGCAGATCCTCTGGCGCCGCGCGCTGGACGGGGACCACACCAAGTCCGGCTGGTGGAACGGTCTCGGCGTCTTCTTCGTCGAGGGCGGCCGCGGCGCGCGCCAGCTGGCCCGCGCCGCCTGAGGCGCGGCGAAGCAGGTCCGGAACCCTCAAAGGGTTCCGGACCTCCCGCGATGGGCTGCGGCGGGGGACCCGCCTGCGCCCGACGCGTTCACCGGGACTAACGGGCGCGCCCCGGGGGTTGCTATGGTTGCGGGCCAGGCCGCGCGCGATGGACAGCCATGCTTCCAACAGACCACGGGGATTCTCGCCGGCGCTGACGCTGCTGGCGCGGGCGGCCCTGTTGCTGGGCGGCGGCGTACTGCTGGGCTTCGCGGTCAACCAGGTCCATCCGCACGGGGTTCGCTTCGCCTCGTTCGCCGCGCCCACGGCCTGCGCCTCTCCCTCGGCGCATGCGGGGAGCTCGGCGGTGCCCCCGGTGGAGGTGCTGTCCCTGGCTCAGGTGTCAGGCCTGTGCGGAGACCCGCGGGCGCTGGTCGCCGACGCGCGCGCGGCGCAGCGCTTCGCCGAAGGGCACATCACCGGCGCCATCCACCTGCCCTGCGCTTCGTCGGGCGTCGCGGCCAGCGCCGCGCTGGACCAGCTGGCCGGCAAGGAGACCCTGGTGGTCTACGGCGACGGCACCGACGACGCCATGCCCGTCGCCGAGGAGCTGCGCCGGCGCAGCGGACGCAGCGGGGCTGCGGAGCTGCGGGTCGCGGTGCTGGCCGGGGGCTTCGCGGCCTGGAGCCAGGCTGGACTGGCCTGCTCCTCGGGGCCGTGCGCCGGGTGCGCGGTTCACCGATGAGACGGCTGCGCGATCCGCTGGCCTGGCTGTTGCGCCTGGGACTGGGCGGCCTGCTGGTGGTGGCCGGTGTCCTCAAGCTGCGCGACCCGTCGGGGTTTGCCCTGGAGATCGCCAACTATCAGTTGTTGCCGGCGCTGGCGCCCTACCTGGCCGCCGCGCTGCCGGTGACCGAGATCGGGCTGGGGCTGGGGCTGGCGCTGCTGCCACGCGGCTGGCGGCGCCCGGCCGCCATCGGTGTGGCGCTGCTGTTGCTGACCTTCGCGCTGGCGGTCTGGTCGGCTTACTGGCGCGGCATCAACATCGCCTGCGGGTGCTTCGGCGGGGGCGGTGACGCGATCGGGCCGCTGACCCTGCTGCGCAACCTGGGCCTGCTGATCGCGATCGCGGCGCTGTGGGCCCTGGACCGCCCGGCGCGGCGGTCGCAGTCGCCCGCCGCGGCGCAGCCTTCATAAAACTTTACACGGGGGAAAGAGCCGCGAAACCCCCGGACGTCATGTTGAAGGTGTCGCTGGACGCAAAATGGCTCCAGCCCCACCATCAAGAAAGCCAAAGGAGAAGTCCCATGACAGTCACCACGTCCCCGAGCAATCCCTCCCCCGACGGCACCCCGACCCGCGCCCCGCGGCGCGGCTCCCGGAAATGGACCTGGCTGGTGCTGGCCCTGCCGCTGATGCTGGGCGGTGTCACCTACTCGGTCGCCTACGCGCACGGCGGCGGCCCCGGTGGCCGCGGGGGATTCATGCATGAACGCATGCAGGCGCGCATGGATCGCGTCCTGACCGATGTCGGCGCCACCGACTCGCAGAAGGCCCAGGTCAAGGCGATCTGGGTGGGCCTGGCGCCGCAGCTGAAGGCCGCGCACCAGGAGCACCGGCAGCTGCGCGAGCAGATCGAGCAGGCGCTGTCGGCGCCGACCATCGACAGCGCCGCCATCGAGAAGCTGCGCCAGCAGTCGGTGCAGTCGATGGACCGCACCTCGACCCTGCTGACCCAGGGCATGGTGTCGACGGCGAAGGTGCTGACCCCCGAGCAGCGCCAGAAGGCGGTGGCCGAGCTGCACCGTCACCCGCACCACCCGCTGGGCGGCGAGTGAGCTCGCGACCCCGCTGCGGGGATCCCCGGCTTTCGGCCGGGGGTCCCCGCGTTACTATGTTCGTCTCGTAACCTCTTCCCATGGCCGACCGCATCCTGATCATCGACGACGACGAGCGGTTGGCCGCGATGCTGGCCAGCTACCTGGGCGCGCGCGGTTTCACCGTCGAACACCGGGTCGACGGGAAGACCGGCCTGCAGGCGCTGGACGCGGGCGACGTCAGCGCGGTGATCCTGGACGTCATGCTGCCCGATCTGGACGGCTTCGAGATCTGCCGCCGCATCCGGGCCCGATCCCAGGTCCCGGTGCTGATGCTGACCGCGCGCGGTGACGACCTGGATCGCATCGTCGGGCTCGAGCTGGGCGCCGATGACTACTTGCCCAAGCCCTTCAACCCGCGCGAGGTGGTGGCCCGCCTGGGCGCGATCCTGCGCCGCGCGCGCCGGCCCGCCCCGGACCAGCCCGAGGCGCTGCGCTTCGAAGGACTGATTATCGACCGGCGCACGCGCGAGGTCCGGGTCGCCGGGGTGCGCAAGGAGCTGACCGGAAGGCAGTTCGACATCCTGCTGCTGCTGGCCGAGCGCGCCGGCCGCATCCAGACCCGCGAGCAGTTGATGGAGGCGCTGGGCGCCGAGGATGCCGACAGCAGCGTCGACCGCAGCATCGATGTACACGTGTCGCGGATCCGCAACGCCATCGAGGACGATCCCAAGCACCCGCGCTTCGTGCAGACGGTGCGCGGCGCCGGCTACGTGTTCACGCCACCCGGGCCCGGCGGCCAAGAGGGAGAGGGCTCGCCCGCGTGACCCGCCGCCTGTACCTGCAGCTGTACGTCGCGCTGCTGATCTGGACCATGGTCTGGTTCGCGGCCGTGCACATCGCGTTCCGGGTGCTGGGCGATCAGGGGGGGCCGCCGGCCGAGCGCCTGCGCGTGGCCTCGACCGTGCTGGTCGACACCCTGCGCGACGTCCCCGATCCGGATCTGCCCGCGCGCCTGGGTGCGCTGGCCGACGAGCTGTCGATGGACCTGGTGGTGTGGTCGGCCGATGGGCGGGTGCTGGCGGAAGCCACGCGCCGGCCCATGATCCGGCCCCGTCATCCCGGTCCCGGCTGGTCGCAGGATCGCGCCGGGATCGAGCTGATCGTACCGCTCGACGACGGGCGCCAGGCCGGGTTGCGCAGCCGCCTGCGCCCGCGACCCGGACGGCGCCTGTCCTTCCCGGCCACCATCGCGTTGCTGTCGCTGGTGATGGCGGCCGGCAGCTTTCCGGTGGCGCGCCACCTGGCCAAGCGCATCGAACGGGTGGCCTCCGGCGTGGCCCGCTGGGGCAAGGGCGATCTCACCCACCGGATTCCGGTCGAGGGCCGCGACGAGGTGGCGACGCTGGCGGCGACCTTCAACCGCGCGGCCGGACAGATCGACGCGCTGGTGACCCAGCAGCGCCAGATGCTGGCCAACGCCTCGCACGAGCTGCGCTCGCCGCTGGCGCGCCTGCGCATGGCCCTGGAGCTGCTGGGCGAGGAGCCGTCGCCGGAGCAGCGCGCGCGCCTGATCGACGAGGCCCGGCGCGACATCGTCGATCTGGACGGGCTGATCGAGGATCTCTTGTTGATGGCCCGCGCCGACGCGCGCACCCCGCGCCGCCCGCTGGAGTCGGTCGATCTGCAAGCGCTGGTCGCCAGCGAGGTCGAGCGCGCCGGGGGTGGCGTGCAGATCAGCGGCAGCGCGCCGTCGTTCACCGGGGATCCGCTGCTGCTGCGCCACCTGGTGCGCAATCTTCTGGAGAACGCGCATCGCCACGGCCAGGGTAAGGACGTGAAGGCGATCCTGGCCTTCACCAACCAGAACGTGATCCTGGCGGTGGAGGACGGTGGTCCCGGAATCCCCGAGTCGGAGCGCGAGCGGATCTTCGCCCCGTTCTACCGGCTGGGCCCCCGCCCCGGGGCGGCCGGCGCGGCGACCGGGTTTGGGGTTGGCCTGGCGATGGTGCGGCAGGTGGCCCGCTATCATGGTGGGGAGGTGCAGGCGCTGGCCCACCCCTCGGGCACCGGCAGCCGCTTCGAGGTGGTCTTGCCCCGAGAAGGTCTCGCGCAGCCCGCCGCCTCTGGGCCGTCGGTCTAGGCGGAGCCCGCAGGCGTTGTCTCCGCGGTAACCAGCGCGGGGACTTTGTTGCTCGGCGCGCTACGCGAACCCTCATCGGCGCCAGACAACACGGCACTATTTAGTAAGTTAGCTTTCGTATTTTGGCGGCATGAACTATGCTGAAGTGACCGGCGAGCAGAAGCACCTGCTCGTCTTTCCGCCCCGCGTCACCCAAGGAGCCCCTCTGTTCATGCGAGCTTCGACGCTCCGCCGCCTCCGAACTGTCTTGTTGCCCGGATCTGTCCTGCTGGTGAGCTGCCAGTCCGTCGGCCCCACGGCGGTGACCGGCGCGGAAGCTTCGGGTAGCGGTACCGCCGAGTCCGACCTGCTGACCATCAACGGGCTCCCGATGATCAACGGGCTGACCATGACCAACGGGCTGTCGTTGATCAACGGGCTGACCATGACCAACGGGCTGACCATGACCAACGGCCTAGCCGGGATCCCTTCCGGCATGGGGCTGTTGACCAGCTCTTCGGGGCGCGACACCTTCGGCTACCTGGTCCGCTGCGCGTTGCCGCTTGGCCACACAGTGGTCAAGCAAGACCAGAACGGGATCGCCTATCCCTTCCTTGGCCAGATCGGCGTGGCGCCCGAGTGGGAGTCGGGCGCTTGCGATCAGACCTGCCAGGAGAACATCAGCGCCTGCGTGCTGGCTCACGTGAACACCTCGGGCCAGCACATCGCTCTGTGGCTGGACAGCGACAACCCCGCGATCGGCTACGGCCGCAACAGCAACTTCCCCTATCAGGAGGGGTCGTTCTTCGGGAACATCTTCGCCAGCCCCCCCACGGCGTACTTCTGCAACGGCAAGGACTTCGAGCTCGGCGTGGTGCCGGGGCGGCTGGGCGTGGGCCAGCCGGGCGCGCCGTACAAGAATCCCTTTGCGGGCACCGGCTACTGCCAGGACTCGTGCACCGCGGTGCCGGCGCCGCACGCCGGCGACGGCTACAAATCCTGCGGCGGCTTCAATCACGTGGTCACGGTGTGGCGCAACTTCGACCCCACCACCAGCTACAAGATCTGCAACCGCTCGAACGGCCAGTGCCTGGACACCTACCTCGGCCGCACCGCCGACCTGACCCGCATCGTGACCAAGACCTACTCGGGCGCGTCCAGCCAGAAGTGGCGCATCGTCCAGTTCTCGCCCGGCAACTACAAGCTGACCAACCTGAAGGCCAACCGCGTCCTGGATGTCTGGGGCGGCGTCCCCGTCGAGGGCGTGGAGACCTTGCTCTACGGCTCGTCGACCCTGGCCACCAGCCAGCTGTGGAACTTCTTGCCGACCGGCGACGGCAACTACCGCTTCACCCCGGGCACCAACATCTTCTCGTCGTTGACCAATGGGACCACCGTCAAGCAGTGGACGTACACCGGTCTCAGCTCTCAGCAGTGGACGGTAGCCCCCGCGAACTAACCGCTCGCTGCGCTTGCCGTGCGCCCGCGTCATAATCAGCGGCGTGAGCGCGCATCGACCAGAAGACTCGTCCCATGCTCGGCCGCGCGTCGCCATCGTTGGCGCGGGGTTCGGGGGGCTGGCGGCGGCGCGTAGCCTGGCGCGGGTGCCGGTCGAGGTCACCATCTTCGATCGGCTGAACTACCATCTGTTCCAGCCCCTGCTGTACCAGGTGGCGCTGGCGGGCCTCAGCCCCAACGAGATCGCGGTCCCCACCCGCTCGATCCTCTGGCGGCAGCGCAACGCCCAGGTGGTGCTGGCGGAGGTGGTGGGCATCGACCTCGCGCGCCGCGCGCTGGCGCTCAGCGATGGCACCCGCGCCGAATACGACTACCTGATCGTCGCGGCGGGGGCGCGCACCAACTACTACGGCCACGACGACTGGGTGCCGTTCGCGCCCCCGCTCAAGGACCTGGACGACGCGCTGGAAGTGCGCCGGCGCGTGCTGCTGGCCTTCGAGGCGGCCGAGCGGGAGAGTGACCCGGCCGCGCGGCGCCAGCTACTGACCTTCGTGATCGTGGGCGCGGGTCCCACCGGCGTCGAGCTGGCCGGCGCCATCGCCGATCTGTCAGGTGACATCCTGGCGCGCGACTTCCGCCACCTGGACCCGGCCGAGACCCGGGTGGTCGTGGTGGAGATGGCGCCCCGCATCCTGACGGCTTTTTCCGAGCGGCTGGCCGCCAGCGCCGCCCAGCAGCTGCGCGAGCTGCGGGTCGAGATCCTCACCGGCACCGCGGTCACCGCCATCGACCGCGGCGGGGTTCACCTGGGCGCCGAGGTGATCCCGGCCGCCACCGTGCTGTGGACCGCGGGGGTGCGTCCCAGCCCGCTGACAGAGCAGCTGGGGGTGGCGCTGGAACGCGACGGCCGCGTGGCCGTCGAGCGCGACTGCTCGCTGCCGCGGCATCCCGAGGTGTTCGTCATCGGTGACATGGCGTCCTTCGTTCCAACGGGGGCTCGCGTGGCCCTGCCCGGCATCAGCCCGGTCGCCATGCAGATGGGGCGCTCGGTGGCCGCCAACATCGGGCGCACCATCGCCGGCAAGCCGCGCAAGCCCTTTTCCTACTTCGACAAGGGCTTCATGGCCACCATCGGGCGCGGACGCGCCATCGCCCAGCTGCGGCGACTGGCGCTGACCCGCAAGCTGGCGTGGCTGGCCTGGGTGTTCGTGCACCTGTGGTTCCTGATCGGATTTCGCAACCGACTGGTGGTCTTCGTCGACTGGATCTGGTCGTACCTGATGTCCAAGCACGGAGCGCGTCTGATCACCGGCCGACAGCTCGGCCCGGCGACGCGGCCCGCGCCGCCGCTGCGTCCCGCTGCCGCCGCCGAGCCACCAGCGCCGCCCGCGCCAGCGCCGCCAGGAGAATGACCAGCAGCAGCGCCGGCGCACCGCCCGGGCCGCCCGCCACCGAGCAGCCGCTGGCGTAAAAGCAGGTGCGCGCGCGCGGTGCGCAGGTGCCGCTGGTGCACTGCAGGCTCGGGCACTGCACGGCCTGGGTGCAGCTTTCGCCCTCGGCGCGGGCCTCGACGCAGGTGCCGCCCGGATCGCAGACCGCGCCGGCCGCGCAGCGCTTGTCGGCGCAGGGCGCGCCGGCGGCGGGCAGGGCCTCGCAGGTGCCCTGGTTGCAGCGGCCGGTGCCCTGACCGGCGCGGCACTCCCAGTCGTTGACGCACGAACCGCCGGCGTCGACCAGCGGCTCGACGAACGCCTCGCAACCCGGGATGCCGCTGAAGTGGTTGGTCGTCCCCAGCGACTCGCAGGTCGAGGCGCGGATGGTCTCCAGACAGCTCTGGACCCGCGCGCCGTCATAGCGGGCGCGTCCGGCCCGCTGCGCGTCCTGCACCGCGGCCAGCTGATCCCGGAACGCCTTGGCGGTCTTGCTCTCGCAGCTCACCTCGTCGGTGCCGGCCAGGTCGTTGCCCATGAGCTCGCTGGGGGTGCAGCAGGAGTAGGCCTTGGGACAGACCGTACTGGCGATCTGCTCGGGCGCGGCGCTGAGGGCGACACCTTCTTCGGGGGCGACCCGCCCACATGCGGCGCCGCCGCCGGCCAGCCCCCACGCCGCCGCCGCGACCACCCACAGATTGCCCTTTGCGCCACGGGATTGAGTTCGCATCGCCGATACCTCCGTGGGCCGTAGTCACTGCAAGATCCAGGGCCAGGCGCCGGTGGCGCGCCGTCCGGAAACCTGGGCCCGCGATTCCGTCTTCCTGGCTGGGATGGGTGGTGAAATTCGAACGCGTTCGAGTCAACAACTGGGCGCCCGGGTTATGGTTCGCCGTGTCGTGAACACCGCCACGCGCCTGCTGCGCAGTCTGTATGTCCAGGTGCTGCTGGCGGTGGTGGCCGGCGCGCTGCTGGGCCACCTCAGCCCCCACACCGGGATCGCGCTGCGCCCGCTGGGCGAAGGCTTCATCAAGCTGGTCAAGATGCTGATCGTCCCGGTGGTGTTCACCACCGTGGTGAGTGGCATCGCCAAGATGGGCGATCTGCGCAAGCTCGGCCGCCTGGGCGCCAAGGCGCTGATCTACTTCGAAGTCGTCACCACCTGTGCGCTGCTGATCGGCCTTCTGATCGGCAAGCTGGTGCGTCCGGGCGCCGGGCTGCACGTTTCGGTGGCCTCGCTCGACGCCAAGGCGATCTCTGGCTACATCGTCGCCGGCAAGCATCTGGGCGCGGTCGACTTCGTGCTCAACGTCATCCCCGCGACGCTGGTCGACGCCTTCGCCAAGGGCGACATCCTGCAGGTTCTGCTGGTGTCGGTGCTGTTCGGGGCGGCCGCCGCGATGATCGGCGAGGCCGCCGCGCCGGTGGTCGAGCTGATCGACAGCGCGGGTCAGGTCTTCTTTCGAATCGTGGGGCTGATCATGCGCCTGGCGCCGATCGGCGCGCTGGGGGCGATGGCCTTCACGGTCGGCCAGTACGGCGTCGGCACCCTGGTCGGCCTGGCCAAGCTGATGATCGCCTTCTACGCGACCAGCGCGCTGTTCGTGTTGCTGTTCCTGGGGGCCATCGCCCGCCGTTGCGGCTTCGGGATCGTGGCCTTCGTGCGCTACATCCGCGAGGAGATCTTGATCGTGCTGGCGACCTCGTCGTCCGAGTCGGCGTTGCCCCGCCTGATCACCAAGATGGAGGCGCTGGGTTGCCGGCGCGCCGTGGCCGGGGTGGTGATCCCGATGGGCTACTCGTTCAACCTCGACGGCACCTCGATATACCTGACGCTGGCCACGCTGTTCCTGTCGCAGGCGCTGGACGTGCCGCTCGGCATCGGGCAGGAGATCGGCCTGCTGGCCATCCTGCTGCTGACCTCGAAGGGGGCGGCCGCGGTCACCGGCGGCGGCTTCATCACGCTGGCGGCGACGCTGTCGGCGACCGGCACCTTGCCGGTCGAGGGGCTGGCGCTGCTGCTGGGCGTGGATCGTTTCATGTCCGAGGCACGCGCCATCACCAACCTGATCGGCAACGGCGTCGCCACCGTGGCCCTGGCGCGCTGGGAGGGCGACCTGGACACCGAGAAGATGCGGCGGGTGTTATCGGGTGGTGCCGGCGCAGATCCTGCGTTGCGGCCGGCCGCGGCTGACGTCAAAGGGTGACGACGTCAAAGGCTGACGTGTAGCTCTTACTGAACGACCAGACGCCGTCCGGTCGCGTGCACGTGATGCTGCGCAGCCGCGGAGGGCAACTGGGCGCCATCGTCACTGTCCTCGGCGTCGTTGTCGGCGCCGTCCTCGTCGTAGAGCAGGCCTCCCGAGTCCCAGCAGGTCAGCGCGGCGTCCAGTGACAAGCCCACGCCCAGGCAGTCGGCGACCGCATCGATGAACTCCGCCTCGTCCTCTTCCATTGCCGCCGTGGGCGACATCCAGGCGTCGTCGAGCGACGCGCGCGCGATCGCGGGATCGGCGCCGAATTTGGCGCGCAAGCGCGCGAGCTCGATGGTCAAGCGCTCCGTCGCGTCTATCGGGTGTTGCAGGTGTTGCGGTGGTTGCGGGTGCTGCGCCTGCTGCTCGGGCGGTCGCGCTGCTGGCTCACCCTGGAGCTCTTGCGCCGCGCCCTGCTCGCCCTCCGTCTGGTGCCTTTCGACTTTCCCCATGGCGACCCTCCTTCAACTACGGCGGTGATGCTACACCCGCGCGCGCAACGTGATCGGCGAAAATTCGATCCGTTTCGATATCGGTTGCTGGCCGTATGTTTCGCGTCGCGCGTAGACGAAATCGTCACCAGGAATACGCGCAAGCACTGCGAGTGCCGCCGGGCTCAGGTTTTTCCGAATCCACGAAGTGCGAAAACAGCGGCCAGTCCCAGCCCGATCACGATCACCATCCAGCGCACCACGCGGGGCGGGATGCGGCGCGCGACGCGCGCGCCCGCGACGCCGCCCAGGATCGCGCCCACCGTCATCAGCGCTGCCGCGCGACCATCGACCATGCCGCGCGCGACGAAGTAGACCGACGCCACGCCGTTGACCAGCCCGGCGAGCGCGTTCTTGATCGCGTTCATCTGGTGGATCTGCATGCCACCGATCAGCGACAGGTATGCCAGCATGACGATGCCCATGGCGGCGCCGAAGTAGCCGCCGTAGATTCCGACCAGGAACTGAAAGAAGATCACCAGCGCCAGCCGCGCCCGCGATTCGGAGGTGGCGTTCGGCGCGTTCGGCGGATTGAGATCGACGGCGGCCGGCGTCCGCGCGCGCAGGCGCCCCAGCTCCTGCAGCAGCATCACCAGCGTCGCGGCCAGGAGCAGCCAGGGGACGATGGCCGCGAAGACGCCCGGACTGGTGTGGCGCAAGATGATGGCACCCAGCACCGCGCCGACGGTCGCTGGCAGCGCCAGCAGCGCGGCCAGCGCTCGCTTGTCGCCCAGGAAGTGGCGGTAAGACCAGGCCGCGGCCAGCGACCCCGGCGTGAGGGCCACCGCATTGGTGGCATTTGCCATCAGCGGCGGCAGCCCGGCCGCCAACGCCGCGGGAAACGACAGCAATGTTCCACCGCCGGCGACGGAGTTGATGGCGCCCGCCGCTGCGGCCGATGTCACGAGGAACGCGTCGCGCGCCAGGTTCATGGCGGAATACTAGCCGCTTATGTCCGCAGTGCGTCGCTGACGAACGGCCGGCGAAGAATCCGCGCCCACCATGTCGCCCGACCTGTGGGATACTGGATCTGCGTGGCTGGAAAGATTGCTGCAGTCGCATTTGTTGGTCTGCTCTGCTCCACGGTGGCACAGGCACGCCCCTGGGAGGCGCGCCAGCCGCGCAAGGAGCCGACCCCGGCGCACCAGTTGCGCAGCTGTTCGACCTGGCCGGCCGAACCGGAGACCCCGGCGGTCATCGATCCAGAACGTTTTCGCGCGGCGCTGGTGCATCTGTGCGGGCGCCGTGGCGACACGGTCGGTGCGACCATCTCGGACGACCTGCTCGCCGCCACGCGCGGCGCTGGGGTCGACCCCTTCCTGATGGGGGCGCTGGTCTTCTACCAGAGCGCCTGCAACCCCGCGCTGACCTCCCCGACCGGCGACGGGCTGCTGCGCATCGATCGCAATCTGTACCTGACCGCGGGCGCGCCCAAGCCGCCCGTCGAGAAGGAGGAATGGGCGCAGCGCAACCTGCTGGACCCGAAGCAAAGCCTGGGCATCGGCGCGCGCCTGCTGCGCATGTGGCAGGACACGCACGTCGAGATCGACGAGGCCTTCGGCAGCCTGCCTCACCGCAGCGCGGTCTCGCACTTCCTGTGGGGCGACGACGTGCGCAGCAGCGGGCAGGAGGATCTGATCATCACGGCCCGCCGCCGCATGCTGGGCAGCTACAACGCGCTGCCCGACCAGGCCCGCGAGACCTCGCTGGGCATCAAGCTGGTGTCGCCGCTGGAAGGGATTCCGCGCGTCGCCACCAGCGGTCCCGGCGAGGAACGCGACGGCGGCGCGCGCCGCCACCGCGGGCTGGACATCACCGCCTCGATCGGCGAGCCGGTGCGCTCGATCGCCGACGGCGAGGTGGTCTACGCGGGCGCCAACCTGGGCAAGGGGGTGCGCGGCGACTCGATCCCGCCGGCCAAGATCGGCCGTTACACCAACCGCCGGCTGGGCGCGGGCGGCATCTACCTCTGCATCCAGCACGAGGGAGAGCGCAAGGTGGTCTCCTGCTACATGCACCTGTCGACCTATCGCGTCGCCCAGGGCGACCACGTCAGCGCCGGCGAGACCATCGGATTCGTGGGGCGCACCGGCGTGCAGTTCTCGCCGCCTCACCTGCACTTCGAAATTCGCGTCGACGAGAAGTTCACCAATCCGGCGCGCTACCTGTCCGATCTGGTGATCCCGCCCAAGGCGACCATGACCCACCGTTACGTCATGAAGCGCGCCCGCCTGCGCTCCTGACCGCCGCGCGCGCGCCGGCGGAAAAACGTGCTACACCGCCGCGTCATGGCGGATGCGTTCACCTGTCACCTGGTCTGGTCGGGCGCCGCGGCGGGCCCCACCCTGGACGCCAACAAGTTCAGCCGCGAGCTGGCGGTGAGCTTTCCAGCGGCGGG
>Ga0207701_10004603_pt1 | contig 13968 bp, 8 predicted proteins | sample KBSSwiSSwithPhiX_FD_184294 | JGI IMG/M metagenome (GOLD analysis project Ga0207701, IMG submission 184294) | Switchgrass rhizosphere bulk soil microbial communities from Kellogg Biological Station, Michigan, USA, with PhiX - S5 (SPAdes) (version 2) | ecosystem: Environmental > Terrestrial > Soil... | reverse complement strand
ACCCGGCGGAAAATGGAACCAGTATTTTACAAAAGATGTTGCCTCGGTAAGACAGCATTATTTCGACGCAAGAAAGATCTATAAGGTCATCGCGGAACAATGTAAGGAAGAACAAAAAGCGCCGGTTTTAATTCTTTCTGAAAAGGGAAATTACATTGAAGAAATATTGAAAGCTGAGGGGTTCAACTTATTTGTATCAGGTGCATTCGAAAACCTGCAGCACTATGATGTTGTTATTCTGCCAAAGAGCCAGGTGGGTTCTGTTCAGGCTGACTTACTTAAAAAATATGTTCAGGGTGGCGGAAATCTGATTGCTTTTCAACCTGATAAAGATCTTTTATCAATGTTTGGATTACGGTCACTTAAAGATTCTCTCGCGGAAGGATATATTAAAATAAATTCCAATGGTATTGGAAAAGGCCTGATTGAAGAATCACTTCAATACCATGGTGCGGCAGAAATTGTTGAAACGGCCAGCGCCAGTATCATCGCAGAACTTTATAGTGATGCGGCCACTGCAACTGAAAATCCTGCAGTCTCCTATAGTAAATTTGGTAAAGGACGCGCGATCGCTTTCACCTATGATCTCGCTCAAAGTATTATACTCACCCGGCAGGGAAATTATAAAAACGCAGGTATTGAAAAAGATGGCATCAAAGGAATTCGCGCAATGGATCTCTTTACCGACGGATGGGTTGACACATCAAAAAATATTTATAACCAGGCCGATGAAGAGATGAGATTGTTTACACGTTGCATTCGTTCTTTGGTAGACAAACCACTGCCGTCGTTCTGGTATTTCCCTGATACATTGAAAACATTGGTCACCCTTACTAACGATGGTGAATACAGCGAAGAAAAAGACATTGAGACACAGCTAGCAGACATTGAATCTAAAAATGCTAACATGAGCCTGTACATTTTAACGGCGGGCAAAATTTCAAAATCTTCTACCGATGCCTGGCAAAAAAGAGGCAATGAAATTTCCGGCCACCCGGATAATACTCAAAATGCTGAACATCCTGACTGGCAGAATATGAACGATGCCATCTCACAAAAACTATCAGAAATCGCCATTAAATACAACATACCAGCCATGCGCACGGTGGTCAATCACTGGTTTGTCTGGAACGGTTCCAATGAAAAAGGGGAAAAAGATTTCACGGCCCAGGCGCAAATAGAAAAAATGCATGGAATGGAAATGGACATCAACTATGCTCATTACGATAATGGGTCACCTCAAAAACTTTTCCTTGGAACCATGGGTACCAACCAGGGAAATTATACCGGTAGCGGACTACCCATGAAATTCGGCAACACTAAAGGAAAAACCATTGACATATACCAGCACTTTAATAATGTGTACGACCAGCAATACATGGAGCATAAAGATTCGGCAGGATTCTTTGAAAGCTTCAAAGGATTAATGGACCGAAGTATAAATAATGAGGTGTATTCTTATATTAGCGTAAAATCACACAATGATGAGTATTATTTTTCAAAAGGGCCGCTTGGAAAAATGCTGGACTATGCAAAAAGCCGGGGAATCCCCGTGTGGACGCCGGTAAAACTGCTCGATTTCCTAATAGCAAAGGATCAAGCGCGTTTCAATGATATAACATGGTCAGCTAACAAATTATCCTTTACAATCCAATCAGACTACGAAAATGCCAATATGCTTTCTGTTATGGTTCCATTTACATTCAGAGGGAAGAAAATATCTTCGATAACCTCAGATACAATAAAAAAACCCTTTACCGTAATAACGATAAAGGGTATGAAGTACGCTGTGTTTGTAGTGAAACCGGGATTAGCGTACAGTATAACGGTGCAGTATACTCGTTAACGTTAATACCTCAATTTAATCAAGCCCACTTTCTTGCCTTGTTTTTCACCTAATTCCAGTCCAATGTTTATTGAATTAAGGTAATGGATGCCACCATAGAGGCGTGATATTCCGGCTTCCCTTCCGGCATCAAACAAAGAGTTATAGGATCTGGGAGCCCATCCTTTGAAATCATATGAATGATCAGTAAAACTCAGATGTGAACCAAGTACCTCCTGGGCAGCGGAAGTAGCGGCGCCGGTAATAAAAGCATGTGCAGCAGGATATTCAGGATGAGGAGGAGTAACAATATAGGGCAGCCATGCAGCGTCAATAACCCTTTGAATGTAAGAAACCGGTCTGATCAGGTTGTATTTGTATTTGCTTGAAAAACAAATAATCAATGCTTCCCGTTCGGCAATTCCTGCTTTTGCATATGTTTCCGCAGCAGTTTCCAGGTCTGCATGAGCCTTAAACAGTGCCTGCGTGATAATAGAAAAGTCATGTCCTGGAGGTGTATACCCTGAACCATTACCCTGGTCTACAAAAAAATTAGCGATATCTTTTTGTTCGTCTGTTAATGAGTTTGAAACATCATAAACATGTTTGGCCATATTATAAAAATCAGAGTTGTTGATTTCAGAATAAGGCAAAGGGAATGGATCGGCAAGAACACCAAGGTTGGATTCGAGCAGCGGCCTTGCTTTAGACATAAAAGGCATAACAGGAGGATTGACTAATGCAGGTGGCGTTGGAATCCAGGCACCTTCAAAATCAGGCGCAACATAGCCTGTGTTAGTTGGATCGAAATTGTCGGTCTTCGACCAGTTAAATACCGCTTCAGCAATTTTTCTTCCAAACTCCTGCGAGCGGGTGAACTTTGATCCTGCTCCAGGTTGCAGTTTAGCATTGTAGGCATTTTCCAATGAATCAATAGAAAAATTATTCGCTGGTGTCAACCCGTTATTAAAAGAACGGAGAAGCGTTGCCATTGCGGCATTGGCGCTGATCTCCCAATCATAACCTTCGTTTTTTTCCTTTTTTGGCATCTCGGGCATCTGGTAGAGGATCTTTGAAAAGCTGATCCCATTATTAATCCCTGGTTGGATAGATTCATATAATCCTATTCCCAGGTAAGCGAAATACACTCCATTCATCGTTGAATTGCGTTCCAGTAATATTTGCAATTGTAATCTGTACCAATCCATCGCGATGCGGCCATCACCTCCTTTGTCATTCTGATGACCGTTATGATTCCAGTAATCAAGCTTCTGGCATGAAGGCAGTAAAAACGTTACTGCGAGAAAAATGATTAGTATGCGGTTGAAAGTTTGATATATACGCATTACTATACAGTTTAAAGGATTATAAAATCAGGTTGTTTACTTAAAAGCATAAAACAACGAAACTGTATAGCACGGATACATCATATTTATCGGGTACCGCTTTTGATTTATTGAATGGAGTGATCAGTCACCTTTTTTGTTTTTTTTTGATTGTATGATCCTCACGATATCCGCCCAGAATATTCCTGCGATAACCATACAGAACAATAACACAATACCTGCAATGAATGACATGCTGCTTGATTCTGCTATAAATCTATTTTTATTTTGAAGTGACCCGGCAGGTATTTATTGAAGCCGCCTTATAAACACGGTTACTCTTGTACCTGCGGCATTACCCGATTCATCATAGAGGTCAGTGTATTCTACCGGAGATATTTTGCTTTTGTTGAAATCGGTTAAACGATGTATGGTCATATCAATCCCTTTTGAGGAATACTCATCACTGCTGCTTTGTTTTTTAAATGATGCCGCACTTACTCTGCCAATGCCATTATCTTCCACAACACATTTCAATATTCCTGATAGTACTGAAATAGTTATATTAAGTTGCTTAATCCCTTTTTTCTTACTCAATCCATGCCACAGGGCATTCTCAACAAAAGGTTGTAATATGAGTGGGGGAACTTTTTCATTTTCAGTGATCAGTTCACTGTCGGTCTTCACATTGTATTCAAGATCCATATTCAGCCTCAATGAATCAAGCTGGATATATAAGTTAAGAGATTGCAATTCCTTGTCAAGAGAAATGATGTTATTATCTGAATAATCAAGCACCTGGCGGAGCAAACGCGAAAATTTACCGATATAGTCAATGGCTTCATTCTTCCTGTTGTCAGCAATAAGCGATTGCACTGAATTAAGTGCATTGTAAATGAAATGCGGGTTCATTTGCGCTTTCAGCGCTTTCATTTCCAATTCCCGCATCTGGTTCTGAAGATCTGCCTCATCCCGGATCTTCCTGACACGGTTGCGGTAGATGGCAACAATTATTGTTGCAGTGAGAATTAACAACAACGACCTGAACCACCAGGTGTCCCAAAAAGGTGGCGTTATCGTAAAATTGAAAGAAGCCGGCGAGCTCCATTCCGTTCCTTTTCCTCTTGCCCTCACTTTAAAAATATATTTTCCCGGAACCAGGCTAACCAGCGAAATAATCTTGCTTCCCGACGGAACACTCCATGTTTTGTCGAGAGGTTCGAGCTGGTAAGAATATTCAAAATTTTCAGCATTGTAAAGTGAAACACCTGTGAATTCAATGCCAAGCGTATTTTGCGCATAACCAAGCTTCGGCGAAACCGGTAATTGGAAATAACCTGTAACAGAATCACTGAGTTCCGTCCAGTTTGTTTCCCTCATATTCAGCAACACATTCTGGATAACAATGCCTGGTTTAACTTTTTTCAGTACAAGTTTTTTTACATCGATCTTTAACAGGGTACTCAATGATGCAAGCCAGACATTGGAGATATTATCCGTTATCATGGCTGCGGGAGGCTGAAGATCGATATTCTGCTCATGACCTATCGTGTAGACATCCCAATTGCTGCTGTCAGTTGCATTATATTCTAAAACAACAATCCCGTTGCTGCATCCTATCCATTTCCTACCCTGCCCGTCAAAGGCCATGTATGAAATTTTATTCGAAGGCAGACCCTGCGCAGTTGTTAATACTGAAAGATTTTTAATGCTGTAATCATTCTCATCTATCCGGAAGTGAACAAGGCCCTTTCCGGCATTGCTTATCCATATACTTCCATCCTTATCTTCAAAAAAATAAGTAAAACCACCCTTATCGATAATATCAAGTTCAGAAGGCGCTTTAATTATCCTTTTATCCTTAGTAATAAAATATACACCCTTCGAGAAAACATTAATGATACCTACTCCATTATGCGTAAAGAGCACAGTTGTAGTTCTGGGAAATATATTTCCGCTTTTATCTCTGAAGGGTGCAAACTTAGATTCGAAGCCACACATCAGTGTAGTATCATCACAAATAAATACTTTATTATCCAAGGGATTGACAGCAACATTTCTGATATAGTCGTATGCACCGGGGTTAACGAGATGAGAATAATCCAGAAGCTGTGTACCATTCCAGCATAACAATTTTCGCTGACGTGTCATGAGCCATGTATTTCCCATCCTGTCTTTAGCATACCCCTCAACAATGTCATTGGAGTAACTCTTGTCGTCCCGGTAAGAAACTGGCCTTTTTAATTTTTGTATTGAACCATTCCTGATCACATTAAGTCCCGTTTCATCAGAAAGAACTACATCATCAAACGTCCCTGGGATGATGTTCATCCTTTTTTCTGCACCCTGCAAAACGGGAGGAGAAAGATCTTCAAATATTTTAGGTGAAACTCTTATAAGTCCTTCAAAACTGGTGATCCATAAATTTCCCTGGTGGTCAACAAAGGGAAACCCATTTGAATTGGATTCATAATGATAAACAGAAACAATTTTTTTATTTTGCTTAAGCTGGTATTTATACAATCCGCTCCCGCCGGTATTTACCCAGAACGTATTTGCAGTATCAACGGTATAATTAAAAAAATTGCGGATAGGAATACTGTCGATGATCAAAGTAGCTTTCCCTTCGGAAAGTTGGTACAACTGGTTTCTTACGCCCGCAAATAATTTTCCATCTTTTTTTACCAGGCCGTTGCAGTAACTTTCAGCATTATCAGTCGTGTCCTTCAGCAAAACAACGAAAATTCCGTTCTTCTTTTTAAAGACCACCTCATCTTCATAATTCAGGTACATGCCATCTTCTGTTTCAGCTATATCGAGGCAATTTTTTCCTTTGTAACCGGGAAGAACATCAGTTTTGATCCAGGTGCTGTCATTTTCCAGGCGAAATATCCCGGCTTCTGTAAAAGCAAGTATGCCCCACTCTTTGTATTCTCCGAAACCCAGGATCAGGTTTTCCCCCGGAGCTTTATCCGTATACATTTTGAACCTGTTCCCTTTAAGTTGTGCGATACCTTTTGCTGTACCGATCCAGAGCCTGTGCCTGCTGTCTTCAAAAATCTTATTGACAACCAGGTTCTGCAATCCTTCAGTGAAGCTGTAATTTTTAAAATTCTTTCCGTCAAAACTGCTGAGTCCGCTGACCGTAGGCAACCATAAAAAGCCGTACGAATCCTGGGTGATATCAAGCAATACATTGTTGATCAGTCCATCCGAAGCATTATATCGTTTGAAAATATAATCCTGCCCCGAAACAAACTGAATGATAAGCAACGCAGGTAAAATGATATACCATGTCCGTTTTATCATTACCGTTCACGCTTTAAAATATTGAAGAAACGCTTCCTTATTCTGTTTTGATATTTCTACTTCACTCCCATCCTGCATGATAGCAGTACCCCCATCACCCCTCCGGTACATTTTTACATAGGTCAGGTTGATAAGATAGGAACGGTGCGTGCGGAAAAAATTATGATCAGTAAGCAGATCGTGGTATTGCTTCAGCGTATAACTGCTCAGCAGCTGTTTGTTGTTTACAAGATGAAATTCAGTATAATTTCCATTGGCATGGCAGTAGATAATATCATCTAATGGAACGAGCACAAATCCATCGGATGTAGGCACAGCGATCTTATCCAGCATCTTCTTTGGATTATTTATAAACCGGGTAATATTTTCCATCTGCTCATCTGAAGTAAATCTTTTTTCATGCACTTTTTGTATGGCATCCTTAAGCTCCGAAAGTATTATCGGTTTCAGCAGGTAGTCAATGGCGTTGAAGCGGAATGCTTTCAAAGCATATTCATCATGAGCGGTAACAAAAATGATCTGGAAATTCTTTTCATCGAGTTGCTTCAGCAGGTCGAATCCCGTTGCATTGTGCATTTCAATATCCAGAAACAGGATATCGGGCTTGTGTTTTTTTAATCCTTCTATGGCTTCCTCAATATTTGAGGCTTGTCCCGCAATAGAGATGTCATGAAAATGTTCTGACAACATTTTACACAATATATTCCTGCTCTGGAATTCATCATCAACTACGAAAACTTTAAAATTGCCTGCGGCCATGGAAGACCGTATTAGTAATTGAATTTACAATTAACTTTATAGTACTATGAAAGAATTAATTCAGTGGTCTTCGAAAATGACGAATTAGTTCGTAACTCAACCTAAGAATTGTTCTTTCCGCAGCAAATCCTTCCGCTTTTTTATTCAAAAACAGTTTTGTTTTCTGTTGTGCAGCGGCCCTCTTGCAAAGGCAAAAAGTAATTGCATTCTTGTGTCTCAGAAGGTACATAGGAGAATAATAAGAAAATCTCTTGTAATTATCTGGTAATACCTGAGCTATTACGAGATAATTACCAGATAATCTTCGGTGTATCTCTAATTATTTACTAAACCAATAAAAGTACCCTTATGGCAAAGATCAAAGGAAACCTCATTATGATGAATGTAAGCGGAATGCTGGGCAGGCAGGTAGTGGTTAAAACCCGCGCGGGAAAGCAGTACTTGAGTGCGCCGCCGACTATAAATGAAAACCGTCCGCTTACCCCAAATAAAGCAGCCTGGCGGGAGAAGTTCAAAGCGTTTGCTGCTTATGGAAAGTACATTGGCACAATACCGGAAATGAAAGCGGCATACCAGGTAGTGGCAAAGCCTGGACAAACAGCATACAACGTGGCGTTTAAAGATGCACGTTATCCACCGGAAGTAACGGCAGTAAGCATCCAGGGATATTCAGGAACGCCGGGCGATAAAATATTTGTTCAGGCGAAAGATGATTTCAAAGTAACAGGAGTTAAGGTTACCATTTATTCCGCGTCAGGAGAAGTTATAGAACAAGGGGATGCCGTTGAAGATGGAATTTTATGGATGTATATAGTAACCAACCCGAATAACACAGTTAAGGGTTCAAACATTCTGGTCGCCGCTAATGATCTTCCGGGTAATGAGGGAGTGAGAGAGATTGTTTTGTGATAAGTGGCAATGGAAGGCCGTATTTAGGAATAAAATTTACAATTAACTTTATAGTACAATGAAAGAATCTGTTGTGCTTAAAGTGAATGGTAAATCACACACCCTTACCATCGATCCCGATACTCCGCTTCTTTATGTATTGCGGAACCAACTGGAATTAAATGGACCAAAATACGGATGCGGTTTACAACAGTGCGGCGCCTGCATGGTGCTGCTCGATGGAAAAGCACAGCCAAGCTGCATGATCACCGCGAAATCTGCGAAAGTTCATGTTATCACCACGCTCGAAGGAATTTCAAAGGATGAAAGTTCACCCCACCCGGTTCAGGAAGCTTTTGTAAAGGAACAGGCAGCGCAATGCGGTTACTGCCTCAATGGAATGGTTATATCTGCAGTTTCTCTGCTGAATGAAAATCCAAATCCCGGCGATAAAGAGATCAGGGAGGGCCTGCAACGCAACCTCTGCCGTTGTGGTACGCATTCGCGTATCATAAAAGCGGTAAAGAGCGCAGCAGCCAGGCAATAATTTAAATTTAATCAGGTGAAAAGTACAAGAAGAGATTTTTTAAAACTTTCTGGTTGCCTCACGATCGGATTTTCTATCGGGGGCATATCGCCCGAACATTTTTCACCTTTGATCAATGAGCTTCCTGAAAGTATAAAACGTTACCCCAATATAAATTCATGGATCGAGGTGCTGGCCAATGGAAACGTGCGGATCTTTACCGGTAAAGCTGAGCTTGGACAGGGTATACGCACCGCGATAGCCCAGGTGGCGGCAGAAGAGCTCGACCTTGAAATGGATAATGTTGAAGTGATGCTGGCAGAAACAGAACGCACTCCCAACGAAGGTTATACAGTAGGCAGCGGATCTATAGAGCAAAGCGCAATGGCGGTCAGATTCGCCAGTGCCGCTGCAAGGATGAAACTCACAGAACTTGCCTCAAAAAAATTGAATGTGCCTGTTGAAGAGATCATCATTACAAACGGCAAGGTATATTCGAATAATGGCGGAAACTCACTTACATTTGCAGATCTTCTTGAAGGAAAACAGATATCAGGCAATGTTCCGCCGACTGTGGCACTTAAACCACGCCAAAAATATAAGCTCGTTGGAAAAGCTGTACCCCGCGACGACATTAAAGCTATGGTACGCGCTGAACATGTTTATGTGCAGGATCTCCGTTTCCCCGGGATGGTGCATGCCCGTGTGATCAGACCACCATCATATGGAGCTGCACTCAAAAAATTTGATGAACAGTATGTAAAGAAAAGAGTGCCGGCACTTTTAAAAACAGTCCGTAATGGAAATTTTCTTGCCGTAATCGCCGCAGATGAACATGATGCCATCAGGGCCCAGAAATCTATGGCATTCAGTGCTGTTTGGTCATCTCCAAAAATGATTGCCGATAGCGAGAAGAATATAAAAGAGTTCATCAAAAAACAACCCTCTCAACCGGAACGGGTTCATGAAACAGGAAAATTATCTGTTGAAAGTTTCACGCATACCGCACAGTATTATAAACCTTACATCATCCACGGTTCTATCGGACCTTCCTGTTCCGTTGCACTTTGGGATAAAGAAAAACTCCATGTATGGAGTCACACGCAGGGGGTTTATCCATTGAGGGAAGCGATCGCCGGGTTACTTCGCATGCCGGAAGAAAATATTCACGTGAAAGGTGTTCCCGGATCGGGATGCTATGGCCATAATGGCGCCGATGATGTTTCAGCCGATGCGGCGCTGATAGCTATGCAATTTCCTGGAAGGCATGTACGTGTGCAGTGGTCGAGGGAAGAAGAACACGCCTGGGAACCTTATGGCAGTGCGATGATCATGGAAGCTGCCGCAACGCTCGATGGCGCAGGAAAAATAATTAATTGGAAATATGACCTGTGGTCAGACACACATAGTACCAGGCCCGGAGGAAAAGCAGAAAATCTTCTTGCCGCGCGATATATCAGCAATCCTTTAACCTCCGGTGATAAAGGGTACATTGGAGGTGCAACACGCAATTCACAACCTTACTATACTATTCCGAACCAGCAAATCAACTCAAACTTTTTCAAAGGACCATTACGGGTATCTGCATTGCGAAGCCTGGGTGCATATGCAAATATTTTCGCCGTTGAATCATTTATGGATGAGCTGGCTGAAAAAGCAGGTAAAGATCCATTTGAATTTCGATTGATGCACCTCGACGATGAGCGCGCCAAAGCAGTGGTCATCAAACTGCGTGAAATGACAAAGGATCAGCAAACTTCACCGGGTACCGGGTTGGGTATCGCATTTTCGCGTTATAAAAATTCAGCGGCTTATTGTGCAGTGGCAGCACTTGTTGAAACTTCTCCTGATTTGAGATTGATTAAAATGTGGTCAGCCATCGATGCCGGAGAAGTGATTAATATAGATGGGATAAAAAATCAGACGGAAGGTGGAATGATACAATCTGCAAGCTGGACCATCAAAGAGCAGGTTAAATTTGATGGCAAAAGAATTACATCTTCTGATTGGGGAGCCTATCCCATTCTTCGGTTTAATGAAACACCTGAAGTTGAAGTGGAAGTTTTAAACAGGCCTGATGAAGAAGCGCTGGGTGCTGGTGAAGCTGCACAGGGACCTGCATCTGCGGCCATCGTCAATGCAATTTACAGGGCTAATGGAAAGAGGGTCAGAGATCTACCGGTGACCTGAAGTCATCCTGAATCCCGCGAAGCGGGTGAGGGATCTCACCTTTGAATAGCAGGGAGACTAAAAATTCGATCGTGAGATCCCTCGCTTCGCTCGGGATGACAATCCACGAAAGTAGATATCTGGATAAAAATCAATTTCAGTAAATTATTTACCTTCAAATAAATTATTTCATATGCCCGGCTACCAGTTAAAAATCAATGGCAAATCCCTTACCGTGGATGTTGCAGCAGATACGCCACTGCTCTGGGTTCTTCGCGATCATCTTAATTTGGTAGGTACCAAATACGGTTGCGGGATCGCATCCTGTGGAGCATGTACTGTGCACATGAATGGCACAGCCGTAAGATCATGCATGTTGCCGGTATCAGGAATCGCAAACGCGGAGATCACCACTATCGAAGGATTGTCTGAAAATGGCGACCATCCTGTTCAGCTCGCGTGGGAAGAAGTAGATGTTGCACAATGCGGATATTGCCAGGCAGGACAGATCATGACCGCCTCGGCACTGCTCAAAAAAAATCCGAAACCTACAGAGCAGGAGATCGCAAAAACAATGCACGGCAACATATGCAGGTGCGGAGCCTATCACCGTATCCGCGAAGCCGTAAAATTAGCAAGCACTAAAATCTGATTATTATGACCCGTTCAATTGATAAAAGCAGGAGAGATTTTTTAAAAATAACTACCCTCACTGCCGGAGGTTTTATGCTGGGCTTCAACTGGCTCACAAATGAAGTGAAAGCAGCTGCAGTAATAAAAACTGTTGCCGGGGAGATCGGCTTCAACAGCTACCTCTCCATTGCCACAGATGGCCTTATCACCCTTTTTTCCCCTAATCCGGAATTGGGCCAGAATATTATGACCTCCTTCCCGATGGTTGTTGCAGAAGAGCTCGATGCAGACTGGACCAAAGTAAAAGTTGTACAGGCTGCCCTTGATACTGCCAGGTTCGACAGGCAGTCTACCGGCGGAAGCGGTGCGGTGCCCCATTCATGGTACTTGTTAAGAACAGCGGGTGCAACCGCGCGATATATGCTTGTTGCAGCAGCAGCTAAACGGTGGAATGTTGATCCTGCTGAATGCACCACAGAAAATAGTTTTGTTATCCATTCATCAACAGGAAAAAAACTGGGATATGGAGAGCTTGCGCAAGATGCTTGCAGCATTCCTGTACCTGATAGAGTTAAACTGAAAGACAGGAAAGATTTTAAGATCATTGGTACTGCCGTTAAAAATGTTGAGAACAGTAAAATACACACCGGAAAGCCTTTGTTCGGTCTTGATTTTTACCGCGAAGGCATGCTGCATGCCATGATACAACGTCCGAAAGCATTTGGACTGAAAGTGAAATCTGTTGATGCAGCAGAAGCGAAATCAATGCCGGGAATTATTGATGTTGTTACATTCGGTAACAACGTGGCGATTGTTGGAAAATCTACCTGGGAGATCATGAAAGCCAGGAAAACCGTGAAAATCGAATATGAAAAAGATGGCAATCTTGAAAGCAGCGCCGATCATGATAAATTATTCAAAACATTGCTGGATACCGGCACACCAACAGTTCAGCGTAAGGATGGTGATGTTGATGCAGCATTTAAGAATGCCGCTAAGATCATAAAGAGCGAATACCAGTGTCCCTTCCTGCCACATAGCCCGATGGAGCCCATGAACTTTTTTGCGCATTACCGCGCTGATGGTATCGAACTGGTAGGTCCAACCCAAACCCCCGCTAACGCACGTGCAGCCGTTTCCAAGCTGCTGAATGTTCCGGAAGAAAAGATATCACTGCAGATCACAAGGCTCGGTGGTGGCTTCGGCAGAAGGCTTAAAACTGATTATGTAACGGAGGCAGCTGAATTATCCAGTATTATTAAGGCTCCTGTGAAAGTAACCTGGATGAAAGAAGATGACATGACCGGAGGCAGTTACAGGCCCGCCGTGAAATACAGGTTTGAAGCAGCGCTCGATGCTCAAGGAAATATGACAGGATATAAGCTCAGGGGTGTTGGGATCAATGCTGGAAATTGCACCCGCCAGGATAATTTTCCTTCAGGTGCCGTTGACAACCTGTTAATAGAATCCATTGAACATGTTTCTCCGATAACCACCGGTGCATGGCGGGCACCCATCACAAATTTCCTTGCATTTGCTGAGCAGTCCTTTTTGGATGAGGTTGCCTATGCAGTGAAGAAAGATCCGGTTCAGTTCCGGCTTGATCTGCTCGACAGGGCAAAGAATAATCCTGTTGGAGACATCAAGTATGATATCGACAGAATGGTTGGCGTGATCAAACTTGCTGTTGAAAAATCCAATTGGGGTAAGAAGAAAGATGTGTCGCAGGGATTCAGCGTTTATTTTTCACACAGGTCATATGTGGCACAGGTATGTGAAGTGAAAATGGAAAGCGGCAAGCCTTCAGTTAAAAAAATATATGCTGCAGCGGATTGCGGTGAAGTGATCAACCTCAGTGGGGCGCGCCAGCAGGTAATGGGAGGAATTGTTGACGGGTATGGTCATGCGATGTTTGGAAAATTAACATTCACTGACGGAGAAACCGACCAGAAGAATTATAATTCATACAGGCTGATAAGAATGAGAGAGATCCCTGAGATATTGCCGCACTTTGTTGACAATGGCATTGATCCTACCGGCCTGGGTGAGCCCGCGCTTCCTCCTACCGGGGGAGCCGTAGCCAACGCGATCTTCAAGGCAACCGGTTCAAGAATTAAAAACCAGCCGTTCAATGAACACAGCGTGTTTACCGGTAAAAAACTGAAGAGCACGATGAAGAATACGGGTATTAATTAAGGAATTTGTCATCCTGCCGCAGGCAGGATCTGTGCAGTCAAGTACTTATCGGACAAAAAAAAAATCAAAAACTTCTCCACCCATTCTTTCCCATAAACCGCTCTGGATTATTCACCCCTGAAAACCCAAACTTTTCATACAGCCCATGCATATCCCGCGTAGCGAGCAACCATTTAATATCCCTCAACGAAGGATAATCCAGGATATACTCCATAAGGATCTTTGAATACCCTTTTCCCCTCTCCTTCTCCTCAATGAACACATCGGCGAGATAAGCAAAAGAAAAATAATCGGTTACCACTCTTGCAAAACCTTTCTGCTGATCATTTACAAAAACC
>Ga0207701_10004600_pt1 | contig 13972 bp, 17 predicted proteins | sample KBSSwiSSwithPhiX_FD_184294 | JGI IMG/M metagenome (GOLD analysis project Ga0207701, IMG submission 184294) | Switchgrass rhizosphere bulk soil microbial communities from Kellogg Biological Station, Michigan, USA, with PhiX - S5 (SPAdes) (version 2) | ecosystem: Environmental > Terrestrial >... | reverse complement strand
GAAGCGGAACACAATCATTTCTAACTCTTCCAGCTGCTGCTTCTGCAGAATGTGTCGTATGAATTGCGATTATGGCAAGACTAGATACCAATAATGCTATCATTACAAACTGCAATGCGAACATGCTCTTCATTATCATAAAATTCTCTCAAAGCGCGATTCTATTGAACTTTATCAATTTTTTAGTACGAAATACTAGCTCTTGAAATGCTTTTTTGAATTATTAATTGTGAATAGTTTGAGCGAGAACTTCGTCAAGGTTGCCGAAACTAAGGTTATTGGACCTTCAAGTATGAAGGCAGTTGATTTAGAAGGAGAAAAAGTCTGTATTATTAATGCGCAGGGGAATTATTATGCTATAGGAAATGTCTGTACCCATGTTGGGGGTCCCTTAAATGAGGGCACCCTTGAAGGATATGAAGTTGAATGTCCCTGGCATGGTTCCAAATTTGACATTAGGACAGGTAACGCAACCAAACCCCCAGCAGTCCGAGCGGTTCCAAAATATGAAGTAAAAATAGATAGTAATGACATTCTAGTTAGAAAACAGAAATAACACGCCGAGTCCGGAGTAAATAGTGGAAATCTCGGTCGGCATGTAGCTGATCTTAGGGGAAATGTTGCTTTTGCAAGATTTGTTCCCGTTATTTGGTCATGACTTATCTTGTGGTAATTAACTGTAACGCTTTTCACCCGATTCTATTACCCCACAATCCAAATGATCCAGAGTGCCCAAATGCTGAGTGTTCAAATGTGATTTGATTGTGTTCAAGTTTCATTTATGGTCGCAATTAAAAAATTCTAAATCAGTATCAGTGGAAGGGCATGGAAAAAATATTGATTTTACTGCGTAGTGGAATATTGGTTATTGATTTTTTGCGTAGGTCGTCATTCCTGTAAAGTCAATTGCCACGCATTTCTCATCTCCAACTACCCATGCATTGTGACCCGGGGGAATGATTCCAACATCACCAGGACCAAATTCTTCCTCTGTGCCATCGTCCATAACAACTTTCATTCTTCCAGAGACCACATATTGTGTGTGTGGTGCTTCACAACTATTTGTTTTCGCTATCGGCTTTACACATTTCTCCCAACTCCATCCAGGCTCGAACTCGGCTCTTCCTATCGTAACTTCACTAAAAGTTGCAATCTCTACTTTGCCCTTTTCAAATGTTCTTGTTTCATCTGCTGCAGTGTTAAGGTTTTTCTTAATTATCTTTGCCATTGAAATTCAAATCACAGATGATTTGATAATTATTAAACATTTATCAAATCCATAATAAGCAAAGGAGAATAACTGCAAATATTCAATAGCTAAGAACAAGTCTCTTACGTCTAGTATCATCTTGTAAAAATCCGTATTATTGTGAAAAAAACTATATTGAGTGACAATATTAGATGAAATGAAATGTCAAAGTACGAAAAAACATTGGATATAATATTTGGACGGTGGAGGAGCCAGGTACTTTATGTAGGTGTAAAGCTAGGTGTCTTTGATTGTGCAACATCGAATCCCAAAAATGCTTCTGACATTGCAAAGGAATTGAATCTTGATAATAAATTAGCTTACCGGCTCTTAAGGGCTCTTGGTTCTCTTGGGCTATTGAAGGAGGGTGTAAACCATGATTTTTCAATTACAGGAGAAGGAGAATTTCTTAGAAAAGACAATCCACAGTCATTGAGAGGAATAACTTTGTTGGAAGAAGGTCATGAGCACTATGCACTTTGGAAGCATTTACATAATATGATTAAAGATGGGAAACAAAACGCTTTTCCACGTGAGTATGGGAAAAAACTATTTGAATTTACCGACAGTAATCCTCCATATAGAAAAGTTTTCGACGAGGCTATGAGTAGCTATTCAAGCATTCAAACTACATGGGTATCAGAAGCACTTGATCGCTATGATTTTTCAAATGTAAATTGTGTGTGTGATGTTGGCGGGGGACAAGGACATTTACTTTGTAGTTTACTTGTGAAATATCCTCACCTTAATGGCATTGTATTGGAGCTAGAGTCAGCTATAAAGAACAAGGAATTATTATGGGCAGGAAAAATGGGTTTAGAAGATAGATGCAAGTACACAGCTGGAAATATGTTTAATGAGGTTCCAGCTGCGGATGCCTATATAATGAAAATGATTCTACATGATTGGTCCGATGACGAATGTGTTAAAATACTCTCCAATATATACAATGCGTCACCTAAGAAAGGAACAGTCCTCATTGCTGAACATTTGGTTCCGAGACCAGATATACCGCATTTTTCAAAGATTTTTGATATTCACATGATGTGTGTGGCAACGGGAAGGGAACGAACAATTGACGAATACGCTCAATTGCTAAAAAGCGCCAGTTGGAAACATACCAATACATTTCATTCTCGCTCTGGATTAATGGGAGTAGTGGTGGGTAACAAGTGAATAATAATAATAGATCATCCAAAAACTTGACCTTTTAAATTTGGGAGTGTGTTTGCCCGGATATCAACTTCTTGTAATGGATATATAAAACAGAGTAAATTTTTCCTACAATAGAGAAGCTTCGTGTAGGTCATCCAATAATGGAGTTAACGCAACAAGGATTTGCTTTTCTCCAAGTGTTATGTTTGAGTCGATTTCAAGAGCAATTGAAAGCATTTCCCTGTCCTCTCTTGAAGTAAATACCGCATTTCCAATTATCGCAAATTTTCTACTATTTCTCAGCAACCATTCCTTCCATAATTTGGTTCGTCCAAGATTTTGTTCCAGGGTGACAATGGTATAACGTAGGTCTATTCCTTCCTCTTTGTCAAGCAGATTCAATTTTATCATCGGAAAGAGAATATTCCCGCCTCTAACATTTTGATGTGTTTGGTTAAGTTTTTCAATAATTTCATCTTCGCTCTCATAAGTTTCTACTAACTCATAGTTTGGATAGAAGTAGGCAGCCAGATTTCTATTCCAATCATAAATCTTGTAAATCGTATCTTCATATTCAAGCTTCCATCTAGATTTCTTGTTATTACTCCCAAACATCGAACTACTAGTAAGTTGAAAGAATGTATCTAAATTGGTTATCCTATTCAAAACTATAATATCAATTAGGACTAGTCATTTCTGATACTAATTATCATCTTCTCACAATGTTCATCTGTCCAAACTCCGACACCTTGTAATTTGCCTGTCCATTTTCCATCAGTTCTATCCACGCAGACATCTGTCATCGCATTGAAATAGGCCTCCGTAACTGCAGCACTATTACTTTTATCAGCATTCTTGGTTGCTTCTGTAAAATTTACATTACTTATAGCATAGCCAGCGTTATTTTTCAGATCATCGACATATACTTTTTCTAACTGTACGTCTTCTCTAGTTCCAATGCCATGCCCCGACACGTACGTGTCAAAATCATAGCTTAGTGCCTTATCATAGGACTGAATGTAAGAAGGTACATGAGGTGTAGTTGCAAGGTGTTTCCAGGGTGTTCCTCCAGGAGAAAATTGATCTACCAACATCAATATCTTATGTTGGGGAGCATAAATGAAAATATTTCCGTTTTGATGGTATGGCCCACCATAAGCTAATTGCACAGTAGTGTTGCCAAGAGTTATTGTTGTTTCATTATCAAATATTTTTGTTGGTAACGGCCTGTCCGTATGATTACCCATTTTCAAGAAATTAGATGTATCTTTGTGTGCAATTACTTCTATTCCGGAAGGAAGCTCATGAGCGCCTCCGATGTGATCTCTATGGGAATGGCTGTAGATCAGATATTTTATTGGCTCATTAGTAACTTCAGCAATTGCATCAACAATCTTGTGGCCTATATCCGGAGGAGAGTCAACCACAATGACACCTTCTCCCGTTACTAAAAACATGCTATTGTAACCACTTGAGGTGACCACAAATGCGCCTCCCCCTACATCTATTAACTCATAACCTTTTTCGTTTGCAGATTGTGCATGAATGATATTCTGATTTGTCAAATCAATTAAAGAAACAAAAATTAAAAAAATACTGCCTGCAAATAATCCATTTTTACACACATTGATTATTTTTGACCTAGACTTCATATTATTCTGTTTGAGTTTAAAGGATAATAAGGTTTGTGAGAAAAAGACGGTTTTAATTAGAACAAGCTCTTAATAGAAGATTACGATAAATTAAAGATAATTAAATGTAGTTGCACACTCTCTTTCTCTGAAATTGCCCAAGTAAAACTTGCTAATATGACATCATATTTTGCGTTTGGTGGACGTAATTTGGACATAAATTGGATAAATCTTTTTAAAAGAAATTTTTGTAGTTTAAGTGAAAATAATCATGAAGAGAAATATTAGAACTATACTTCGCCTTATAGTTATTGTGGCCTTGTTGCCTTCACTGCTGATGGTAACGAGATCGCAGACAACTTTTGCTGCACCACCTGATCCTCAAGCATTTGTGAATATGACAGAGGAACAAAGGGCTCAGGCTGCTAAGAATATGACTCAAAACGAAAAGGAGATGATAATGAATGAGTTTTCGAAACAGAACGCCACAGTTAATGAAAGCATGAATGAGACTAAAATGACAAACGATACGATGACTCTAATGGGCAATTTCGTTGATGCAGGAGATGGATTTCACAAAGCCGAAGGTATCACCAAGGTAATCAACCTTGCAGATGGTAGAACTTTCCTAAGGCTGGAAAATCTAAAGACTACTAACGGACCAGATCTCTATGTTTATCTGTCTGTAGGTAAGGATCCATCGGATATTGTCAATCTTGGAAGGTTAAAAGGGAACATCGGAAATCAGAATTACGAAATTCCTGCAGGAACAGATCTATCAAAATACGATACAGTCCTTATATGGTGCAAAGCCTTTTCGACCCTGTTTGGTAGCGCAAAACTATCAAGTTAATAGTCATAAGTGGTACTAGCATTTATGAAAAAAAGGACAGTTATTATTTTAGTCATAATATCTATAGTCGCAATTTCTATTGCATTGTATACAATTCTTCCGCTATTTACTAACACAGTGGTAGATGAACCATTGCCTACAGCATCAGGCATAACTTTAGCTGGATTTGAGATTGAGAATTTAGTCAACAGAGAGGTCAATCAGATTCAGGTTTAGATTCAAAGACAATCAAAATTCATATATTTCTTTTCTGGTAACACATAAGTTTAAAGAGGTAGGACAACAAAAACATGAACGAAAACATTCTAATATTTGATAAAATCAAAGAACTACGGAAAGTTTGCAAAATAGTTTCAATTCTAAAATCACAACTAATAAAAGAGTTACCACACTATGGACACAACGCACTTTTTTTGAATGATGATCAAATAACTACTGGTGTGTTAAACAATACAACAGAAATTACAATACACTTGATTACTGGACAACTTCTTTACTTCCATAACGAACAGTTGTCATTTGTAGACTTGACTGAACATAATCTAGTAGAAAAATTGGAGCGGATTGTTACCAAATATGAACTTGAAATGCCACAAACGGAAGCTCTGACAAGCTTGCGTGGTGAGGATTTATCTTACTATCTCTCATTTGCAAAAAAGGCTAACAAAAGTCTCAAACTGTTTCGAATGAAATTAAGGGGGCATTTGACCCATGTGCATTTGTGGCCAGATGGATTTGATTTCTCATTAGAGTGGTTTACTGATAAAAGGGATCAACAGATTGGTATTGGTATCTCTCCAGGAGAGAATCAATACGAAACACCTTATCTTTACGTAAATCCTTATCCGTTTGATGAAAAAATGCTAGAACAACAATTGTTCATAGGACAATGGCACATGTCTGGTTGGAATGGAATTAAAGTAGAATGGAAAGAGCTTCAAAATAAGACTGTACGAGAAATCTCTGACGATATTTATGACTTGTTTCTAATTGCTCAACTCAATTTCAGTAAGGAAAAATGAACTAGTTTATTTACAACTTAGTCATATTTTAGAACAAAATCTAGTATTTATTTCAAACCACAGAACAAAAAGTTCTCTTCATAAAGAAACTAGAATTCATGATTTTATTAAATAAAAATCAAAGTCAAGCTGTTCTTTCGAAGAATAGAGATTGGATCCTGGTAACTTTTTATATTAAATTTGGAATTTAACATGAACAAGACAATATTGTAGCAATAAACTCATACATTATTCCATCTTTTTTACTAATTAACTTAAATCTCCAGAAACATGATATAGCGTAATTGAATTGAATTGAACGGTGCTAGTGAAATAAAGATACAAGAGTTAAAAGCACGTGTTCACCAGGATGCTGGGAGAACAGATGAAAACTATCGGATAGGTGTAGAGATTGAAGGATGTTTACTTGACAACAAGGCTATCCCAGTCAATGCAGAGCCATTAATAAAAGAACTCGAGGGTAGTATTTATGAGATAGACTACGAGTATGGTCGCTGTCAATTTGAATACAAGACGTTTCCAGTAGGAATGGACAACTTGGACTATCTTAATATCGTATTCGAAAATTTTATGGAAAATCTGGATAAATCCATAAAAAAAGTGTACAAAGAGAAAGAAGTCATTCCAGTATTTCTTGGCGCAAATCCCTCACCTGAAATAATGAAAGAAGGGATGATAACTGATAAACCACGTTATTACAAGATGGCATCGTGGCAGAACAATCTTCCAAATGTTGAAATTGACGGTAACAAATTTAACGCTGCTCATGTAGCCACTGCAATTCAGGGATATCATCTTCATCTACAAGGAAAAAATCCAAAAAATACTGCAATTATGTTCAATCATATTTTAAACATATTACCGTCCGCAATCGTACTAGGTGCGAACAGTAGACTGTTTGCCGGTAGGGTATATTCTCTTCATGAACCAAGAATTCACCTGTATGATCAATCAGAACAACAGAATTCAGGATTCCCTGCAATTCCTAGATACTTGGATGGGGTTGAAAACTACATCGACTATATTGCATCACGTGAACAAAATACCACAAAAGATTATTTCACACTTGAGAAAGAAAGACATGACGATGCGCGAATCCGTATCGGTACTGATTCGTATCGAGTAGAAACCAGAATCATGTCTGTTCAGCCCACTCCAAAAAGCTTACTGGCAATGGTTGAGTTTTTTATTGGTTATTTGAGTAGGGCCATTCATGAAGAAAGGGAATTAAGACCGCTTCCTACATTGAGGGAAGAGAGGATGGCAACTGTTAGATATGGATTTAATGCCAAAACTCATTTCAACATCATAGATATTTTAAGAAATCAGCTTAATTTTGCGCGAAAAGGTTTGTCTGACTTGGGTATCAATGTGGGGTTCCTTGACATACTCGATAAAAGGTTAGAAAATAGAGTTTCCCCAGGAGAGTACGTAGTTAGAATATGGAGTGAAAAATTCAACGGGTCAGTTAACCAAACTGTATATGAAATCATATCGGATATCTGGCAAAGGACTAAGGAAAATCAACCCATCACCTGACATAATCAAAAATACCATTTGTTGATAAATTTATGGCTGATAAATCTGTGGTTCATGTATAGTAGACAGGAAAAATTAACACGTATACCAATTTGTGCTGATTCCTCACTTTAAGAGTATGAAGGATAATTGTTCACAAAATGAGATCAAGACATAGTGAACAAAGCCAGTCATGTGAAGGAGGCGTTCCTTTAGATCCTAATAAATTTGGCGGATATGGGTTTGCCATCAATACTAAAGGATGGGATACAAAAAGAGAACCAACGCACAACTGTCATGATCAACACAAGTCAGGCTCAATTCCAACGAATCTAGAAAATGATAAAGCTGCAAGATTACGACAAACGGTTAAAGATGAGTCTGGAAAGATGCATCAGATAGGGGAGATTGACTTTATGGATGGAAATGGATTTCATAAGGTAATGGACATATTTGATAGTTCACCGAATCCATGGATGGTCGATAGGAACCTTTACGAGACAAAGTCATATTTTTGGATTAGAAATAATGGCTCTGGTTATTTTACAGTCAGGGATGTGGCTTGGAAATTCTTTCATAGAATCAATTTTTTACTAGTCCGATATCTGTACGGGATTAATAAATAGCCATTTTGCTTCATCAAAAGAAATTTCAACTACAAGTTTATAGCTTTGAGGTGCTATGTCTTTTGGTACAGTAAAACTGAAATTTGCACAATCTTGAGTAGTGAGATTCGCACAGTCATTACTTTTTATCTCAAGCGCTGTGACGTTATTATTCGCAATTACATCCTCTGTCTCAGAATCGCTAACCAAATAGATCTTGGTTAACATTGGAGCCAGATTCGTACCGCAATTATCGTTACTATCACATTCCAGTTGTAGAGATGAACCATTTATTTTCTTGTTTAATATCATGTCCTCAACGGATATTGCATGAAGATTTTTTTCCATTACAGTTTCATCCCCATAATCAATCGAAAAGCTAGGATCTAATTTGTATTCACCTCCATCAGTAATGATTTTAGCGATAGGTATGTTATCGAATGGAACAGCGGCAAATTGAATGGCGTAAACACGACCAAAATTCGTCGCTAGCGTATTTGTCGTAAAAATGAAAATGATTCCAAATAATAAAATATACAGGCTTGTTGTTGTCATCCATGTAACATAAGGGAGTACTTAAATAAACCTTATGAGGGTTGCAACCTACCTACAAACTAAGGAAATTAAAGAATTTTTATACAAAATATGACTAGAACCGATGTTGAATTTTAGGTGCCGCTCTACAATAAATCGTAAATCACCGTTGCTGTAATGCACTTAATAAATAAATTAACTGCCATCTTAAAACTGGTGATAAGGTCACATATGGGGAGCGTGGATTACCAATAAACCGAAAGGATGGCATGAAATTCATACTGCTTGGAAGGTGGTTACAAATAGATTTCCTATCTCCATTTGTTTTTTATTTCACATGATTATTTGGATCGGAGGTTCCTTTAAGGCCATGATCCATAAGTTAAATAATATTACAAAATTTTCTCGTGTAAAAATGTATATCCAATAGATTTAGAAATTCTTATTACAATCGCTTACAATCGATTTGTTAAAGACAGGTTAGCATTCTTTTCACTTTTCCAGATTAAAGAACCATTTACCTGATATTCTTTCCCCAAGGCGTCATCCCCTATGTAAAACTGAATTGTGCCATCTAGTGCTTCTTGTGATGCCTTATGTTTCTCTTCATTAGGAATGATACTACTAAAATAACCATAAATATGAAACATTTTCGATTCACCTTCGTCTGTGACCTTCAAAAGACCATGTAACATCCGGCCACTTGAATTGTCCAGGCGAAATCCTTCTTTATTCTCACTTGTGAAGAAATAGTTACAGTTACCTGTCGGACACAGATCGCTGCGGTTTGATATTCCGATATCAAAATTTTGAATATCATAATAGATGAGATTTGGATCGGAGGTTCCTTCGTGGTCTTCAATAATCGAAGCATTTATTGAAATACGGTCAGCGGAAACATCGGCTAAATCCAATTGACCGTTTAACTCAAGTGACAGATTAGATATGAAGATGACTAAGAACGAAAATAAACAGGATATGATAAGAGCAGGGAACTTCTTATGCTGTCTGGTGCGGTTTGATATCAACCAATCTCTCATATGAACAAGATACTATTATCTATTGCTTCAGTTTTTTCTAAATCTTAAAAGTATAAGACAGTTCTAGTTTAACGTAATTTTAGTGGTACGCCTTTGGAAAATCCATGCTCCTACCGCAAAAACATTCATTTTCCTTTACGTCCTGCGGTGAAGAGAGATTTCGTGTTGGCAAGATTATTCTAATTGAAGATGATAATAATCGACAGTATCATAATCAATAGAATGCCAAATCCAATCATAGCCATAATCTTTAAACTTTCAAAGGTTAGTCTCACTACCAATGTAGTGCATTAAAGGTAATAATTATTTGTGACGGTTGTAAGGCTAATTTTCTGAAGTTTTGGTGCAGCGGAATCATAAAGGATGTATACAGCTATTATTTTTATTCTTTCTTTAAACACATTGCAAGTACATTTTACACAATAAGCATATACTTCTTTGTCATAGTCATGAAATTTTCTGATGATGACATTGAAGACATCTGTCAGAATTTTTGTCCGCTGAACTCTTGTTTCCACTCTCGCTTAAAACCTTTTAAATTCAAGTCAAATTCCAATCCCTATATTCTTTGTTGGCAACAATTAGATATTGTGATGCTTTATCTTGTGAAGTAGTAACAAATTGATTTAGATAATAGGAAAATACAGGATCATAAGATTCGAAGGCTAATAATTTCCAAACCAAATAAATATAAAAACTTAAGTTGGATTTGCAGTTTTGATCTTATCAAGATTGAAGTAAAAAGACAAAATCAGTAGTATTATTCATTCATATTACGGAAAGAATAGATCTAATCTTAACTATGAGTTACAGTGGAAACGACGATAGCGGTCGTGAAGGCAAAAGGAGTTTTGGCACAGGCCCAAAACCAGTCGAAATGGGAAAGGAATACGAAGTTGAAATATCAGAAATAAGCAAAAGAGGCGATGGAATTGCTAGAGTTCAAGGATTTGTAATTTTCGTCGCAGGTGCAAAGGCCGGACAGAAGACAAAGATAAGAATTACCAGTGTTGGAGACCGATTTGCAAAAGGAGAAGTCATTTAAATAGAAAAGATTGCCTCCAAAAAATACATAGTCGATACTTATCTTTAACAGATCCTAATGTTAGTACTATTTTGTTAAATTACGCTTTACGTCATTGTTGTCATATTTTGAGTATAATCCAAGTAATGCTTTTAGAAATAGTTCGTCTTCGAAATAGAAGAAATCAAGTCATAAAGGATAACGATTGGGCTTACTCGTTCAGATAAAAGAAAAATGTGATTCTGAGTAAATAACATAAAAAGCACAGGCGTCAACTACATCAATTAAACTTTGTTGTGTATTTTGATCCAATGAGTGAAAAGGTAGATAATAACAGGAACTATAAAAGACGTGGGATTTATATTAAAATATGTGGTGCTCAAATGTGAAGATTCTAGTTCTATCTCCAAGTAGGCTAGGTAGAGTTACTCGCGAGGTGAGGTCACCTTGAGAAAACCTAAACCCACGATAAGTGCAATAGTATATCCGGAAGAGAAATTAAGGTTCATCGGCAAAAAATTAGCGAATCCTAGATTGTCCGAATATCGAAAAAAGGAGTATATTAGACGTTTTGTCGGTGAGCATTGTGCCATATGTCATGAAGTACCTACAAAGATTGCACACTATGATATGGGGGGAATCTCATTGGTTGAGAAATACTGTGACAAGTGTATAGAAAAGATAAAGATTGCTTGACTTGACCATATCATTATGCTGGTCCTCTTCAACAAAACATAAAATAAAACGGTTACTATCGAAGTAATAAATATGATATTGTAGATAGAATAGAATAGAATGGACGCAGATGTAATTGACAGGATCAAGAGATTTTTATACGAAAATGGATATTCTGCAGGGAAAGGCGATATTGATTGGATATTAGACCAAATGTGTGAAGACCTGATTGAAAAGTACGAATCTTCTGCATACATGGATTTTAATGAACAAGAACAAATTACGATATAAATGCGATACCACAAACAAGTACTATATGAAAAGATAGTTAACCGTCACAAATCGATACACTGTCTTTTTACCTTTTTCTTAATTAGGATTCGCACATTTTAATTAGGGACAGAGGTACCAGATTTAGTATACCTCCATTTTAGAGATAAGAGGAAAAGGTTCAGCGATACACCAATTGCATTTGCTACGACAATTATTATATCTCCCTTTAGTATCCCGTAAAATATCCACAGTGAAAGTCCACCTATAAGGGAAATTATAAGCCATTTAGATACGTCGTCAGTTTTTTTCGACTTAAGAGATTTCCTGATCTGGGGAACTGTACTCCATAAACTGAAAAACATGGCAAGAATTCCCACCAAAAAAATTAAATATTCATTTGTTACCATGGAAAGACTTGGATCTTGAACTTAATACCTTAATTTAAGTATACCAAATATTTTTAATTTACCTAATTTATTTGGGTCAGATTCGGTACAACCACACTATAAATAATCTGTGACCTTTAGATTTTTGCTAAGATTTACAATGCTTTTTGCCTCATTTATGCATGACATCCTTGATTTGATTTTCGAAAATTCCCGCAAGAATTCAATCTCCCATTTTAGAAATCCTATTCTGGAATCGTACAGCTGATTAAAAACAATTTTTTGATTTATTCGTTCTAATTTCGTCAGCCTGTGATAAAGTCTGTCAGCATCTTCCAATATCCCATTGTCATGCAGAATATTTACAAAACTTCTCTTTGGTAAATTTAGCATTCCATCATTCACAAATCTGACAAACACGGATAGGACTCTAAAGTAATTTTCTCGTCCTGTATAGCCTACAATAGTTGCAGGAAGCAAACGCAGAAACCTGAGAGACTTTTTGTTAACATGTTTTCCATCTAGAACTACGATGGATCTTCCAAATGTCAGAATTGCATTAATTATCTGATTTGGCAGACGTGCGTCCAAAGTATCAGAGTTTGATTTAAGCTCAATCGGGTAGAACGATATAGAATCAATACTACACTTTTCACTTTTAGCAAACTCCGTCAATTGGCCTGTCCGCATGAGTACATTGTTGTAAAAATCGTTTGCTCCACCAAACTCAGATTGCTTTTTGGTTCGAGAGAGCACTGCTATTACCAGATCAAACTGACCAAAGTAAGCTTCATTCTTTATTCTTATTTCGTCTTCTGGATTGGCAAAGGATATTGAATCGCCATTATTATTTAAAATACGACCCGACTCCAGGGAGCTAACGAACAAATCCTTTAGCTTGGTTTCGTTCAATGACTTACCGCCTTGCTAAGATAGTACGAAGTAAAATATGTACATGCATGGACAATATTATTTGCCTTTTGAGTTGTAGATACTTGAGCAACATCGAATTAAAATGCTGGTTGTATGCAGAGCCATAATTGGTGATGCTGGTTTGTATTTAGTTTCCTTTTTGTTAATTAGAATATTCGGAGAATTCCTTTTTAAATACCACCAGTAATGTAAAATTGGAATTAAAAATGAATGTAGAAGTCAAAAGGAAAACATTTTCCAAAATTCTTGTTGCCATACACGAATCTAGTAAATCGGCAGATAAAGCGGTGGATTATGCAACAAGAATTGCTCAAGACTATAACGCAATATTGGTCGTCCTTTATGTAGTTCGTACACAGTCGAATTTGGACACCGTAAACCTTCCAAGCCATGTAATTCATTTCAAGAAGCAAGCAGAAACATATCTTGGCAAGATTTCTGAAAAAATATACAAACACAGTGATACAGAAGATATTGTAAAAATTAAAACCGAAATTATTGCCTCAATCAAAATTTCTGACGCAATTGTAAGTTACGCCAAGGATAAACACATAGATTTAATTGTAGTAGTTCCAAGAGGGAGATCCAAACTTAGGAGCTTTGTGCTCGGCAGTGTTACCTCCGATGTAGTAAGGCTTGCTCATTGTCCGGTTCTAACTGTGCGATAGATAGAATATAAAACACATCCTAAATTTATCTATAGAAAATAAGGCAGAATTATTAGTTCAATACTTGGTAATGTCATCTTTTTGAATTTGACTTACTCAGACCCACAAATTTAGGGACCATACTTGAACTTAGAATAGAACCCATTTTTACCAGACGTATCCCATTTAAAACCAAGATCCCTATAGGTATTTTTGCTTGAGCGAGCTATAATGGGATCATATCCGGGCGCTACGGTAAATGATGGATTTGTTACCAAACTGGCATTTTAAATTACTCAGAATAATATTTTCAGCAGAAAATATGGTAATTGAAATTTGGGTTCCAGCTATCAGTGCTGTATTTGGTATCGTATCAGTTATTTTCACTGTTTATGTGTCAAATATTTAATGCTACAAAATTTATGAA
>Ga0207701_10004598_pt1 | contig 13976 bp, 17 predicted proteins | sample KBSSwiSSwithPhiX_FD_184294 | JGI IMG/M metagenome (GOLD analysis project Ga0207701, IMG submission 184294) | Switchgrass rhizosphere bulk soil microbial communities from Kellogg Biological Station, Michigan, USA, with PhiX - S5 (SPAdes) (version 2) | ecosystem: Environmental > Terrestrial >... | reverse complement strand
ATAGGCGCTGATCAGGTGAATCTGCAGGCCTGGGTGCTGTTCAAGCAATCCGGCTGCCTGTTCCCAACCTATTCCGTCCGGCAGGTTATTATCGAGGAAAAGGATGTCTGGCTCTACCTGTTTAAACTGGCTTATTCCTTCCTTAAGTGTATGGGAATAATAAACTTCGTAGTTCCTCCTGTTTAAATAAGTTTTTAAAAGCAGGCACAGATCAACCTCATCGTCTATGATAAGTACTTTTTTCTTTTGGGACATATCACCCTAAATATAGAAAATTTCTTACCACAACATTCTGAAGGGCGTTGTAGAATATAATACACATGAAACAGAAGGATTTGAGTCAAAAATACCTTGCATTCAAAATATACCTACGGCATAATATTTAAGAATCTACCTTTGAAAATCAGATATATTTCAAATTATAAACTTTTAAATTAATAATGCTATGACCTCAACAACTAAAGTAGTATTAGGTATTATCGGCGCTGCTGCAGCCGGAGCCGTAATTGGAATGCTCCTGGCCCCTGAAAAAGGCAGCGATATCCGCCAAAAAGTAAAAGACGCGGCAAATGACTGGGCTTGCCAGCTTGCTGACCTCTTTGCAGAAGGAAAATCCGAACTCAGCAATCTTACAAATAAAGCTACAAGGAAGGCCAAAGATCTGGCAGGACAGGCAGAAGACAGGTATAACAACGTTAGAGAAAATCTGAGTTAATAAAGAAGCAGGTGCTGAGCCTGCTTTTTTTTATATTAAAATCTCGGTCATATATGGAAGAGTTGAAATCTAAGGCTGGGGATTTAGCCGAAAGTATTACAGAATATATCCAGTCTTTATATAAGCTAACGTTGCTGAACGCAGCCGATAAAGCCACAACAATCAGCGCAACTACCATGGCAGCACTTGTCATGATTTTTCTCGGAATTTTTGTTTTGTTTTTTGGTGGAATCGCATTGGCCATATGGCTTGGAAATTTACTGGATGATCCCGCACTGGGGTATCTGCTTGTCGCTGGTTTTTTCCTTCTAGTTATCATCATTATGGTATTATTCAAGAAAAAACTTGTATTCCCGATTATCCGTGATTCATTAATAAATAAGTTGTATGAGCCAAACGATCAAAACATACGCAGACCTGTGTGAAGAAAGGGAGCGTGTTAAAAATTTACTGGTTCTACAAAAGCAGAAGATAAAAGATGACTGGAAAGATCTTAGGGAAGAATTCTTACCCGTTAAAACTGCTTTGGGCGTAGTTGGCAAAATGGCAAGCGCCGACAGAACCAATCCATTGCTTAACGCTGGATTAAAAATAGCGTCGGATCTTTTCCTTAGAAATTTTATACTCGCAAAAGCAGGTTGGATAACCAAATTCGCCGTTCCATTTGTTGTGAAAAATTATTCTTCACACCTGCTGGCTGAAGGAGGAGGAGGAAATATTTTAGATAAGTTGTCTAATTTATTCAAAAGGAAAAGAAAAAGACCCAATGCTCATGCTGATAAGCAAAAGGATGGTTTAAACTCAGATCTTTCTGCAAAGCCAACGCCTCCGGCGTTCAGGTAAAATCTTTAATTATTAAATTTTTTATTATGGACGAAAAGGACAATAAGGTTGTCAATACCGAAGAACAAAACCGCGCGGTAAATCCTGGTACGGGCGATTTCCAGGAAATTTCTCCGAAGGAATCAGTTGGAACTAACCAGGCTTTGTCTGATAATAAGGAAGAGAAAGACAAACGAAACAAGCCTGATAAAAGCCAGCGCGCGGAAGAATAATATCAGGCGGGAAAATACATAATGAATGTTGCTCCGTCGTTGATCATTCCTCTCGCCATAATTATTCCATTATGATTGGTCATGATCCGCTGTGCTATGGCAAGGCCGATCCCTTTACCCCTGTAGCCCGATTGCTGTGTGTGCAGTCGCTGGAATATTATAAAGATCTTTTCCGCAAATTCATTATTGAACCCAATGCCTTTATCTTCCATAATTATCCGGTGATAATTTTTTCCTTTAGGCACATCATCATCTCCGCTATTACCATCAATATATTGATACGAGATCCTTATAACCGGTGATTCACCTGGCTTTGCGAATTTGAAAGCATTGTCGAAAAGAGATTTGAACAACAGGAAAAGCTGGTCGCCATTGCCGTTTAATACCGGGAGATGGTCCCATTTGATAATAGCGTGAGACTGTTTACTCTGCTCAACAAATTCAGAAAGCGCCTGTGTAACGATTTTGTTCAGGTCAACCTGTTGTTTTTCATCTTCTCTTGTAACAAGGCTGGTAAAGTTCAGCATGTCCTGGATAAGTTCCTGCATTCTTTTAGCGGATGATTCAATCCTGCCGATTACAGCTTTCACTTCACTGTCAATTTCATGCTGATGCCTGAATACAAGTTTATCGCTGAAGGTCCTGATCTTTCTGAGGGGTTCCTGCAGATCGTGAGAAGCGATGTAAGCGAACTGCCTCAGTTCCGAATTCGACCTGTTAAGTTCCTGGAGCTTTTTTTCGAGCTCTGCCTGGTATCTTGTTCTCATCCTTACTTCACGATTAATGAAGTAAAAGGAAATGAGCGTTACCACACCTGCCCAGATAGATATAGAATTAAAATAATTGGGATAGATGTCTTCAAAAAATTCTTTTGTTTTGAACAATTCATCCCGCTGCCGGAGCTCTGCCTTTTGAATCTGTGCAGATTCGTCCAGGAAAGCATTCATGAACATTCTTGAACGAATGATCAGCGTTTTTACGGTTTGGGTATCATCAGATACGCTAAGCTGGATGCTTCGGCTGTACATGTTTACCTGGTTGGTAACGGTAGACTGCATCAGGAGGAACCTGCGCATCTGGTCTGAGTTGGTTTCAATACGCTCCCGGAGGCTGTTGAGGTGGTTGAAGACACTATCTTTTTCTGCTCCGAACAGGGGAAGTAAAGAACTGTCTTTCAATATGATAAAACTCCGGCTGTGGCTTTCAAGCTGGGAAAGGTGATGGCCAAGATCCTTAAGTTCAAGGATCACAGAATAGCTGTCATTGTATTCTGTGGTGTAGGTAAGATGTGAATTAAGCTTTTTATAGAACAGGAAGGAAAGGATTACGAGGATGGCCAGGGATACTATAAATGAGATATATAAGTATGGAAATTTCAGTTTCATAATTTCATCTTCCCCATTATGGGGAAATATTTACCTGCCACCCCTGTTAAGTAGCGAATCGTATATCTACTAATTCCCCATAGAAAATCTTTCATCACCCTAAATCTCCCCTTTCATGCTGCATTTAAGGCTAAAATCAGCCTGTGCCGGAAATTTGGTTCCTTCCTTGCATTTCTATAAGTACAAATCTCAACCTCTATGCTTCACCAGAATCTGACTCAAAAGCAACAGCTAAAAATCCTTCCGCAACAGATTCAGCTATTGAATCTATTCCATCTGAATACTATTGAATTAGAGCACAGGATCCAGCAGGAACTTGAAGAAAATCCCCTGCTTGAAGAGAGTGCTTCAGACGAATCGGCGGATGCCGACAAATATAGTAAAGATGCAGTTCAGGATTTTAATGACTGGGATGAATATGGCTATGATGACGTTCCGGATTACAAAACGGAATATGAAAACTATTTCAATAATGAGAAGATCCCTGAAAGGCCATTGCCTGAATCTTCTGATTTCAGGGAAACCCTGAAACAGCAATTCAAGCTGATGTATAATGATGAGAAGGACATTCTTTTAGCCGCATACCTTATTGATTCACTGAATGAATGTGGCCTTTTAGACCAGGAATTACCCGCCATTGCCGATGATCTTTCTTTCCGCAATAAAACGTGGATAGAAGTAAGTGAGCTTGAAGATGCATTACTGAAACTGCAGCAGCTTGAGCCTGCAGGTATCGCGGCAAGAAGCATACGTGAATGTTTGTTACTGCAGCTGAAAAGAATGAACCAGAAACGTCCTGATGTGAAGATGGCGATCAGGTTGCTTGAAGAACACTTCAATGATCTTGGCAGCCGCAATATGGACAAGATCATGCATCATCTTAATATAGAAGATGATGAACTTAAAATAATTTTACAATTGATCGCTTCGCTGAAAATGAAGCCGATCACAGAGGGAACCGAATCGTTCCAGGCAAACCAGCAGATCATGCCCGACTTCATTATATCACTTGATGGAGACGACCTTGAAGTTTCGCTTTACCGTCAGCGTTCCGCATCGCTTCATATCAATCAGAACTGGATGGAAAATGTGAAGAGCACAGAAGACAACGCGCATACAGATAAAGCAACAAGGCAGTACCTCCGCAATAAGCTGAATGCTGCGCAGTGGTTTGTGTCTGCCATAAAGCAAAGGGAAAGCACCATGCTGAAAGTGGTAAGGGCGATTGTAAAACTGCAGTACGAATACTTCCGCGAAGGCGATATTAAGATGATTAAACCAATGATCCTCAAGAACGTGGCAGAAATGGTGGGAGTAGATATATCTACTGTTTCGAGGATCACCTGTAATAAATATGTTTCAACTCCATTCGGCACATTACTGTTGAAAGATATATTTACTGAGGGCATTATCAACAAGCAGGGCGAAACCATCAGCAACCGGGTAATACAGACAGCCATTGAAGAAGTTATAGAAACTGAAGACAAACAGAAACCTTATACCGACCAGCAACTCGTTTCAATATTATCCCAAAAAGGTTTTAGTATTGCGAGAAGGACTGTAGCAAAATACAGGGAGCTGTTACAGATACCCGTGGCCCAGATGAGAGCTTTGTGGGCATAATTATTTAGCAAACCAAATTAAACCGAGAAAAGACCTACTGCATGCAAAAAATTTTAGTTATTGATGATGACAGAGACATGTGTTTATTACTTAAACGCTTCCTGTCCAAACATGGTTTTGAAATAGAGGATGCAAACACAGCAAAGAAAGCCATTGAGCTGCTTGAAACAACTGAATACGACCTTATTCTATGCGATTTCAGGCTCGATAACATGGATGGCAAGACTATGCTTATCAAGATCAAGGAGAAGTACCCTCATATGCCGGTGATCATCATCACCGGTTACAGCGACATCAAGATCGCTGTTGAGGTAATGAAACTTGGCGCATTCGACTACATCACAAAACCACTGTTCCCCGACGAAATAATTCTTACCATACGCAAGGCGCTGGAAAAAAATGAAACGAAGTCCGTTCCGGTGGCCTCAACAACTGCTGTGGTATCGAATGATGATAAGAAAGACAAAAAGAATGGAACCGGAAATATTACCGTCAGCGGCCAATACATATTTGGCGACAGCATGGCGTTCAGGCAGATCATGCAGCAGATAGAGCTTGTGGGTCCAACTAATTACAGTGTAATTATATATGGTGAGAGCGGAAGTGGTAAAGAAGCCATTGCCCAGGAAATTCATAAAAGAAGTAAAAGAAGCCATAAGCCTTTTGTAGCGATTGATTGCGGTGCATTGTCGAAAGAACTGGCAGGAAGTGAGCTGTTCGGGCATGAAAAAGGGGCTTTTACCGGTGCGCTCAATCAGAAAACAGGAAGTTTTGAGATTGCCAACGGAGGAACCATCTTCCTTGATGAGATCGCTAATCTCTCCTACGACATACAGGTTTCATTATTGAGAGTAGTGCAGGAAAGAAGAATGAGAAGAGTTGGCGGAACAAAAGATATCGATCTCGATGTACGTATCATCATTGCGAGCAATGAACCACTGTGGGAAGCTTCCAAGAAAGGAAAATTCCGCGAAGATCTTTTCCATAGGTTCAATGAGTTCAGTATGACGATACCGCCGTTAAGAGAAAGAAAAAGTGATATCATGATCTTTGCGCGTCACTTTCTGAATCTTACCAATGAAGAGCTGAATAAGAAAGTAACAGGCTTTTCTCCGGAAGTGGAGGAGATCTTTCAAAAATATATATGGTATGGTAACCTGCGCGAACTGAAAAATGTGGTTAAGCGTGCAACACTGCTCACAGATGGAGATCTTATTGAGGACAGGTCACTCCCATTTGAGATCGTAAACTTCAATAAGTTATCATTTGATAATGCGGCTGAACCGCAATCACCGGCTGCGCAAATGAGTGCATCTTTCCCCAGTGCCAATGCGCCGCATAGTGCTCCCTCTCATGGACGAACTGTACTGGATGAAACAACGCTTAAGGCTGCAAGTATTGATGCAGAATATGAAATGATCATCGAGGCGCTCAAGCAGGCAAACTTCAATAAGAGCAAAGCTGCCAAGCTCCTGAATATTGACCGCAAAACGCTATACAACAAGATGAAACAATACCAGGAATTTAATAATCATTAGTGCTGATGGAAAAATCTGGGGATAATAATGCACCGGCGAATGCGGGTAGAACAGAGCCTGATCTTTATGATTATAAACAGATGGTTCTTGAAAAAGAAAAATTCCAGAAAATTCTTGAGAATAAAGTGAAAGAACTCGACCGTTCGAATAAAGAGCTCGAGGAATTTGCATACATCGCTTCTCATGACCTGCAGGAACCACTAAGAAAGATCACTTCATTCAGTGAACGGCTGAAGGAAAAACTTCCAGATAACCTGGAGCCGGAGGTGCAGTTGTATCTTAACAGGATGCTCGCTGCCACTGATAATATGCGCACGCTCATCGACAACCTTCTGGAGTTTTCGCGTACAAGCAGGATAAGTGAGCCATTTGTAAAAACCGATCTCAACAATATAATATCAGAAGTCAGGGCAGATCTTGAATTGAAAATTGAAGAGACTTCAACCGATATTAAAACAGATATTCTTCCGGTTGTTGATGCGATACCGATGCAGATGCGGCAACTGTTTACCAACCTCTTTACAAATGCCATAAAATTCAAAGGTGAGGCATCAACACCCGAGATCGAAATAAAATCTTCTGTTTTAACTGACGAAGATAAAGAAGCCAATCATCTCCGCCAGAATACCAAATATTACAGGATCATTGTAAAGGATCATGGAATTGGGTTTGACCAGGAATTTTCTATGAAGATCTTCCAGATATTTCAGCGGCTCCATGGTAAGGCTGAATACCCGGGATCAGGTATCGGACTGGCAATCTGCAAAAAGATCGTTGAAAACCATTCAGGACGGATCTTTGCGCAGAGCGAGCCGGAAAAAGGTGCTGAATTCTTCATTTTACTTCCTGAATCACAATCATAACCCTTATGCAGGATTCAAAACATCTTACACGCATACTTATCATAGATGATGATGAAGATGATTTTTTCATCACAAGTGAATACATAAAAAAAATCAGTGACCGTCAATTCAGGATCGATTGGTGCTACAAATACAATGAGGCCGTAAAGCATATCAGGAATAAGGATTATAACTTCTATTTCATTGATTATTACCTGGGTGCCAAAACAGGCCTCGACCTCATTAAGGAAGCGGTTGTATTGCAATGCGAGGAGCCATTGGTACTGCTCACCGGCAAAGGAAACCAGATGATAGATAAGGAAGCAATGCAGGCAGGCGCAATGGATTACCTGGTGAAATCAGAATTGAATGTTGAGAAAGTTGAAAGATGCATCCGTTACTCCCTTGAGCGATCAGCTTCTATGAAAGCGATCCGTTTGAACGAAAGAAAGTTCAGAAGCATATTTGAAAGATCGAAAGACGCAGTTTTTCTTGCCAACGAAGAACTTGTTTTCCGTGATGTGAACGATGCCACTTCATCATTATTACAATTCTCCAAAGATCAGTTATTGAAAATCAGCCTGTACGACCTGCTGGAAGAAAAAGAAAATAATTTCATCCGCGACAGGATAGCATTCAATGGTGTTCTTCATGATCGTGAAATAGAATTGCAATCAAAGGAGGGAGAGAAAAAAAATTGTATCCTTTCATTATCTGTTGAATCCGATTCTAACAACCAGCGATACATACATGGATTACTTCACGACATCACCGAGCTAAAAAAAGCTGAAAAGGCCACACTGCTCGCAGAAAAACTGGCAGCAACCGGAAGGCTCGTACAAACACTGGCGCATGAAGTAAGAAATCCGTTGAACAATATCAATCTTTCACTTGAACAGCTTCATCATGAGGTGAGCCAGGTTGATGATGCTGAAATTTACATGGAGATCATTCAAAGGAATAGCAAGCGCATAAGCGATATTATCACTGAATTGCTTAATTCTTCGCGCCCGGCAGAAATGTCGCTTCACAGCAAGCCACTCCAGGTAATTCTCGATGAAAGTATCGCGGCCGCGCTCGATAGGATCACGCTCCAAAAAGTAAAGTTGCAGATCAACTACGCCCCCACGCCAGCATTTGTTAAAGCGGATTCAGAAAAGCTTAAGCTCGCGTTTTTGAATGTGATTATCAATGCGGTGGAGGCCATGCAGGAGAATAAAGGTTTGCTGATGATTGGCATTGAGTCGGACAAGGAAAACCATATCGTGAAGATCCGGGACAATGGAAGTGGCATCGCGGAAGAGAATCTCTCCAAACTGTTTGAGCCCTATTTTACTTCTAAAAGAAATGGTCTTGGGCTTGGGCTGGCTGCCACCCTCAATATTTTGCAGGCCCATAAAGGAAGAATTGAAGTAACTTCAGAATTGAATAAAGGCTCGCAGTTTACGATTACGTTCCCTGCAGCGTAAATAACTTAAAAGTGAAATTTTTATGCGATCACTATGGACAGGAGCTATCGGGTTCGGTCTGGTGAACATACCCGTAAAGCTATTCAGCGCCACTCAGCAAAGCGATCTTGATCTCGACATGCTTGACAAAAAAGATCATTCAAATATCAGGTTCAAGCGCGTTAATGAGAAAACAGGAAAAGAAGTTCCCTGGGCCAATATTGTCAGGGCCTACAATTATGAAGGCAATTATGTGGTGCTCGACGATGAAGACTTTAAGAAAGCAAGTCCTGAGAAAACTAAAATGATAGAAATTGCAGAATTTGTAGAAGAGAAGGAAGTTGATTCAATTTATTATGAAACACCTTACTATCTCGAACCTGCGAAAGGCGGTGAAAAAGCTTATGTGCTTTTAAGGGATGCGCTGAAGAAAACCGGCAAAACAGGACTTTCAACTTTTGTAATGCGTACTAAAGAAAGTCTTGGATTGATCAAACCTTCAGGTAATATTCTGCTCTTGCAAAAGATCAGGTATGCGGAAGAAATCAGGGCGACAGAAGAAATTAAAATTCCGGATAACGCTCCTAAACCTGCGGAGATCAAAATGGCCATTTCATTGATCGACCAGCTTACAGGAAAATTTGATATTTCAAAATTCAAGGATACTTATTCAAGCGAGCTGATGAAGATGATAGAAGCGAAAGCCAAAGGAAAGAAGCTGCCTGCTCCTACTATGAAAGTTGTTCATTCTACTTCCAAGGACCTAATGGAGCAGCTGAAAGCAAGCCTGGAAACAAAGAGAAAGAAAGCATCCTAAGACATAACGGAAAAGTCATTAAAAGAAAAATCCCGCAATGCGGGATTTTTCTTTTGTGTTTTGTCTTTTCGTATTAATTAGGAACCACTTCAAATACAGAGAAAACTTTTGCACCAGAGTGCCAGTCAACATACACAGTAAAACCTTCGGCATTGAAATCTACCAGGTGATACTTTAAGGGATTGTACTGATAGTTTACAAAATTTAAATATGGTCCGTCCTTGTCAGCGCCAATATCAAATGACCTGGTAAATACATCTTCGCTGATGGTAGAGATCTTGTAGGCATTCTGAGTGATAGTAACCTGTCCTGTGCTGACATCAAATGCATTGTGGTCATCCTTGATCCAGAGACTTACATATGGCCACAGGTTAGTTTCCTCCTTTACCTCTGCATCATCTTCAACATAATCAATCGGCTTGTCTGAAGTGTAAGAAACAAGCGTAAATTGTTTTGCTGCAACAAATGTCTTAAAATCTTCAGCTTTCTGCTTGTCTTCCGGACTTGCTTCATCTCCTTTTTTGCAGGAAGACAATAAACCTGTCGCAATAAGCGCAACGGCTAAAAAAGTAATAATTTTCATAACGTAGTATTTTACCCCGGATTAATAATTTCATTTAGTTTTCCTCTGTACCGGATTCAGCAGGATTAACGATTTGAACAATAATATTGTATAATTGAGCAAGATTCAAAACCTAAACGTTAAAATTTGACTCATATTTTAATATTTCGTTTAATATTAATTAGACAAAAATCTACAACTTTAATTTACCTACATCTTCTTCTTCATATTTCTCTCTATTCGCTATGGCTTTCAGCATTTTAAAATAAACACCCATGCTTCCGGACTTGCTGTTCCAATAATTCGCCTCTTCTGTAACAACTTTAACAAGGCAAAGTTTAGGATCATCCTTTCCACCTGGAAACCATGCTTTTAATAGCGGATTCCAAAGTTCTTCTATCTTTTTCCTGTTCAAAATTACAGCGCAGGTGCCTTTTACTGTTACATACACATTCTTTCCAGGGTGAGAATATATCAGGTAAACTGTATTATCCCGTGAAACTTCATGTATTTTTTCCGAAAATTCATTCGTAAAAAACCATGCATTCCCTTCTTCGTCAATCTTTGCGGTCGACATTGGCCGGCTGAACAATTTGCTTTGGTCATCAATCGTTGTGAACATACAGATATTGACGTCGTGAACCAGGTCTTTAAATTTTTTTATCGCTTCTTCTTTAGCAGCTTGTTCCATATAATGGTATTAAGGGTTTCCCCTTATCAGGTTGCAATTTTATTTCTTGACTGATGTATGATGTTGTACAGAAATGCTCCAAAGAAAGGAACTGCAACAACAATGATCAGCCAGAACGATTTTTGATATTTTTTGAGATCGCCGGCACTTGTTACTTCAATGATCGACCAGATCCAATAAATGGCACCTAGTGCCAGCGCGGCGTAAATCACATATGTGCCGTTAGGATTCTCACTTGCAAATAAAAAAAAACCGATAAAGAATACTGCCGTTACAATCAGTCCGAAAACAAGTGAGGGTTTTCTTACGTTCTTCATAAAAGCGGGGCTTTATATTATAACAGGAAAATTTGTGCCGAAGTTGATAAGTTAGTTCATGTATTTAAAATTGATTAATGGGGAATTTTTTACTCATCATTCAGGTTTTCTGTCGGGGCTTACCATTTTCTTATTAATATTCTCCACTGCAAGAATGAATTGGTTTACTTCCGGAGATGCGTATGCACCATATGCATCCACAAGCGTTCCTTTTAAACCATCATTCGTTTCGATTGCATAAAGTATCGACGTGTCATCAGGATCTGAAGCGCCTTCAAAACGGTAAAAGTTTACAATTTTAACTTCTTCCGGAGCATACACTTTATTTGTTCTGAGGGATTTTAATCCTTCATCAAGTGCTTTAAAATCATCAGTAAATCCTGTTGATATCATCTTTGCGAGGCAACCCTGAAGACTTTTCAGATCAGGAACTGATTTATTTTCATTGACTAGCATAAAAAAATATTTAAAAAGTTAATTAAAAGAAGAAAGAGCCGGTTACACTGAACCGGCTCTGATCATAATCACTAATCACAAAATGTTCCCAGGTAATTACCAGGTAAATTACTTGTTAACAGACGCATGTAAGTCCCTGTACTTCTTGATCACATCATGAGATGTTTTCAATGAAGATTTCTGGTTGGTGATGAGTTGACGAATATCCGCACTCATTTCTGCATCAGACTTCAAAGCTGAGTCGTATGCTTTCTGTGCAGCATCTTCCCCGAATTCACAATTCTCAAGAACAGCCTGCCTGTTTTTACCAGAGAATGTTGCTTTTACATCCATCCAGACACGATATATTTTTCCTGAGTTGGTTGTTCCTGTTGCAGGATCACCACCCAGCTTTACCACTTCCTGAGTTAATTCTGCCGAATACTGACGACTTTCTTCTGTCATTCTGGAAAAAATTGCTCGAAGATCAACATCAATATCACGAGCCTCATCTGCTGCTTTTTCATATCCCGCTATACGGTCGTTATTAATTCTGATCAGATCATTTAATACTGTAATCAAATTATCATTTGTAGCCATAATAAAAATTTAAAAGTTAACAGATACCCTATATAGCATAAAAGTTGTGCCGCGTTTTTTGAGATTGTTAATAAATAAATTATAAAATATGTACTACCTTACGTTTTGAATGAGTTCATTTTATTTGCTAACCCAAAAAAAATATTATGGCAAAGAAGAAAGCAGCGAAGAAAGCAGCAAAAAAAAGAGGCGCGAAAAAGGCAGCAAAACGCCCCGCTAAAAAAGCAGCTAAGAGAGGTGCGAAAAAAGGAGCAAAAAAAAGAGCAGGAAGACCCGCTAAGAAAGGAGCAAAAAAACGTAAATAAAAAAGACATAAAAAAGCCGGCAAAATCGCCGGTTTTTTTATTTATAGAAAGAGTAAGCTCAGTTCGACTGCAGATTCTTTAATATTTTCATCAGAATTTGTTCCGAACCCGTTAGCTCACCCGATATTTCAGGATTTTCAATTTCATCAAGCTTATCAAGATATTGTTTCAGGCTGTTTTCTTCATACAGTTTTAAGAGTCCCGGATGCACATAATATTTTTTACATACTGTTCTCGTGTTACCTAATTTCTTACTCACTTCATCCAGCGCTTCAACAATTTTCTTTTTCGATTCAGTAACGTTCATAGCCTCACCTATAGATTTGAAAGCCCATAATATATTCAGCGATCCCGCCCAGGTTCGAAAATCTTTTGCAGTGAACTCCATACCTCCGGCAGCATCTTTTATATACTGGTTCACCTGTCCCGAATCAATGCTTTTCCTATTACCATTCTCATCAAAATACTGGAACAATTCTTTTCCCGGAATATCCCTGCAGGCAAGTATCGTATTGGCTAGTTTCTTATTTCTTATGGTAACCTCGTGGTCAATTCCCCTTTTTCCTTTGAAACAAAATTTTATTATCGAACCTTCTACTTGAACATGTTTATCCTTTAATGTTGTAAGTCCATAAGAGCCATACAGTTTTTCATAGCCGCTGTTACCTATCCTGATATACGTTCGTTCCATCAGGCTCACGACCAATGCAAGCACTTTCTCCAGGCATAGTTCCTTTTTCTTATAATCTTCTTCAACACGTGCGCGGATCTTTGGCAAAGCTTTTCCGAATTCATATAAACGATGAAATTTTGTTTCATCTCTCAATGAATTCCACAAAGGGTGATACCGGTATTGCTTACGTTGTCTTATGTCAAGACCAGTAGCCTGTATATGGCCATTAGGTAACGGGCAAATCCAAACATTCGTCCAGGCAGGTGGAATTACAAGCTTTTTAATTCTTTCTATCTGTTCCTTTCCCTTCAATGGCTTATCGTCGTAGATGTAAGTGAATCCCTTTCCTTTCTTTACCCTTGATATCCCTTTAGAATCCGACTTTACGTAAACAAGCGCAGCAACCCGGGCTGCCTTCTCATAGTCACGGTCGATGTGAAGGAATTCTTTGTGAGACAATTCAATTACCTCTGATCCGTTTGCATTTCCGTTACTATTCATAATTTTTTTAGATTAAGCTTCTCCTTACTAAAAAAGCCAGGCGCGATGGCCTGACTTTTAACCCCTAAACCCTACTGCTTGTTTCAGCAGCTCGTTTACTCCCTGCTTTATTCTTCCTCTTCCTCACCTTCTTCTTCAGCCTGGAGATTAATATTATTTTCAGCTATTGAAGTAAGTCCTTCATCAGCTTCCTTTTCTTCTTCAAGCGTTTGTCCGAGCAAATTGGCAATTTCCATTAATCCCATTGTTTTTGCAAGCTGTGTAAGTCCTCCATATGTTGCTATCTCGTAATGTTCAACTTTCTGTGCTGCCATAATGATACCAACATCGCGGGTGGATGTTCCCTCTTCTGTTTCTTCAATGATGGATTCAGCTTCTTTGGTAAGTCCTTCCATAGCTTCACATTTCTTGGCCTGGGCTTTCTTTCCAAATAATTCAAAAACTTCTTCCAGCCTCGACACATGCTCTT
>Ga0207701_10004595_pt1 | contig 13979 bp, 8 predicted proteins | sample KBSSwiSSwithPhiX_FD_184294 | JGI IMG/M metagenome (GOLD analysis project Ga0207701, IMG submission 184294) | Switchgrass rhizosphere bulk soil microbial communities from Kellogg Biological Station, Michigan, USA, with PhiX - S5 (SPAdes) (version 2) | ecosystem: Environmental > Terrestrial > Soil... | reverse complement strand
GGGCCGCCGTAGCTCAGGAATTGGTCGTGGAACGCCTTCCACCCCTTCTCCCCGCCGCGGCTGGCTGACCAGTCGTCACGCAGCTTGCGGATCATGAGCTTGCCCATCGTGTAGTTGAGATAGGCCGGGTCATAGGTCCCGCGCGCCGCCTGCTGTCGGGCATTGCCGGCATCCTGGTAGCATTGCTTCTGAAACAGGTCGTAGCTCTGAGCCTGCGTCATGGACCCGGTGTGCATACCGATTGCCGACAGGAAGCGGCAGTCGCGCAGGAGGGCGTTAGACAGCTGGCCGATCAGCGTCTCGTCCGTGCCGCCGCCGACGCCTTTCACCCGCATCATCTCCTCGGTGTAATGCGCCCATCCCTCTGCAAAAGCGTAGCCGACGAAGATCCTGCCGAAGATGTCCTTAGAGCGGTTAGCGTGCAGGAAGTTGAGGAAGTGGCCCGGCCAGACTTCGTGGACGGATGTGAACAACAGGTCCGCCTGCCCTGGCACGAACGCGTCTTGTTCGGCCTTGGGCCAGCTCGGGTCCGCCGGGGCAATGTAATAGACCGACGGCAAGCCCTTCTCATACGGTCCCGGGATGTTGATGTAGGCGAAGTTCTGCCGGTTATAGGGTGGCGCCTCCTCAACCTTGGCCTCCTCCGGCCCAGGGATCGTGACGATGTCATGGTCGATGATGAATTGCTTCAGGCCCGCGAGCTGGGCGCGGGCGCCGGCGACGGCTCCGCCTTGCGGCTTGTTGGCGGACATCTTGGCCATGCAGGCCTCGATCGTCTGGCCGGCCGCGTAACGCGCACAGGCTTCAGTCAGGAGCTTCTGGTTCGCGGCAAGGTCCGCGCGGCCGATCTGTTCCAGTTGATCGACCGGGATCGTCACCATTTCGGTGTCGGCAAGCATTCGCTGGAATCTCGCCTTGCCGAGCGCGAAGTTGGGCTTGGAGGCGGCGCGCTGGCTTTCGACCCATGCCGCGACATCCTTCATTGCGTTGACCGCATTGTCCGTCGCCGTCTTCAGCGCCTGCTGGTCTTCAGACGTACCGACGCCTTTCCAGGCCGCCATGCCGTCGCCCGGATAATATTCGACGAAACCGCCGAACGCCGACTTGCCATAATCGACGAAACTGGTCGCCATCGGCGACTTGATATTGGCCCGCATCCGCTCGGCGGTCGTCGGGATGGTCTGCAGGAACTTGATGTACGACTTCAGCCGCTGTTCCTTCGACGCATAAGGCACCGTGACATAGACCGAAGGGTCGAAGGCGCCGAGATAAGCGGCGGGATTGTTGTGGAGCTGGTCCGCGCCTTCTGGATCGATCCAGAACAGCTGTCCCTTGGCAACCGCGATCAAATAGTCACGCTGGTAGCGCTGCTGGGCGTCGAGCTTGTCGTCGCCATAGGCCTGGGCGTCGGCAATCGCATTCTTGAGGCGCGCGACCTCGGCCGAAATGCCCGCCTCGGACAAATCCCCGACCTGACCGTCATATTCGTGGCGGCCCTGCCCGACCGCGAAACCGGGATTCGCCTTGAAACTGGCTTCGATGAAGTTGTTGACGAAGCCCGCCCAATCGCCCTGCTGTGCGCTGGACTGGGCCGTCCCGTTCTGGGGAGCCTCCGAAACCTTGCACCCGGCCACCGCCAGTGCGGCTGCCACCACGGAGGTCATCAGGAACGGAAGCTTCATGGCCAAACTCCTTGCCAAGGGAAACGGGCGCGCAACCTAGCGCGCCCGCGCTGCTTGTCGAGGCGTCAAGCGGCGGCTAGGCGCGAATGCGATGTTATCCTTCCCCGAACCGCTGCGAATCCCCGACTTCAGGCTTTACTGGATAGCGCGCTTCGCCGCGGTGCTTGCGACCATGGGGATGGTCGTGATTATCGGTTACCAGGTCTACGACGTTGCCCGATCCGCATATGGCATGTCGATCAAGGAAGCCTCCTTCCAGATCGGCCTGGTCGGCCTCAGCCAGTTCATTCCCATCGCGCTGCTGACGCCCGTCGCCGGTTGGGCGGCGGACAGGTTCGAACGCCGAACGGTCGCCCGCATCGCCAACGCGGTCGACCTGGTCGTCGCGCTGTCGCTGGCGACGATCACATATCAGGGCATCATCAGCCTTCCGCTGCTTTTCACGCTCGCGGCATTGCACGGTGTCGCTCGCGTGTTCGTCAATCCGGCGATGGCGGCCATCGCACCGAATATCGTGCCGCCTGAGCAATTGCCAAAGGCCATCGCCATGAGCTCGATCGCCTGGCAAACGGGTTCGGTTGTGGGGCCGGCGCTCGGTGGTTTCCTTTACGCCGCGCATCCCTCCGCGCCATATTTTGCCGCTGCGGCGCTGATGCTGGTCGCCATGGTTGCCCTAACCCCGATCCGGCGCGTCGTTCCGCCGCCTATCCAGGGTGAACGTCATCCGATCCGCCAGATGATCGAGGGTGTCACCTATGTCCGACATCATCGCTTCCTGTTGGGCGCGATCACGCTTGACCTGTTTGCAGTCTTGCTCGGCGGCGCGACGGCGATGCTTCCGGTTTACGCGCGCGATATCCTGAAAGTTGGCACCGAAGGCCTCGGCCTGCTGCGCGGCGCGCCTGCTGTCGGGGCGGCTATCGTGGCGCTGTGGTATAGTTTCGCGCCCTTGAGACGGAACGTTGGCGTTAAGATGCTGCTGTCCGTTGCCTCTTTCGGCCTGATGACGGTGATATTCGGGCTGTCCAAATCAATGACGCTGTCGCTTGTGGTCCTGGTTTTCCTGGGCGGTTTCGACATGCTATCCGTCTACGTCCGCTCGAGCCTGGTGCAACTCCACACACCGGACGCAATGCGCGGCCGGGTATCGGCCGTCTCCGGACTCGCCATTTCCGCCTCGAACGAGCTTGGCGAGCTCCAGTCCGGCATCGCCGCCGCCATTCTCGGCCCCGTCGTCGCCGTCGTCGCCGGCGGAGCGGCGGCTATGGGAATCGCTGGCCTCTGGTCCTATCTGTTCCCCGAACTCAGGCGAGCCCGGACGTTCGATCCGCCGGAAACCGCGCTTGCTGAAGCATTGATGGAGGAGAAGCCCGCATGAAGGCCGCCAATGTCCTTGAGACCATCGGCAACACCCCGCACATTCGCTTGAACCGCCTGTTCGGCGACAAGGCCGAGGTCTGGGTGAAGTCGGAGCGCCAGAATCCCGGCGCGTCGATCAAGGATCGCATTGCCCTCGCCATGATCGAGGACGCCGAACGGAGCGGTAAGCTCAAGCCCGGCGGCACGATCATCGAACCGACGAGCGGCAACACCGGGATCGGCCTGGCCATGGTCGCCGCGGTGAAGGGCTACAAACTCGTCCTCGTCATGCCGGACAGCATGAGCATCGAGCGCCGCCGGCTGATGCTGGCTTACGGCGCTGAGTTCGACCTCACTGACCGTGCGCTTGGTATGAAGGGCGCGGTCGCGCGGGCCGAGGAACTGATTTCCCAAACTCCGAATAGCTGGATGCCCCAGCAGTTCGACAATCCGGCCAATGTCGAGGTTCACAGCGGGACGACGGCGCAGGAAATTCTCCGCGACTTCGCCGATCAGCCGCTCGACGCCTTGATCACCGGCGTCGGCACCGGCGGCCACATCACCGCCTGCGCCGAGGTGCTGAAGAAGGCATGGCCAAATCTGAAGGTCTTCGCGGTCGAGCCGGCCTTGTCGCCAATCCTGTCGGGCGGCGCTCCAGGTCCGCACCCGATCCAGGGCCTTGGCGCCAATTTCGTTCCAAGCATTCTCAACACGGGAATCCTCGACGGCATCATCGACGTCGATGCGAGCGATGCCAAGGAAATGGCCCGCCGCTGTGCGCGGGAAGAAGGCCTTCTGGTCGGCATTTCATCGGGCGCCGCACTCGCGGGCGTGGCGATGAAGCTGCCGGAGCTCGGCGAGAGACCTCGCGTCCTGACGTTCAACTATGACACCGGCGAGCGATATCTGTCGGTGCCTGATTTCCTGCCGGAAGAGGGCTGATCCCTACCTTCGAGCAAAAAATCATCACTAATAGAGTCCTAACCGCATCGGTTTGACCGGCTGTTAACCCCTGCGCGCGCATATCTTCCCCACGAGTCTCGGTTGTGGGGAGCAGATGCGTAGGACACAAATCGCGGGTGTGAACAAAGACACGCCGGCCGACGGCCGGATGAATTTCCGCGACCTGATGACTTTCGATCTGAAGCGCGTGTTCGATCCCGAGGAGATCGGGCTCGCAGAGTCACGTGTCTCCGCCTTCAACCACGCACCCTTGCTGCTCGCCGCGGGCCACCTGGTCTGGGGAATCACCCTTCTCGCCCAGTGCGTCTGCGACAATTTCATCAGCCAGATGATCCTGCCGGTCCTGTTGCTTGGCCTCGTTCTCGCGGCGGACGGCGCCTTCGCCTTCCTGCTTCGGATCCGCGCCAACCTCGAACCGCACATCGTTACCAAAGGCATCTGCGGCTTCATCGCCGCGACCGGTGTGTTGTGGCTTCTGTTCGTCAGCGTGGCCCATGCCCACCAAGGTATGCCGAACGACCAGGTCACCGATCAGGCGATCGGCGTCGGATTGATCATCGGTGCCCTCGTTGCAATCCAGTCGCCGGTGGCCTCGATCACCAACGCACTGGTCGCGATCGGCTCGGCCGCACTCATCGTTCAGGACTTCGTTCTCACCGGGGCGCTGATCGTCATGTCGGCGGCGATCGTCACTTACAGCCTTGCCAACTCGCGAGGGATTATCGCCGCTTCCCGCCGCCGCCGCATGCTCGCCGAAGAGGCTCGCAAAGCGTTGCACTTTGTCCATGAGTTCGAAGGCTCGGGTCGCGGCTGGTTCTGGGAAACCAACCATCTCGGCACCCTGTCCTATGTTTCACAGCAGCTTGCCGAAGACTTCCATTGCGGTCGCGAGGAATTGCTCGGCCGCCAATTCACCGATTTGCTGTCGGTGGATACCAGTCACGGTGCGGGTGGCGAAGAGCACAAGACACTGGGCTTCCATCTCTCGGCCCGCTTCCCCTTCTCCGACGTCGTGGTCCGGGCCGCGACCAATGAGGATGTGCAATGGTCGCTGTCGGGCAATCCGATCTTCGACGATCACGGCCGTTTCATGGGCTTCCGTGGCATCGGCGCCGACCTTACCGAGCAACGTCGCACGGAGCAGGAAATCAGCCGCCTAGCCCGGTTCGATTCGCTCACTGGCCTGCCCAATAGGGCGATGATGCGCCAGACGCTCGAAGAGGCTTTGCGCAACGCGTCCAGGCGGCAAAAGGGCTGCGCGCTGTTCCTGATCGACCTCGACCGGTTCAAGAACGTCAATGATACGCTGGGCCACCCCGTCGGTGACGCTCTCCTGCGCCAGGTAGCCGATCGACTGAAAACCGTCATGGGAAACCATGGCCAGGTCGGCCGGCTTGGCGGCGACGAATTTAAGGCAGTGCTTCCAGGCATTGTCGAAACGGGCCTGCTGGAATCGCTGGCGCGGACGCTGATCGAACAGGTTTCGCGTCCCTACACGATCGAGGGCCACAAGGTTTCCATCGGCGCTTCGGTCGGCATCGCCATTGGCGACCCGGGCAGGGCCTGTGCCGACGCCATGATCCGAAATTCCGACCTCGCGCTGTACGCCGCCAAGGCCGCGGGCCGTGGCAAGCACTGTTTTTACGAGCAGTCGATGCATTCCGAGGCTTCGGACAGGCAGATCCTGGAGAACGACCTGCGCCAGGCCCTGGACCGCGGCGAACTGTGGGTCGCCTATCAGCCGATTGTCCGCACGACCGGCGAAGACGTCTGCGGCTTCGAAGCGCTAGTCCGCTGGAACCACCCAGCGCGCGGGCCGATCGGGCCTGACAAGTTCATTCCTCTCGCTGAAGAATGCGGGATGATCGAGAAGATCGGCACGTTCGTGCTGCGGACAGCCGTCAAGGATGCCGCGACCTGGCCCGACTCGGTCCGCATCGCGGTCAACCTATCGCCAATCCAATTCAACAATCCCAACATCGTCGAGACGATTTCGGCCGTTCTCAACGAGCACAAGCTCCGCGCCGGCCGCCTTGAACTGGAGATCACCGAAAGTGTCTTCCTCGCCGATAACAGTGCGACCGAAGAGACGTTCGCAAACCTCAAGGCACTTGGAGTCCGTTTGGCGCTGGACGATTTTGGCACCGGCTATTCGTCGCTCGGCTATTTGAAGAAAGCGCCGTTCGACAAGATCAAGATCGATCAGAGCTTCGTTCGCGGCGCCGCCTCTACGGGCAGCCGCAACTCGGCCATCATCCGCGCCATTGTCAGCCTGGCCGAGAGTTTGGGAATGGACACCACCGCCGAGGGTGTCGAAACCCATGACGATCTCCAGCTGATCCGCGAGCTCGGTGTCAGCCAGGTCCAGGGGTTCATTTTCGGCCGGCCCGGCGATGCGACTGTCGCTGCTGAATATGCCTCCAGCGCAACCATCGAGGCGGACGGATACAGCTGCATCCGCGAGCCGCGCCAGACACTGATGCGCCGCGCCATTACCATGATCAACGGCAACACCGAGGAAATCCGGCTCCGCAATATTTCCGGTATGGGTGCGCTCGTGGAATGCTCGGTCCCGGTTGCGCCGGGTACGCACCTGACGCTCGACATTGTCGGCGTCGGCCCGGTGGCGGGCAGTGTCCGCTGGGCTCAGTCGAGCCGCTTCGGAATGCAGTTCGACGAGCCATTCGACCTCTCGCGGCTCACCCCCAAGCGCGAGAAATCAAGCGGCCAGCCGGTACTCAGGCCCTGGTACGTCGACCGCGCAGTTGGCGAATAATTAGAAGGCCTCGATCGGCAGGGCCATTACGCTTTCGGCACCAGCCTCGACCTTTTTACGAAGCGCGCTCGCGGTGACCAGTTCGCGCTGCGCGTAGAACCGGGCGGTGGCGATCTTGGTTTCGTGGAAGCTGCGGTCTTCTCCCGAGTCATCTTTCAGTCGGTCTGAGACACCGGCCATCTTCAGCCACATCCAGCCGAGCGACACCAACCCCATCAACTGCATGTAGGCATAGGCTCCGGCACCGGCATTATCCGGGTCGGCCATGCCGTTTTGCGCAAGCCACATGGTCGCCGACTGCAATTGACCGACAGCCGCTTCGAGCGGAGCGGCAACCCCGGCCGGATCGCCGGCTGCCCGGGCGTCGGCGATATCGCGAGCAACCGTTTCGAAGAACAATCGCACGGCGCGCCCGCCATTTTGTCCAAGCTTGCGTCCGACGAGGTCCATTGCCTGGATGCCGTTCGTGCCCTCGTAGATCTGGGCAATGCGGGCATCGCGGACGAACTGCTCCATCCCCCACTCGCGAATGTAGCCATGACCGCCGAAAATCTGTTGCGCGTTGACCGCTGCTTCGAAGCCCTCGTCCGTCAGATAGCCCTTGATGACCGGAGTCAGCAGCGACACCAGGTCGTCAGCAGCTTGCCGTTCGGCCTCGTCCGGCGACTTGCGCGACAGGTCGACCTGCATCGCCCCCCAGAGGATCAGTGCTCGCGCGGCTTCGTTGAAGGCCTTGGCCTCCATAAGCATGCGGCGAACGTCCGGGTGGACGAAAAGAGTGTCGGCCTTGGCGTTGGGGTCGCGATTTTCAGGCTTCAACGCCCGGCCTTGCCGCCGATCCTTCGCATAGGCGACGGCGTTCTGGTAAGCGACTTCGCCCTGAGCAAGCCCCTGCAGGCCGACGCCTAACCTGGCGGCGTTCATCATGATGAACATCGCCTGGAGCCCTTTCTCCGGCTCGCCGACCAGGTACCCGGTCGCGCCGTCATAGTTGAGCACGCAGGTCGAATTACCGTGGATACCCATCTTGTGCTCGATCGAGCCGCAGCTGACCGCGTTGCGGGGGCCCAGCGAGCCATCCGGATTCACCAGGAACTTGGGGACGATGAAAAGCGAGATGCCTTTGACGTTGTCCGGCGCACCCGCGATCTTCGCGATTACCATGTGAATGATATTTTCTGAAAGGTCGTGCTCGCCCGACGATATGAAGATCTTTGTTCCGGTGAGTTTGTAGGTGCCATCATCCTGCGGATCGGCACGGGTCTTCATGAGGCCAAGGTCGGTCCCGCAATGCGGCTCGGTCAAGTTCATGGTGCCGGTCCATTTGCCGGAGACCATGTTCGGCAGATAAGTGGCCTTCTGCTCGTCGGAACCTTTGACCAATAGCGATGCGATCGCGCCTTGGGTCAGGCCGTTGTACATCTCGAAGCTGTGGTTCGACGAGCAGAGATACTCTGCGATCGCGGTCGAGATGATGTGCGGCAGCCCCTGCCCGCCAAATTCCTGCGGTGCCGACAGGGTCGTCCACCCGTTGGCAACGAACTGGTCCCAGGCATCCTTGAAACCCGGCGGCGTCGTCACCGACCCGTCATCATGCCGGACGCAGCCGTTCTCGTCACCGACGCGGTTCAAAGGTTGGAGCACTTCCTCGCAGAATCGGCCGCCCTCGGTCAGGATCGCCTCGACCATGTCTGGCGTCGCATCGGCGAAACCGGGCAGGTTCGAATAATTCTGAAGACCGACGATGTGATCGATGATGTAGCGCGTGTCGCGGACTGGGGCGGTGTAGCTAGGCATGTCCGTTCCTCGTTGAAGGTCGTGGTGCACTCAAGGCGAATTGACAGCAGAGTCAATAAGTGCCGCGGCCTTCAACCTGGGTTCAGGCCAAGGGCGACAAATGGCGAGCCCTCCCCTATATGACGGAAAAGCTGGGATTCGCGGGCAAAAATGCTGACAACCAATCCGTTCGACGACGACAAGCTGCACGAGGAGTGCGGCATTTTCGGCATTTGGGCCGCTGACGACGCCGCGAGCTTCGTCGCATTGGGGCTGCATGCCCTTCAGCACCGTGGGCAGGAAGCTGCAGGCATTACCAGCTTCGATGGCAAGCAATTCCATTCGCACCGGGCGATGGGCCATGTCGCAGGCAATTTCGATCGTGACGATGTGATGCGGAAGCTGTCCGGCCGTGCCGCCATCGGGCATGTCCGATATTCAACCACCGGCGAGTCAGGCCTGCGGAATATTCAGCCGCTGTTTGCGGATCTGGCCGAGGGCGGGTTTGCCGTTGCCCATAACGGCAACCTCTCCAATGCGATGACGCTGCGCAAAACGCTCAACCGCCGCGGCTCCATCTTCCAGTCGAGTAGCGACACCGAGGTCATCATCCACCTCGTAGCCACCTCGACCTATTCGACCCAGCTCGACCGTTTGACCGATGCCCTGAACCAGGTCGAGGGCGCCTACGCCCTTGTCGTGCTAACCGAGCAGGGCCTTGTCGCCTGTCGCGATCCGCTCGGCATCCGACCGCTGGTCATGGGCAAATTGGGCCATTCGACCATCTTTGCCTCCGAGAGCGTCGCGCTCGATGTCATCGGCGCCAAGTTCGTCCGCGAAGTCGAGCCAGGCGAGATGGTGCTGATCAACGATGATGGCCTCCGTTCTTTCAAACCCTTTGCTAAGGCGGCGCCGCGGCCCTGCATCTTCGAACATGTTTATTTCTCGCGGCCCGACAGCATCATCGAGGGTTCGTCGGTCTACGAAGTCCGTAAGAACATCGGCGCCGAACTGTCCCGCGAAGCGCCGGTCGAAGCCGACTATGTCGTACCCGTCCCCGACAGCGGCGTTCCCGCCGCCATAGGCTTCAGCCAGGAATCGGGCATCCCGTTCGAACTCGGCATTATCCGTTCGCACTATGTCGGCCGGACGTTCATCCAACCGAGCCAGGACGTTCGTCACCTCGGCGTCAAGCTGAAGCACAATGCCAATTCAGCGCTCATCCAGGGCAAGAAGATCGTCCTCATCGACGACAGCATCGTTCGCGGCACTACATCCGTGAAGATCGTCCAGATGATGCGCGATGCCGGCGCGCGCGAGGTTCACATGCGGATCGCTTCGCCGCCGACCAAGCACAGCTGCTTCTACGGCGTCGACACGCCGGAGCGAGCGAAGCTCCTCGCCGCACAGATGAGCGTCGACGCGATGCGCGACTATATCAACGCCGACAGCCTGGCCTTCATTTCCATCGACGGCCTCTACCGCGCGCTTGGCGATACCCGCGATGGCCAGAATCCGCAGAGGTGCGACGCCTGCTTCACCGGCGACTATCCGACGACCCTGACCGACGTCGGCGGCAAAGAGTCCGGCTCGCTTTCGCTGGTCGCCTCGCGCTAGAGGCGCGCTCATGACTGATTCGAAGCCTCTCGCCGGTAAGCTGGCGCTCGTCACCGGTGCCAGCCGCGGTATCGGCGCCGCCACCGCCGAAGCTCTCGCCGAAGCCGGCGCGCACGTCATCCTCGTCGCCCGCACCGGCAAGGCGCTGGAGGATGTCGAGGAGCGCATTCACAGCGCCGGCGGCAGCGCCACCATCGCACCGCTCGACATCACCGACGGTGAGTCCATCGCCAAGCTCGCTGCCGCGGTCGCGGGCCGGTGGCAGGCGCTGGACGTGCTGGTCCTCAACGCCGCGATGCTTGGCTCGCTGACGCCGGTCGAGCATATCGATGCCAAGGAATATAGCCGGATCATCGCGACCAACTTGCTCGCGCCGCAAGCGCTGATCGCCGCCTTCGACCCGATGCTGCGTCACGCCGAGCGGGCGGACATCATCGCCGTCACCTCATCGGTGGGCAGCGAACCCCGGGCCTTCTGGGGCGCCTACGGCAGCAGCAAGGCCGCGCTGGAGACGCTCGTCCTGTCCTATGCCGACGAAACCGAGCATGCCGGCAGGATCAAGGTCCACGTCGTCGATCCCGGCGCGACCCGCACCCGCATGCGACAGCTGGCATTCCCTGGCGAGGAGCCCTCGTCGGTAAAGCCGCCCGAGGTCGTCGCTAAGGCGATCCTCGAGCGGGTAATGGTGGCGGATGCCGCGACCGGGGAACGCATCCGGGTCGAAGCCTAGCCCTTCACCATCGTCACCTGGGCGACATCGATTCCGCCGCCCCGGAAGCCGCCCTCGCAATACATCAAATAGTAGCGCCAGAGGCGGTGGAACTCCTCCGCAAAGCCGTCGAGGCGGCCGCGCCTGGCGGCGGCGTCGAAACGCTGACGCCAGGCCTTTAGCGTCTCGGCGTAATGCTGGCCGTAGCCCATGCGGTCTTCCCAGCTGAGATCATGCGCGCCGGCGATGGCGGCGAAGCGCGGCTCGTGGACCAGCATGCCGCCGGGGAAGATGTAGGTCTGGATGAAGTCCGGGCTGGCGGCATAGGCATCGAACAGAGCGGGATCGATCGAGATGAGCTGCAGCGCTGCCCTGCCGCCCGTCGGCAAGGCCCGGCTGATGGCGGCAAGATAGTCGTCCCAATATTCCTGGCCCACCGCCTCGACCATTTCGACAGAGGCAACGGCGTCGAAGCGTTCGTCGAGCTCGCGATAGTCGGCCAGGCGGATTTCGACCTTTTCGGCCAGCCCGGCCTTTCTCATCCTCTTGTCGGCATAGGCCTTCTGTTCCTCGGAGAGAGTGAGGCCGACGACCTCGACCCCGTAATCACGAGCCGCGATCTCGGCGAGGCTTCCCCAGCCGCAGCCTATCTCGAGCAGTCGTTGGCCGGGCTTCAGTTGCAGGCGGTCAAGCAGCAGATGGATCTTGCGTCCCTGTGCCTGCTCAAGGCTGTCGCCTTCGTCGAAGACCGCGCTGGAATAGGTCATGCTCCTGTCGAGCCATGCCGTATAGAAGTCGTTGCCGAGGTCGTAGTGCGCCTGGATGTTCTTCCGGGCGCCGAGCGGCGTGTTCTTGCGCACCGCATGGGCGGCGCGGTTGGCGAGTTTGAACAGCCCTTTGGCGCGGCCGACTTGCCCCAGCGAGCGGCCGTTGCGCATGAAGAGGTCGAAGAGCGGCACCGGATCCGGGCTCTGCCACTCTCCCTTGAGCCAGGCATTGTACCAGCCGACCGAGCCCGACGTGGCGAGCCGCAACATCGCCCGCCAGCTATTGAGCCGGACGATGGCGACCGGTCCGTCGGTTCGGAAGCCAAGGCGGCGGCGCGAGCCGTCTGGCAAGGTGGCGTCGATGCCGCCGGAAAGGAGGCCGGCGTCGATCCTGTCGAGCACCACCCGGAACGCCGGCGCCAGCGGCTTCAGCAGCGCCAGGCCGCCGGTCGAGAAACGCCGGTCGGCGCGCACCAGATGTTCGCCGCGCGTGCTCATCGGCGCCGACCTATGAACGCCGACGCGAATTGTCGAGGCATGCGCCCGGAATCCGAACGATGGTTTCCCGCGCCAGCCGTGACCGCCTGCCCTCGCCGTAGCGGGCGTCGCCGATGGTCACGCGGGCCGAGCATTTGCCGAGGGTCACATCCGCCTGGGGCAGGATCGACCATTTGAGGAACTTGGCGAGCGACGGATCGGTGCGAATGGCGAAGCGAACCAGCGGATCAGCCATGTTCGTCGGCTCGCAAGTCTTGCGGGCCGTGAAGCCCTGGCCGAACGGATCGTAGCTGGCGCGGCCGTAGCAATGGTCCTCCCGCCAGACGATGTCGCGGCGCCATGACCAGAAGGGCGGCGGCGAGGCGAAGATCGCTTTCGCCTCCGGCCGATAGGCGCGGACATGAGCATCGGCACGCTCGGTGATCAGCAGGTTGGTGCCGATGTAAGCGACGACGATGGCGATGGCGACTTGCGGAACGCGCTGCCACGAGTGCCCCTCCTTCTCCCGCCGCTTCGACCAGAAGATGGCAGTGCCCAGCACCAGCCAGATCCAGATGTCGATGATGAAGAGGCCGTCGGCGTGATACCAGGACCGCGACCAGGGCGAGAAGAGCTGGACCGAATAGGTGGTCAGGAGGTCGAGGAGCGGGTGAGTCAGCGCACCCAAATAGGATAGCGCGGCAAGCCATCCGAAATGCATCGGCAGCCCGCGACTGAACGTAGTCCCTCGGCTCTGCTGCCAGCGATCCAGCAGCCACAGCAGGCCCGCCAAGACCGGCGGCAGGAACAGTACGCCACCGACCAGCCCGTGGGTGAAGCCGCGATGGATGGCGAGCGGATCCCAAGGTGCGTTGCCGAAGAAGACGTCGATATCCGGCATGTTGGCGCCGAGGATCAGCGCCGCCAGGCCCTTGCGCGAGCGCGTCTTCAGCCCGGCCTGGCCCAGCGCCCAGCCGGCCAACGAATGGGTGATATTGTCCACTTGGCGCTAGAAAATCAGAGCTCGCGCGGTTCCTTGCCGACCATCCAGCTCTGGCCCTTGGAGACCAGGGCCTGGAGGTCGGGCTTCTTGCCTTCTGCGACCTTGGCGTTCTGCTCGACGACGGCGCTATCGAAGGTCGGCGCAGGGCTTTCGTAGATGACGCCGAGGGCCATGGGGAAGCTTTCCGGCATGGCGACCAGCATGGCGGCGATGCCCTTGTTGCGCGGGTCGTGGACGATGACGGCGGGATCGTCGGCCTCGACGACCTTCAGCGCCAGCCGCTCGACATCAAGCGCCAGCCCCTTGGTGCCGTTGGCGAACAGCATCTTCTCGCCCGCCTTGAGCCAGAGCTGCTTGTCGGCGGCGACTTCGCGGTTGGTGAAGCCGGCGAAGACGTCGTCATTATAGACGACGCAATTCTGGTAGATTTCGACGAAGCTGGCGCCCCTGTGGGCATGAGCGGCCTTGAGAACATCTGGCAGGTTCTTGTGGACGTCGATGCCGCGGGCAACGAAGCGCGCGCCCGAGCCGAGCGCGAACATGCACGGCGTCACCGGCCGGTCGACCGAGCCGAAGGGCGTCGATGGCGAGCGCGTTCCGACGCGGCTGGTCGGCGAATATTGACCCTTGGTCAGGCCGTAGATTTCATTGTTGAAGAGCAGGATCTGGCAGTCGAGGTTGCGGCGCAGGATGTGCATCGTGTGATTTCCGCCGATGCTGAGCGCATCGCCGTCGCCGGTGATGATCCAGACGTCGAGCTCCGGATTGGCGAGCTTGATGCCGGTGGCGAAGGCCGGGGCGCGGCCGTGGATCGTGTGGAAGCCGTAGGTCGACATGTAGTAGGGAAAGC
>Ga0207701_10004594_pt1 | contig 13980 bp, 14 predicted proteins | sample KBSSwiSSwithPhiX_FD_184294 | JGI IMG/M metagenome (GOLD analysis project Ga0207701, IMG submission 184294) | Switchgrass rhizosphere bulk soil microbial communities from Kellogg Biological Station, Michigan, USA, with PhiX - S5 (SPAdes) (version 2) | ecosystem: Environmental > Terrestrial >... | reverse complement strand
TAATAAATAATCCTTACTCCGGGATCTATTTACTCACGAACAATAAAAATAAAAAAGGAGATGCATGGAATCTGAGCTTTATTATTCAAAAGCAAACAGCTAATTTTTCAGGTACCGCGAGTTATACTTATGGAAGTTCAAGATTGTTATTTGAAGTTACGGGGGCACAAACGCTGATCTCGACACAATGGAGAAATATGGAGACTGTAAATGGAAGAAACTACACCGGACTTTCCATTTCGGATAACGACCTGGGTCATCGCATTACTGCCTGGTTGTCACAAAAAATAAATTATGGGAGTAATAAAACCTCTACAAGCATTTCTGTTATTTATAACGGGCAATCCGGTACACCTTACAGTTATGTTTACAACCGGAGCATGATAAATGATAATGGGGTGGTTGGCGAAAATTTCGACCTTATTTATATTCCTACGCTCAATGACATTGCCGCCATGAACTTTGTTCCTATTACCAGTAGCGGACAGGAACTTTATTCGGCACAGCAGCAAAAAGATCTGTTAAACACATTTATTCAAAGTGATAAATATTTAAGAAATCACCGGGGTGAATTTGCAGAACGAAATGCCGCAAGACTACCCTTTACTCATATAATTGATTTAAAATTGGCCCAGGAATTTACATTCAAAATTGGAAAAAAGCATGTGGAGTTCACTGTTAGTTATGATGTTTTCAATTTCACCAATATGTTAAATAAAAACTGGGGGCGCATCTATTTTTTGAGTAATGACAGCTATCCACTCATAACATTTGCTGGCTGGACAAATACTTCGTCACTAATTCCTCAATACCAGTTCCGGCCATTCGAAGGAAAGCCTTATTCTTTGCAAACAAGTAGTCTGCCTGGCAACAGTGCCCGATGGCTAAGCCAGTTGGGAGTAAAAATTAACCTGGACTAACCATTAATGCGGTTGCAATCTCTCTATCACAACTTGTTTATATAAACGTCCGATGGGGATTTCCTTTGCATCCAATTGAACAGAGAACCCATTATAGCCGGTGATTTTTTGCAGTGCAACCATGTAAGACCGATGCACCCGGAGAAACAAATGTTCTGATAGTAAATTTTCCATGGTGCTCATGGATTGGCGCACCAGCAGCATTTTGCCGTTTGACAGAAAAACTTTTACATAATCTTTCCAACCTTCTACATATACAACATCACTTAAAAAAATTTTCTTCATATCCCGTTCCACTTTGAGATAAACAAAACCATCCGGCGTGGCCTTGCTCTCAGCATTAGCTGGTACTGTTTCCTGTCCCATTAAGCGATTCAGTCTTGTAACAGCCTTAAAGAATCGTTCAAACGAAACGGGCTTCACTAAATAATCCACGGCATCCAGTTCAAAGCCATCCACAGCATAATCCCGATAGGCAGTAACAAAAATTACTTTAGGTGGTTGCGACAAATTTTTCAGGAATTGAGTTCCTAAAATTTCCGGCATTTTAATATCGAGAAAAATAACATCAACCTGTTTTTCATGCAATACAGCAAGCGCCTCAATGGCATTTTTGCACTGGGCCACTATTTCAAGCCCGCTTATTTTAGAAACATAAGAGGCTAATACTTTTAAAGCGGGAGGTTCATCATCTATCAATAAACAACGAATTTTCATCAGTTTATTAATTTAAATCCACCATTAATGAAACTACAAAAAAATTCCCCTCATCATTTATTTTCAGTTCATGTTTATCAGGATACATGATCTTCAGCCGTTTCATCGCATTTTGTAACCCGATCCCGCCGTTTTTACCAGAACCATCCGGGTTTTTGCTATTGATCATTTTGCATTTAACCACATTATCATTTGCAGCAATATCAACACTCAACCAGGGTTTTTCAACCTGTTCGGATGTGCCATGTTTAAAGGCATTTTCAAGGAAGGGGAGGAATAGTAAAGGCGCGATGTGTTTTCCTTCTATTTCTCCTGCCACCATCCATGATATGTCTATGTTATTTCCATATCGCTCTTTTTCAAGGTCAATATAGCTTTTCATGATCTCAATTTCTTTTGAGAGCCTTACTTCGTCCTTGTTGCAATCGTAAAGCATGTAGCTAAGCAAAGCAGAAAGCTTTAGAATTAATTCCGGCGTTTTGGATGAGTTCTCGAGCGAAAACGAATAGATATTATTTAGCGTGTTGAACAGGAAATGCGGATGTACCTGGGCTTTCAGCAACTGTAGCTCGGCTGTCACTTTTTCCTTTTCTGCCTGCATCCATTCCTGTTGTTTTACGAACCAGTATTTAAATAAAACGATCATGCTGGTAGTTCCTGCGGCTGTTGTTAACAGCAAAAAACTGCCCGGCAACCAGGGATCCTTCAGGATATTGGAAAAATGCAATGCTTCCTGCAACGGGATGGAAAAGTATGCCCTGTAAAAATAATTCAGAAGCCAGCCGGCAAGAAACCACATCATGATGATCAACCCGAACTTTACATATTTTTCTTTAAGCAGGTACCTTGGTATCACCCAATACATCAAAGGATAGCAATATAATATCCGTGCCGGCATCCAAAGAACATTAAGAAATAACTGTCTCTGTAAGCTCCAGAGCCCTTCACTGTAATTTACATAAATCAATGCCCAAAAGAAGCTGAACACAACCCAGAATGCAACATGTCGCCAGATGCGATACCTGGGAGAAAAAATAAACTCATTATAGCCGGAAGTTGTCATTGCTGCTGCTCAACACAAGTTAAGCATTTGACAGGCCTGCATTTAAAGCGCGTTTTCAAAATAGACGAACAACTGTATTTCACGACGAACGGCGGTAGATGCCTGTTGAATGCCGCCGGTATCCATTATTCGCAATAATTCGGAAAAAGGATTCATCAAGCGCATAGTGCTTTGAATGGGATGAAGGTGAATCTATCTTGTTGTTGCTTATCACCATCATTACATCAAAGCTTACAATTATGAAAGTTCCCTTAACCCATTATCAGCTCTTTGCTGCATTGATCACCTGCATACTCCTTTCGGCCTGCAAAAAGGAAGTTGCAGAAAACGAAACTACCGTGAATAGGCCGCCAGTGGCAAATGCAGGCGTTGACTTTAGAATTCCTTTGTCAACGAGCTCGATTACGCTCGATGGCAGTTTGTCCGCTGATCCGGATAATAATATCAAAAGCTATCTATGGAAAAAAATTGAAGGACCATCTGCAGTTGCTCTTGCAGAATCAAATGGCGTGAAAGCGACAGTAGTTAATCTTGCAGTTGGAATCTGTCAATTTGAATTGACGGTAATGGATGCGGGCGGATTATTTTCGAAAGACACCGTACAGTTTACCGTAACTGTTCTGGAAGGTACATGCGATATTGATAACAGGCCGGTAATACAAGCCCGCCTGGTACCCCTCGGAAAAGTTTCTTTCCCTAAAACGAATATGCTCATAGCAGCGGCAAACAATAAAATTCTCTTTACAGGAGGAGGTTATTATGTAGAGGATGGTACCGGTATTTCTGCCCGCACGATAGATATATATGACATTAATAACAACAGCTGGTCTTCAAAAGTGCTGGCTGAAAACCCAACTTTTAGAGTGGATATGGCTATAGCAGCCACCGATGATAAGGTTTTAATAGCGGGCGGCGGTTTTTGGGGTGACGATATATATACCAGCGAGGTTAATATTTATCACCCTGCAGACGATAGCTGGTCGTCGGACTGGCTAAGTGTAGCGCGCACCGCTGCAACCGGCGTTACTGCGGGAAATAAAGTTTTTTTTGCAGGGGGTTACTCATATGATGAGGGTGGTAATTATGTGACAAAAACGGTGGACATTTACGACAATGCAACCAATACATGGACGACAGGAGAATTAAGCCAGCCCAGAATGTATCTTTCAGCAGTAGCTGCCGGTGATAAGGTTTATTTCTTTGCGGGGAGACTGGATAACTCTGATCGAATCGATGAATATGACTTGCTTACCAATTCATGGTCAACTTCTAAATTCCGGGAAACTTTTTCAGGCATAGCTGCAATTTCGGCTGGCAATAAACTTTTTTTTGCCGGGGGAAAAACTGATTACGGCGAGTCGGGCGTAGTGGAAATACGGGATGTTGCTACCGGGGGTATTTCATATGACTGTATTATTCCACGGTCCGGACTAACTGCAGTTTTAAAAGATGATAAGATTGTTTTTTTTACCGGTACTGGTAGTGATTCGAGGAATGGTACTCATTTCGAAATCTACAATGTAATTACCGGAACCTGGTATACAGCGGTGTTGGATAAAAACATTACAGAAGCAGCTGTTATTTCTGTTAATAATGTTATTTATGTGGCTGGAGGTTTTGTAAATGGGGATGTATCGGACCAGGTATGGAAACTGGAATTTTAAGATCATTTCGTCTTTGCGATTTCTTTGCGCCTTTGCGAATCTTTGCGTTTTTGCAGGAAACTTTATTTGTTCGTTTTCACCTGCTCCAGGCTATGAAATCTGTTTGCGGAATGTTCTGTACATCCAGTTGGCGGAGAATGGTTACGAGCTGCCCACGATGATAGGTAGCATGGTTAAAAATATGAAGCAGCACTTGATAAAGTGGTTGTGAAAACGGAATGCCCTTCAAACTTTTGTAGTGTACATCTTTAATAAAATCATTTTCAGCATGCGCATTTATCCAGTTCACCCATAGCTGGTAACGTTGCTGCATGCCTGCAAAGAGCTCATGCATGGTTGCCGTAGAGTTGTTGGATGGATCAGAAGATTCCGTAGGGTTCAAACGATGCCACCATATTTTATCGGTGTAATCGAGGTGTAATACAGTATTGTACAAGCCCGGGAAGCTACTTTTTACATCAACATGATGCAATTCTTCCGGCAGATCCAATATTGTTTTCATCAACAATTCAGTTGCCCATTTGTGGTAAGATGCGTATTCAACGAAAATTCTTTTCATGATGAATGCAAAATTGAGAAAATCTTTACGTCTTTACGAATCTTTGCGATTCTTTGCGGCTTTGCGTGAAATCTTCGCGTCTTTTGCGCGAAAACCTCCTACTTCTTCCACTTCTCATACTCCTCTCTGATATCTTCTGAAGTAGTGAACGGTTTATAAACCAACCGGCACTTGAACGAATACGGTTTATCCGGCTGCGGATCGGGAATAATAAACTGAAAATCCCACGCAGGATTTTTTTCACCTCCGCCAGTGGGCGACTGAGAAAATCTTATCAAAGTACCTCCCCCGAACAGATATGCAAAAGCCATATCTCTGAATCGCCCATAATAATATGGTTGGATAAACCGGTAATCGGAAAAATGACTGGCGAGCGTGGCATTAAAGTCCGGAGCGAAGAAAAAGTTTGTGGTGTCTGTAACTGAACGGTGAGTACTTACTGTTCCATGTTCCGGTGAATAAGCTGCGATCCATGAAGGTGATTCAGAAAGTTTTTTTCCGAAGAAGTAGATGCTCTTGTCAGTTGGTTCATTGATGTAACTCGCCCAAAAAATCCCCGCATAACCATGTTTGAAGAATTTTGTGCTGATAAAACGGCAGGTAAATTCAATGTCTATATAATGCGGTGGAACAAGTTTGAATGTGGTGACCGACTCTGTTTCTGAAAGTGGCGTGGCACTTTGATATAGCACAACTTCGGACGCGCTTTTACGAAACAACTCCATAGGGTGGAGCCGCGGTTCAAAAAGTTGGATCAGGCTGTCTCCGCCAAAAACGTGTTCGATATTAAAGCCTGCATAAGCCGGAACAAAAAGAGGTCCATTTTCTTTGGTGTGGGAGAGTGCTGCTATGCCATTGTACCGGTCGCTATGCTCACCAAAAGCGGTGTTATCGGAGAAGGTGGCGGTGAGATCACCAGCAGAGAGTGTAATGTGCGGTTCCGCCGATAAACCCATAGGCCGCAACGATGCTGGCTTATTTGTTTTGCAGGATACAATGGCGATTGTTATTGTTACAAGCGCGTTGAAAAGGTGTTTGGTGTTCATGTAATCTAAACTATTGTTCAACGAAAATACTCAAATTCAATCGTGAGATCCCTCGCGTTGCTCGGGATGACATTAAAAAAGGACGCACACAATTCATTGTCATCCCGAATAACATGATCCCAGGCAAATAGTAACTTTATGAATGCCCGAAGAAAATAAAACGATATGGACGATCGGTCATTCTACCCGCTCTCTTGAAGAACTTCTTACCATGTTGCGTTCATTCAATATAGAAATAGTTGCTGATGTAAGACATTTCCCGGGCTCAAGGAAATATCCTCATTTCAATAAAGAGTCCATGGAAATGACTCTTCCTCAAAACAACATTCAATATACTCATATAAAAAACCTGGGAGGAAGAAGAAAAGTAAACCCTGGTTCAAAAAACACTGCATGGAAAAACAATGCTTTCCGCGGTTATGCGGATTACATGGAAACGGATATTTTCAAAGAAGGCATAATCGAATTGGCCGGCAAAGCTTTGAAACAGAGAACCGCATTTATGTGCAGCGAAGCAGTGTGGTGGAGATGCCATAGATCCATGATCGCCGATTATTTGAAATTGCAAGGCTGGAAGGTGATGCACATTATGGACGTCGCAAAAGCACAGGAGCACCCTTACACTTCACCTGCGAGGATCGTTGATGGTGAATTGAATTATTCAGAACCCTCTCTTTTTTGACACAGTGAGATGCATCTCTCATTCTATCAACTGCTATTTACCCATTGAATATATACCGGTTCAGAAACTCATTGCGGAATTTGCCGGTTGGATCATATTGATTGGCCAGTTGCCTGAAGTCATCCAGTTTTTCAATCCGCGATTGTAACACGTCAGGAGGAAGGGCAAACAATTTTGCCCAGTGGGGCCGCGGATTAAACGGGGCCAATTGTTCTTCAACCAGCGGAAGCAATTCATTAACGGTTTCAATTTCCTGCTTCCATGTTGTATGGATCGCAACGCAATCTTTTTTATAACAGGGGCTCATCCAGAAATTATCTTTCTGAATGGTCCTGATCTCTGAGATAAACAGGTGAGGCGATATTTTTTCATGTAATTTTTCTACGGCCATCAGTGCCTCATACCCTTGTTCAAAGGGTACAAAATATTCAGCCTGCAATTCTTTGCCTGTACTGGGTCTGAACCCCATTTTGAAATGCGGCATCCGTTCATACCATGGCCCGGGCACACCCTTCTGATCTGTAACATTCTCTGCCGACTGACTTTCCACCGGATGCATGTTCTTTGTAGCAATGGGAGCTCCATGAAGCACAGGCTCCGCCTTAGCGGTGTCATTGGGTCCTACCCTGGTTTTGATCCAGACCTCATTGATATTTTTATTTTTCCAGTCTGTGAAAAGACTCACACTGTAGCCACTGCTCATAATTGAACTGAAATTATTTTTCAGTTCCTCCATCGGCAAATTTCTGTACACCACCTGTTTCATATTAAAAGTGGGTAGCAGGTTAAGCGTCACTTTCGTCACGATGCCGAGTGCACCCAATGCCACAACAGCTCCGTAAAACTGTTCCTCATTTTTATCTTTTGATAACACGATGACTTCACCGTCGGCATTTATAAATTCAATGGCTGAAACCGCAGTGGATAAATTTCCATTTGTGATACCTGAGCCATGTGTTGCCGTTGCGCATGCTCCTGCCACGGTGATATGCGGCAGTGACGCCAGGTTGTTTAATGCGTACCCATTCTCGTGGAGATAAGGTGATAATTCCCCATACCTCATTCCCGCCTCCACTGTAACGGTATTTGATGATCTGTCGAGCGATACTACCTTGTTCAGGTTTTGCAATGAAATCAGATTTGTATTGCTGTCGGCAATCTTATTGAACGAATGCCTGGATCCCAACGCGGTGCATTTATTTAATCCTTTTACCAGGTACTGCACTTCATCCAGGGTTTTGGGATAATGAACATTCCCTGTAGAGTATTGTAAATTTCCCGCCCAATTGGATAAACGATCATCTCCTGTTACACGCGGTTTACATCCTATGTAGGGAGATAGCATTATGCCACCAGCGATAGCGGAAGATGTTTTTATAAAAGTTCTTTTATCCATCACTTAAAGTTAAAAGTTAAAAGTGAAAAGTGAAAAGTTGTGATACAGTTTCTAATATAGTCTTAGACAAGGGTTAGCTTTGAAAAAAGCCCAAACATGATATTCACGTTTTATCAGATCGCAGGAGACGTTCCAGGAACATCTATTTATATTAATCCAAACCACGTTGTAAGGGTAGTGCCCCACGGCAGCAATTGCAAAATACACCTTAGTGATAAAATGGTTTACGATGTAGCGCAAACTGCGGGCGTTGTGCAGGCTAACATTCTAAGCTGTTTCACTTAAAAATAACCGTATACATGAATTACCGCCTGATCATCATAGTGATGCTCGCGTTGATGAACTGTACAACGCCGAAAACAGGAAATCCGCATGTGGAGATCACAACGCGCTTTGGCGATATAGAGGTCGAGCTCTATCCCAAACAAGCACCACTTACCGTCGCTGCTTTTCTTTCGTATATCGACTCCGGCTACTACGACAAATCCTCATTTTACCGCGTGCTGGTGGATGAAGACCAGCCCTCCTATGCGCCAAAATCCGAGCTCATCCAGGGAGGCATCTGGAAAGCGAATCCGCAGCTTTTGCGCAGGATCCCGGGAATTCCACACGAAACAACGGCGCAAACAAAATTGTCACACACTGACGGAACGATCTCGCTTGCCCGCCAGGAGCCAGGGACTGCTCACACCGAATTTTTCATCTGCGTCGGAGATCAGCACGGCCTCGACTTCGGTGGTGAAAATAATCCTGATGGCCAGGGTTACGCGGCATTTGGGAAAGTGATCAAAGGAATGGATGTGGTCAACCGAATGTATGTTGCCCCGGAAAGCGATGGACAATTCACTCCGCAGATCTATATTACGCGGATGAGAAAGTTATAACTTACTCAAATAATGAAAATGAAAATAAAATTATTATTTGTTGCTTTTCTTGTCTTTGCGGTTACCCCTATCACTACTATTACCATTGCCCAGTCCACACAGAAAACAAACTATGACTGGATAAAAAATGCCCGCATCTTCATTGTCGACGGTTATTCATATCCTCTTAGTCCCAACATAGAATTTGATGCTGAAAAGTTGGCAGAAACAATGATTGATGTGCATGCGAATGTTGTGCGGATGAGTACTTCGGGTAGTCACGGGTTCCTTATTCCAGCAACCCAATTCAGGGTTAACCCCGGTCTAGGAAACAGAAATCTTCTCGCTGAAACAATTGCCGCATGCAAACCGAGAGGAATAAAGGTAGTATCCTATGTGGCTGCAGGTAATTCCATTAAGACTTCTATTATTAAACGCGAATGGGCACAAAAGATGACTCCGGGTGGGGAGATATTCTCGGGTGTGGATGCGGGGGTAGGGATAAAAGCTACACCCACCTGCTGGAATACTCCTTACCGGCAGGCCTTTTATGATGTGGTGGAAATTATTATGAGCCGCTATGATATAGATGGTATTTATTTTGACGCATGGCTACCTTTTTATTTTTTTGGAGGAAGAGAACAGCTATGTTATTGTGATGGATGTAGAAAAGGATTTAGAACGGCAAGTGGTAAGGAAATACCATACAAAAAGAATAGTGCTTATTCCCCCGAAGAATTAAAAACGATTGACCGTTACCGCAAGTGGTACAGGGAAGAGTTATTTAAAGTATTCACTGAAACGAAGCGTATTGTAAAATCTCATAAGGATATACCTCTCATTTATAATATTAACAACCCGGAGAGGATAGTTAATGAAGACTTGCGCATTTTAAAAGGCAGTGACGCCTTTCTCTATGAGCGGGGCAGAAGCATGATGGAGCGTGCCGAAGGAGTAAGTCTTGCCACTGCTCACGGGCTTGCTGTTTGGCCTTACATCGGCACCTACGATCCGTTTCCACGTATCCCGCATTATCAATATGAGCTTGAGCAGGAAATCTTTACTTCTGCCGCTTTCGGTGGTTCGCCCATATTGTACCATACCTATTTCTTTACCGATCATCCCAAAGCAAGGGAACCTGTAAAGGAAGCTTTCGGGATCCTGGAAAAAAACGATGCGTATATCAGGGGATTCAATTCCGAAAAATTTTGTGCGGTAGTTTGGAACAATACAGATCCTCCCGGACACGCTAATGACAGTTGGCTGTGGGATACTGATGCACGTATGAGTTCGCTCGGTTCTTTTTCTGCGTGCATTAATAGTCATATACAAACTACATCCCTGTTAAAACAAGACCTTGATGATATCGATCTGCTAAGTAAATACAAGGTTTTGTATCTTCCTGATATATGCTACCTGACAGGCAAACAAACAGCTAATATTAAAAGATTTGTTGAAAATGGTGGTGGACTTGTGATGACCTATGCTACTTCTCTTTACGATGAACATGGAAACAGGCGATCTGATTTCGCGCTTGGCGATATCGCAAAAATAAGATACCATAAACCAGATGAGCGGTATGCTAAAAAAGTAGCGGAAAGCTTTGCGTTCGGCAGCGTACAGGATATGTACCTGAAAACACGGCGGGGCCAGGAAGTAATCAAACCCATGCTTGATGACGGACTTATTCCAACACACCTCTATGAAACCGTTGATGTGTTTGGCGATGCAGCAATAGCGGCCGATATGGTGCTTGGAACTGGCAATGAAGCAGTCGCACCCGGAGTAGTAGTGGCCCACTATGGAAAAGGGAAAGTTGCTTACATCGCTGCTGAGGTAGGGGCGATGTATCTTCAAACGGGTATCCGGGAGTATTCGGACCTTATCCGTAATGTAATAGAATATGTAAGCCCTGAAAGAACGTCCTATGAAATTGATGCTCCCGTTGCTTCCTTAATAACAAACATGATGGTGAATGGCGACAGGATGGTCTTCCATCTTATTAACCGGACAGCGAGTAACCAGGAAAGGATGTGGCAGAATATTTATTATATCGCACCAATAGAGAATGTAAAAATAAAAGTTAGGATCCCGGATGGCAAAGAAATAAAGAATATTGCGTCATTCGTACCCGTAGCATTCACACAAAAGAGAGAAAAAAACATGCTGGAAATTACACTTTCCCGAATCGATAAGTACCAGGCAATCGTTGTTGAACTGCAATAATATTTTATTAGTACGTTTTAAAATACAAATTACTTTTATGCTGCATAGTATTAAACTGATCATTTTACTTTTTGCATTTGCAATGTGCAATGCACAGGACAGACCTGCATTATTTTTCAGAGAAGACTGGAAAGAAATTCCCGCAGCTACACCTGTTACCCAGGAGCATGTTGTTAATAAAGAACTTATTCTGGGATTGTATGGCCCGGGGCGCGATAGTATAAAAAAAAGCCATCATGATGTTCCTGCCGATGATCCTTACTATATATGGTCAGGTACATGTAAAGGGAATTGGGTTGCGACGTTGAAAAAAGCTAAATCGTATGTTGATTTGAGTGGACATTCAAAAATCATCTGGAGATCCGAACAATCGGGATTCAGGTGTTTGCGCCTGGTGATTAAACTTGCAGATGGAACCTGGTTAGTCAGCGACCAATGTGATGATCGTTCGCATGATTGGCGCATCCATGAATTCAATATTATGGACATTGAATGGTATGAGCTTAATATCAAAACTGTTATTGAAGGGAATCCGGTGAGTAAAGTAAATCTTTCCAAAGTGGACGAAATCGGGTTTACCGATTTGATGACAGGCGGAGGCAGTAATGCGTGTTCCAGGTTGGACTGGATTGAAGTGTATGGTAAATCAATAGATCGATAAAGATAAATGTGCCGCCCTGATAAAAATCAACAACAGCAGGTCAAAAGATAAGTTTACAAAGAAATAAGACAGGCTGATATCGCTTATCGCGGCGTCACAGATTATTATACCAATCTAAAACATAATCAGCTACATTCTCCCAACCCGGTTCTCCACAAATGAAATGACTTTTGCCTTCAAATATTTTTACACTGACGCTGCTATTTGTGTCCTTATACCTGCCGGCTATAGTTTGTGTAAGATTTGATGGAAAGATGTGATCATTGGCACCGCCAACAAACAAAATGGGTGCATGAGGTTTTTTGAAATCTATGTTCGAAAAAGAATTTAAAACTAATTCACGACTCACCTTACAGCTTTCCGGTACAGCGATTTTTTCGAAAGCCTTTTCTTTTTCTGCATCAGGTGTCGTATTGAAAAAGGCATAATCGTACCATTTGCGGCTACCCATAAAGTATTTATTCGAAGAAAAAAATCCGAAGGCTGGTAACACTGTTTTAAGTGTTTGAAATGGTGGGAATACATTTTTCGGTGGCGCTCCGTCAATGCTTACTCCAGCCGCTGCTTTTCCCAATTCTACCAGTTTCAACGCTGCCATTCCTGCCATAGAATGACCAATAACGAGTGGCTTTTCAGGTAAGGTATCTATTAATCGGGCGATATTATTTACGACATCGATAAATCCCGATTTAATAAGATCAGGATGAACTTTTGCTCTCAGCTCAGCTGGATAACCATCGTGTCCGGGGTTTGCAGGTGTATAAACTGTATAACCTTTTTGTTCATAGTAGCGTTTCCATTCTGTCCAGCTTGTGTTGTTCACAAAATTTCCGTGAATGAGGACGATTATTTTTGACTTCGTCATGATGATTTATGTTTGGGAGGATACGGAAGGTAATCAACTTAAGAATATTATAATTAGCGATTTAGTAACTTGGTAAAACAAAGAGCGTAGCTCGAGGGATCTCACGATGACGACAAAAGAGCAATAAGCGATTGCACAGTAGAAACAAAAAAACATAATTATGCAAAACCAGGACCTGATTAAAAAAGCGTATTCTGCATTCAACGTAAGAGACATTGATATGGCGCTTTCAACAATGCATCCGGATGTTGAATGGCCCCAGGCATTTGAAGGGGGGTATGCAGTTGGACACAAGGAAATAAAGAAATATTGGACAAGACAATGGAAGGAAATAAACCCCCATGTTGAACCTGTTGGATTTAAAGAAAGACAGGATGGAACTTTAGAAGTTACCGTTCACCAGGTAGTGAAAGACTTCAAAGACAAGGTGATGTTTGATGGAACAATAAAGCACGTATACACTTTACAAGACAGCTTGATACGAAGAATGGATATTGAAGGTGTATAGGCAATGACTAATCCTTGCGATACGAACGGATTCACAACAAGAGAAAAAAAGAGCGAAGTATGGGAAAATATTTTCTTATTCTTTCTTTCCTGTACGTACAGATCGGAGTGGCACAAACAATCAAACAATTAGATAGGAAGTGGGCATTTACTGGACTGCGAACTACAGTTTTCAAAGTAGCAAATGAAAAACTATATGTGGGAATGCTCGAATATGCAGACACCTCTAATTTTAATCGGTTCATACAGAGGGCACCATTAGATTCTACTGTGTTTAGCGAAGCAACGGTTATTCAAAATGACGATACAATTTCCATTCATGCTAAGTTTCCATCAATAGATCATGAGCTTAAACTTGTTTATGCAATAAACGATTCCACCAATATTTGGTACACCGGGGACGTGTTTTTTGACAGCACCAAAGTAATCGTTACAAATAAAAATTGCAATCTGAATAATCCCAGATGTATCAATCGCCTATATAATGAGAGTGATTTAAAGACGATGATGAAACTTAAGAACTATGAAGCATTCACCCGTGATGATGCATTTGAATTTTTGCTGCGATTGAACGAAAAGCTGAAGTCTCGCTGCAACAGGTGTTATGCAGGGTTTACGGATGCTTATATGAACGAGGTATTGATCGAAATGGGCTATAATCCGATAGTAAATCGGGCCGCTGTAAACTCGGTGTGGTATAACACGTCAGGTTTTACGTTTTATCTGAAAATGAAATTTTCCGACGATCAGAGACTGGTGAGAATGATGGATTATATTTTTGACTGGTATCTAAAATAATCCTCCCGGTTTT